>Ga0209367_1006519_pt1 | contig 16132 bp, 8 predicted proteins | sample WorMetLIZISLAND2_FD_187412 | JGI IMG/M metagenome (GOLD analysis project Ga0209367, IMG submission 187412) | Marine gutless worms symbiont microbial communities from Max Planck institute for Marine Microbiology, Germany - Olavius geniculatus... ... | reverse complement strand
CCCCTCCCCAGACCCCACCTATATCAAGTGCCCCCTACATCCATATCCTGGCTACGCCAGTGGTCAGGAAACAAGACATCAGACTCGGTTGTTCCAGCCCTGTGTCCATGCACATGCGTGCGAGTGCCTTATCATAGTCCCTGCTATTGCTAAGCATACTGTGCATCTGAAGATCAGAGTAGGTCCAGTTAGTTGCAGTTCTGTACTCGTTGACCATGTTGCAGGCTTACTTTGGGACAGTGCCTCATTCTGAAGCCCTTTCCGTAAGACTTGGATCCAAATCATAGCTGTTTCGAGGCATGGTAACATGGGTTTCGTCATTTTATCGCGGTTGGCCTTTAGGGTTGAGCGGCATGTCGGTAAGCAGGACTGAATCACGGGTAATTGGGCTAACTCAGCCTCCTACCCCCAGCGGGACACGAAATAAGTACTATTTTAATTTGGCTTTATAGAAGTAGAACAGACCTGCGTCATCTTCTCGCGGTTAGCCTTGGGGTTGAGCGGTGCCTCGGTGAGCAGAACCGGATGCTCCTCGGGGGCAACACGCAGCTCGTTGTAGAACGTGTGGTGCCAGATCTTCTCCATGTCGTCCCAGTTGGTGACGATGCCGTGCTCGATGGGGTACTTGAGCGTCAGGATACCTCGCTTGCTCTGTGCCTCGTCGCCGACGTAGCTGTCTTTCTGACCCATACCCACCATCACGCCCTGCCGCCCAAAAGCAAAGCGATCCGTAAACGCATCGGTTTTAAGAAAACAAAAACTTGGACAATATGGCCAGAGACGACATGCCATCTCCGCCAACACATGATGGTGCTAAACAGCTTTCAAGCTGCGGTTGCGTCAGCAGTCTGGAATTCCTTGCCTAATGTCTTGTTTAATTACTGACCACTAAACAGTATAGACGGTTGTTACATTATTTTTACATTACAAGTAATTTGGGAAAATCTCACGTGACGCGCGATAGCAGCGGTCCTACCACGTTGGCAATCAGTGTAGGCCTACAGCAATTAATTAATAATGTGTCTTGGAAGAGTACTCAAATTTGAGGCCTCTGTGCGGAAGACTAGTTGAATGTAAGAAGTCGAAACTTAAGATTGTTAAAAATGTACGTTTTATGCTAAAAATTTCCGACGCAAGGTGTCCAGGTCTATCTCCAGCCGTTTTGCCGCAATTCACTCATAAAATGTGTGTCACAGCCCGAAATCGCAAAAAAATTCACCAAAATTCACTAATATTTTAAAGGTTCAAGGTCATTCAAGGTCATCGATGTTGACAGCCCTAAAAAGCTCGTCACTAGTGCTTGTTATGATAAGCAGCATGTCTGTGCCTATCCGCAACTGCTCTCATGCCAATATCAGTTAATTAATCACTTTTAGAGGGGTACACCTCTTTGACGCTTTTTGAACCTAGGGGGTCGGCACTTGGACTGCTAAAATTTGCGTTTATGCTGACAATTTCATATGCAGGTTGTCTTGGTCTATCTTTAGACATTTCGTCGCAATTCAATTTTAAAATGTGCGCTGCAGCCAAAAATTGCGAAAATTTCACTAAAACCCCTCTTTTGGGGGTTCAAGGTCATCGATGTTGATAAATCTAAAAAGACTGTCACCAGTGCTTGTTATGATAAGCAGCGTGTCTGTACGTATCTGCAACCGTTTTCACACTACACGAGCCAGTAACGGCAAAATAGCATCTTTTAGGGGGTACCCATTCTTGACGCCCGCGTTCGATGGGAACCCCCTCATCCAGCGGCATGAAATTTCGTCACAAAAGCTAGAGTCCTTGGGGCAGCCTCTGTAGCTCCGCATAATGGCACTATATAAATATGATTAGTATTTTCGACTATTTCGTGATCCTAGCTTGCACCGTTTTGATACAATACAGCAGTGTGAGGGACGGACGGACGGACGGACAGACGGACAGACAGACGCCCAGGTCATGGCTATGACGAGCGAAGCATTCTGCTATCGCGCGTAAAAACGCAGCACAAACAAAAATGTGCGGAATGTTGCGTATCTGGACTCAACCGAGTCCAACCAAGTAGACCAATTTGACCAGCAAATTGACTGCCGACTGAGGCGTATTATTAAACAAAAAGCCCAGCTGTCGATAGGGTGGGTCGACCGTAACGCCTATATCCAAAGGCCAGCGTCCAACTTTCGATCACGCAAAGAAAGCGATTTCTCAGAGTGACTGCACTTCTATACACGCTATGATGACGATGCTATATCGAACGCTATAATCAGTGCTAGGATATGATACAGTAATTCGGCGCACATGCGTAATGGCTGCATGCAGCAACTTTGCATTCAAAATTGCGGCCAAACCGCTGCAGATAGAGACATGGTTACTACTGACAGCATGAATTTGTCATTGTCTTATCCAACGGTACCATCGCCAACTCCAAGTCCCTAAGACGTACCGTTTAGCCAGTATACCGCACAATTGGCATATGCGTAATGACCGTTCCTAAAGGTTATCAAAAGTCGATGGTTTTCGTGTCATCTGAAAGAGCTTATGCAACTTACTATTAGTGATCGATAGCAACCTTGGCTTTAACTTTGAAATGTTGTCCGTCGCGCTGAAATTTTGCCTGAGAATACCGAGAAGTCATGACTTTGGGTTAGTTCTAATCGCGTGATAAGTTTCCCGGCAAAACATATCGTTTAAACACAATACATGCGTTAGAGACGACGACAGGCAACGCATCGTACCAAAGACGACCTTAAAGCTCAGTCAAAAAATACGCACCTGGTGACGTGGACGACCGACGATTGAAGGAAAGACGGCACGCGGAGCGTCGTCTCCAGCAAAGCCGGCTTTGCACATGCCGGAACCATTGTCAATCACCAACGCTGATACGTCTTCATCCATCTCTGACCACTGCAAACAACAGATTAATCATGATTCACCAACTGCAACCAGAATCTATTGGTTATTAGGTAATTATGAAGCAGGGGCGTCTACGTCCATTGAGGACTACACTGAAAGCGTATTACTTTTCCCAAGGGGAGAGGCAACTTTTAAGATTTCAGAGGTAGAGCAGCCATCGTTCAACCAGAACTTGACCAAAAGTTTTTGTGAGGCGAAAAATGCACGAAATTCATTTTCGCCCGGGCCAAAGTAGTATATCTTAGGCCCCACGATGCTCCCCAGGTCCCCTAATAGGCTGGGGGAAAGAAATACCCTTCTTATTTCTCACTCCATTTGACGTCTCAACCACGTTTCCCGTAGGAAATTTTTTTCGGGCACCTATGAGTAAATATACCGTCATCTGCCATTGGCGGCAATGTAGACTAACCTTGAGGTGAAAAGGGTTCGAGACGAGGTTGAGGGGAGCAGGGGGTTAAACATTGAAGGGGAATTGAGAAGAAGGGGCTTGCGTAGTGTGTCCAAGGGGGGACAGACGCCCCTGATATGAAGTATAGGCCCTACAGCATCCAATTATCATTCTTTTCAACTTTTAGCACTTAGAAGTTGATAGAAAGTGTAATTAAAATATCGTAAAATGACTACTGCACGCGAAAAAATCAAGAAAGAAAAGGTGAGCGATATGTCGATTATGCATACCGGAGTAAAACAGACAAAAGTCGAGCAGCAACGGCAGCAGTCGCCAACAGATAGGCTATGCACAGTGTCCTTTGACAGCGGCGTGAACGCTATAAAGTATTCTATCCGGATATAATGCAAGCCGCCGCGCCTAATTCTTGCCAGTGGGCGATGCCATTGGCAGTGTAACAGGCGTGACGGTCTACGTTCGATCTAATAAAGTCAATCAATTCACGCTTCCGTGACGACTTAGCACAAGAGGTGTGCGATTGTGCGTATCCATCTATGTGGACACGCTTGATCGACTTCGCGAACGCATCGTTACAACACAATACGACGAGCACTGACCTACCCGGCTGAGATATGGTTTACTAACGACGTTTTCGTTCGAGCCATTTATGGTCATGTTTCGCGTTCAGATCGTCATGTTCCGGCAAAGCAAGCAAGCAGCCGTATCCGGCAACAAGCCACCATCATCTCTAGCACGTACCGTAAGCCTACAGGCTGCAATTAATTTAAACAGACACCGACACCGACACCGCTCAACCGGAATTAGTGACTGCGTGCACTGCATTTGCCGAAACGTCAAAGTTCAATTTGACTAATGAAGGTTGTAGTTTGATGCATTTATAACTACTGGTCACCGTTTCAACCAGAGTTAAATTCAGTTAATTTAAAGCTCACTTGCGTGTTAGCACATATCAGAGAACAAACAGGACGATGTAGGCCTATCACAATGACCGATATACGCGCGGACAGAAGACGAAAACGTAGAGTAGCCCAATACGAGACTTTCTCGACTCGATCTGACTTGGCCTATGAGTGTAGTTTTCAAATAACATTTCGTTTGAGTTATGGCTATTTCCTTTCCCGTTTTTTTTATCTCAAGCTTCTGCCTCTTATATAATCTATCTGTTTCTTGATTTCTTTATACAGTAGGCTAGTACTTGTCCCATTTCTCTCACTTCAGTTCCGTTTAAAACAGTTTTAGTTCTTTTATGGCTTATGTGCTACTTTGAACTGCTTGTCGGCCAGTTTTCCAGCGTAAAACACGAATCATGGTGCCTCCGGGCAGCGAGGCTTGATAACGACTACGGGCCCCTTCGCACATATATTTGCTATAGGCCCCTACTGACTTTATTTTAATTCTTTTTGTACGGTTATCTTCCTTGTTTAAATAACAAAGGCAAACGAGAGCGGAGGAACAAATTTAAAAGTGGAGGTACAAATAATCTGTGAGGGAAGCGAGCAGAAAAAAATTCTGAACTTCAGCCTCACGGGTGATATGGCCCTGGCTGGCATTACGTGTGGTAAGCTTACACACTTCGAGTACAATTACAATTTACTAATGCAGCAATATTCAGTGGCGCAGCCAAAATTTCAATTGGGGGGCTCGTCTTCCTCCCCTCTCTTTCCCAATTTGTCCTACCCTCCCCTCTCCATTCCCCTTTTACCTCTCCCCTCCTTTTTCCACTTCCCTCCCTCCCTTAGAAGTAAGACCCTAGAATCCAGCTAGGGGACCTGGGGAGCGCTGAGAGCTGCCCCAGCGGCGTCTGGGGCGGAGCCCCTGCCGAAATCGAATTTGGTGCATTTTAGCTTTTAAAAATGAGATTTGGTGGCAACGATTTTAATTATTTTAAACTAACCAAATTGGCCAGTTTAGTGCAGTTTAAACGTACGCTTATATTGTCTGGAGGATTGGGGGCTGCCCCCCTTGGCTACGCCACTGGCAGTATTAGTACAAGTAGTATTAGTACAGTATGCTGGCAGGGCACGCTGTGAGATGATCATGATCTACAAAGACGGATGTCAGCTGGGAGGAGACTCTGTCTGTGTCTAGTCTGTGGTTAGTTACTGCAAGGAATGGAGACAGCTCATCGCACAGTGTTGCAGCGGGAACAGAAGAACATAAGTCTAAGTAAGTGCAGTAGTAAGTAAGTAAGTGTCGTGAATTGTTTTAACAAAAGATTCGACGATGGAAGCCCAACAACACAACGCGTTATCTTATTGCGATCTCATTCAGTACACCACATGCAAGAAAGCATGCTAGCACATTAACTCTATCTGATAAAACTTATCAATTCATCAATTCTGCATTTTTGCAAACACTTTAGATCCGTTGCATACAATACAGCTTTGCTTTATTATAGTTACTTATTACTCTCATCTTCAGTCTTCACACATCGCTAACTAACACAGTCAAATACAATAAAATGTGGTTTTGATAGTGCAGTAAAATTTATCAACATACAGTAATATCAGCTAAAGATAACGACGACAATTATTAACAAAGTTTCAACCAAAAGTTTAAATTAAAATAATCAAACAACAACATACAAGTTTACCAGTAACAATATAAATCATTTGCATGCACAGACACCAAATGATCCTAACTTGCTAAGATAATAAATACATACTCGGTAAACAAAGTTACGAGGATTCTGCATATATATATTTTCTCTCAAAGACAAAGACAAAGACATAAATAGAAGGGCAGGTGACCAGTCCATAGTTGATGAACCACAATAATACCACATCTTCTAAAGCAAAAAAAAATCTTTTTCAAACTGCAATGCATCCGATACAGAAAAAAGTTGATTGCACAGTTATTGCATAGTTTTGTACAATATCAAAATGACCACGGCTTAACACAGTAACACCACAACACGAGTGAAACCATAAGACAAGCCAGTATCATGACCAATTTAACTGAAAAATGCAAGTAATTACTATACTCTGTCTTGACTGCAACAGCCCCGGAATTTTAATGAAAAGTCTAGTCCAGCATGCACTTCAGGAAGGGAAGAGATGAGTGATGCAGGTCAAATATCTTAATATCTCGACACTGGAAAATGCGTGTCCAATCCAATACCAGATGGGTACACTAATTACGTGTTGCAAGTCATTAACATTGACAGCTTGTTCCCGACTTTCAACTTGACTTTAGCATTATTTAGTCAAAGTTACTAATATAGTGCTAAAATACAAGATAATTTTTTAAACTGTGTAATTAGTACAGCAGCAAACACGACCAAAGTTGCGACAAAGATTTCACACGATTACACATAAAACATTAAGTGAGCTAATCAATCATTCGTGCACTTGCTGTGATTTCTTGCAGCTGACGTCTGCCACAGTATGCAAACAGTGCGGTAGCAGTAACTAGCCATGTGCTTGAAGTAAATGTTCCAATACCGCTTAGTCACACACAGTTATCTGACAAAAAAATCAGAAGTTGCCAATAAAAACGGTGAATAAAACGATCAGGGTGATTTCTAAAATGTAATAGCTGAGAATGGGCTGTCAATTCTGAATCCACAGTTCAACAGTCCTTTTCTGACTCACTAAATTATTCACAGGTGACAATATCTCACATAAAAATACGTTGCAGATGAATTTTAAAATATAGGAAGTACACTGTGTCCCAAAAAAGAATCCCCAACATGACTGATCATAACTTGAAGGATTATCAGATTTTAATAAATGTTTTTGAAAAAAAAACAACTGGTTATCAAACAGCCAATCAGGTTCCCACCTCAGCCAATGTGTGCTTCTGCGCTACCTGGGGTAAACGTAACACATGAAATAGGCATTGAAATTAACCCTATTTGGGGGTTCAATGTCATCGATGTTGATAAATCTAAAAAGCCTGTCACCAGTGCTTGCTATCATAAGCAGCATCTCTGTACCTATCTGCAACCGTTTTCACACTGCACGAGCCAATAACGGCAAAATAACGTCTATTTAAGGAAGGTACCCCTCTTTGATGCCCTCGTTCGAGAAGAACCCCCTCACCCAGCGGCATGAAATTTCGTCACAAAAAACTAGTGTCCTTGGGGCAGCCTACATTGAAGATTTCGTGATTAGCTTGCATGGTTTTGATACAATACAGCAGTGTGACGTCAAAACATCCACAACATTATCTAAAAGAAGAATAACCAAATTTTAAATTTTTGGTACAAGCATTACCGATACAGCTGACAATGTCGTCAGAGATCCTTTTTATGAGACAAAGTGTATATTGCTGCAAATAGATAGCCAATTTGTATGAATGATACTTCACTGGCCTCGGTAGGCCGGTAGGCATCAAGTCTCTGGTGAGGGGGGGGGCTGATGGGTCAATCTACCGTGAGACCCTATGTTTCTGCCTAGTCCCATACACACGCACAGACAGTCTCACGACTGACTTACTAAAATACCGCAAAAGCAACTTTCAGCATCTAGCTGTGAGCTACCAGTTATCAGGTAAGGGTGAGTGAGTGAGTAGGGTTTAACGTCCCACCCAACACAGTATAGGTCATTTCGGGGATGGCCTTTTCAGGCAGAATGCACACAAACACAATAATGAAACGGTAAGTTTAAACTTCACAAAAAACAGAAAGTTTAACCTTTACAGAAACACAAAACACAAAAATACAGAAATGAGGTTAACCCAAAATTGCAAGAACTCCATTATACGCATGCATATGTAATTAACATAATGGTAGTTCTAATAATCTTCCCTGTTATCCTCCAGACAGTTATCAGGTAAGGCAGGGTAGGATGTTGTAAGAAAGTTGGGGGCATTAGCCTCCTCCCTAATGATACTGCTACAACATGAAAGGTGTTACAAGTGAGTAGTTCAACAGTATGCAACATTGGGGATTCATCATACAGTAAGGACGGGTTGACATCAGCAGCGTTTCAATTCTGATACAATACTGATCAAATATTGCAACATTGTTACTACATCAACTTCAGAAATAGTTAAGCATTAACTCTTCATCAAACGCAGTGTAATTTAATATTTTTAAAATGTAAAACTGCATAATTTTAGTACAGTAAATAATTGCACATTGAATTATCATCGACTACAATTCAAAGTTTAAAAATATGCACATTTTGTATCAATTGCTGAATATACCAACCCATCCCTATCACACAATTAAGCAACAAAATACCCCCAATAACTCATGCAGATTAAGGAGTCACGAGTCACAACAGAGGGAACACTGCACACTACAGAGCAGCTTCACACAGATATGCACACACTAAGACCTAAAAACAACGGCACCGATAAAATAAATGCTGCCTTAGCAATATACATAGGTGGAACGTGCATGTTTTACATTGATTACACAATAGGATGGCTTATGATTAGCTTAGATCATTGCAGCGAAGGGTGGTCATATTAACCACTTGATGCTCAACATAATAACTCTTCACTGTAATAATCGAGGGTAATCATGTTTCCTGGTTCCTACTACTCTGCAGAATTCATCTTCGCTGACTTTCCAGGACAAAAGTAATTGTTTTCCCTGACTAATTTGTTCACTTGAAATACCACTGTCGGTTTTCAATCATTTGCAATCACACTAGAAACAAGGGTGGTGAAACAAATTTAAAAGTGGAGGTACCATGTGTCCAAATCTCTCTGATTGCTCATTTTATGTAAAGTACGTACGTTCCACTTTTTTTCACACACACGTGCCTGTATTACAGTACACACACTTATGCTGCCTGCCTGCTTCTGTCAAATGTTCATCAGTTATATTCGAGCTGATTGCATAAACACCTCAGTCAGTCCAAACCACAAACCCATACACAATGTCTTCATACTTTTACTCTGAAGCAAGTAATCTATTGGCAGATGCTGCTCACATTATGATAAGACAATAGTAACATTAACCCTAAACATCTTTCATACATGCAGTTAGGTGACTTACAGTATCTGCCCATCAGAAGTGCCTTCTTGGTATCTATCTAGCTGCCAGGCAAGGTATCAACTAATCAGAGTTAATGCTGACAAAGGCAACATTCTGACAACAAGAGTAAGAAATTCGAGTTGCAGAATATGTGGAATTAAACCTGCTTCAGTCAGCAAGGAGATGTGACTAATCTGCTGCATACATAAAAATGACTGGCAAATGTAAAACAACCGTACACGACAACAATGCCAGCAGCACAACAGCAGCAACCCAATGACAAATAGAACTTTGCCAATAACGACCTCCCTGACAACAACGTATTATCTGCATTATCACTGACAGAGAAATTTTGCAATGGAGTGTGCCACATACAATTGCTAACAGGTCGAGCACAAGAAAAACTGCAGTTACAAATGCATCACTCTTACTTGTATTTTGCAACATACACTGTGTCTAAAAAACATCCCCGACATTTTTGACTGTAACTTGAAAACCAATTATTAAAATCTGATAACAGGTTTTAAAGTTACAGTTGAAAATGTCGGGGATGTTTTTTTTGAGACACAGTGTAGAACCAAACCACAGTACCATGGTCCGCTACTTGCAGGTAGCAGTTCACTCATAATTCATCCGAAGGGCAAGCAGTGGGCTGGCTACTCTCAGACGTGGACTGTGACACTGCCACAGATGGTTCAATGCACGTAATCTGTGCCGACGACGACGTTTCATCATCAGCAGCAGAAGATGGCATAGCTTCAACTAATGAAGTTGCTGCTGCAGTTGAGGCTAAAGTAGTCGTTAGCGTACACGATGGAGATCGGTGCAATTCGTAGTCATCAGTAACGAGTGGATTAGACGAAGTTCGAGCCTCAAGTGATGCTGTTGACACTGTTGTCTGTGGTAGGGCTCCACTGACTGGCAGCGGTGGCGAAGTCTGTACATTTGTACACAAAGGTGAGATCGTGTTGCGATTTGGCTCATCAAGCCGCGGCTTCTTACACACACTAGAGCCGGCCACGTCTGGACTCGATGTGTTGACGTCTTGCCCACCATCACCGACCGACTGGTCTGCATCTCCAACCTTTGCCACTGGCTCGCTGCTCTGTGGACGGCGTTCCGATCCAAAGAACTTCTTCTTGAAGTGTCGGTCATAACTGCTGTACTTGTCCACATGAGACGTTGATGACGTATCAGTTGCATCGCACGGTTCCACCTCCATTGACACTGGAGTGGAACTAGATGAACTTGCAATCAGCGGTGAACTGCGATGCTCTGCTGGCTCAACTGTGGACACAGCCACAGATGAAAATGAGTCCACTGTACTGGATGCAGTGGGAGGGAAGCTTGTCGCTGCTACTGGGAGAACAGACAGGTTTGCCATAGCTTCCGCCGCACACCGAGCCGCTTTTCTTTCTGCCGTCAATTCATCCAGTTTCTGGTCAAAATGCGGCATGCCGATAACCAGCGTTGACGGAGGTGGCGTGCGAGCAAATGTTGGAAGCACTGTCCGGCTCTGCAGTACAACTGTGGTTTTTGTAAACGATGGCTGTCGGCTGGTGGTCATCTCCAATCCAGCAGCTGTCCGAGCAATGTCTGATTGGTTGAGATCTGAACACCACACAAGATATAATGCAGCAGAGGTAATTAAATCTACAAAACTAAACTACTAATCATGTATGCATGATGCGAAAGAAAAATTGCTAAAACTGTGGCTAAACAATCAATATTTGACCAACAACAATACAATACAGTACCGGGTATCAGAGAAAAACTATGTTTACAGTGCTATCATAAAGGCACAGGCACAGCCAACATGAAAGCTCACCCAGTTCATATGATGAATGCAGCACAGTGTCAGGCAACCATCGACCACTGGAAGTTAGAACAAGCTATTAGACTTGAGCTGCAAGTCCGCCTACAAGAAGCTACACTGTCTATGTCTGCTGCTGATATTCATTACTGCTCAGATGAAAGCTGGTATGATTAGTCCCAATGAGGCTGAGAGGCTGAGTGGATCTGGCTGTTTTGTTACACACCATGACTGGTAATGCAATATCACAAAGTAAATAAGTTCTATGTTAGGGATCAAAATGCTGTCACACTTAAACATACAACAATGTTATGACTACAAAGCTATGCTACAAGCAAAAATTTTGCAGATGAGCCAAGCCAAAGCCAATGAATGTGTCTCAACATACCAGGAACTGCAGTGACCAAAGGTTGTTGTGCAATTCCTCGAGCTGACGATATCGACAGCGAAGAAGGCACAACTCCAACAGAGAAAAATCTTGGTGGCACCGAGGTAGTAGCAACCATCGGTACAGAAGTTCTCAATGTTCCACTGCTCGGAGCAGCACTGCGACCACGACCACGGCCTGGTGATCTCTGCCTCACACGAGGCCCCCGCTGCTCTGGCGTGCTGACCGTCGATGCCTCCGTTGGAGGTATATTTGCTGATCCATGCACAACCTGCTTGTACTGCTCCAGCTCCGACCGGGATGCTGGAAATGACACGCCAGAAAGCAGCGCTGGACGGAAATAAAATCGCATGCCCTGAGCACTCGATACAGCCGACGGTGTGGCAAACGCTCCGCATGTGTGTCGAATGGATGCCGACCCGGCAGACGACTGCATCACTGCACCGGCTGCAAGGTATCGGTCCACATCACCGACGCACGCTCCATGCTCAAGATGTCTCACAGTCTCCGCAGAATCTGTGCTGCTGGAGCTATCCTGTCGACCACGAGGCATCCTTAGACCGGAGACACCGACAGCAGGTGCCATGCGTTTCTGAAACCTCGCTGGACTGTCATCACCATTAACAAAGCGAATGCTCGGCATTCTGCTGCCACTGACCGATGCCGTTGGCGCCATAACCAAGCTAGCACGAATACCAGCGACGGTGTGACTGGTGGGATGAGCTGAACTGAACAGCGGTGGTGGCAGACATCCAGCCGTGTTCATCAATGGCATGGTATGCATCGGTAGACTCGAGGAAGCATGAGGCGGACGCGGTGCAGTGATGACGACCTCTTTGGCCACTGAGCCAGTGAGATTCACAGCCCTATCAGTAATATGCTGCTGATTCACGGCCCTATCACTGTGCAGCTGGTCACGTCTGTTCCCTCGTCTCTTTCGCCCAGACCTCGGAGATCTCACCGGCACTGAAGCACCTCCGGAAGCAGTCGCTGGAGGTACAGAGCCAGCTCTTCTGCTTCGCTCCAGAAAAGACACTTCAGAGTCAAGCTTCTGTGCCATGTTGACAAGGTTGCGCTGGTGTGTCACTGACTGGTCCAGCTCCTGCACTAGCATGTTCTTCTGCAGCACCGAATATTCCTTCTATGCACAGTTTTACGAGCCAAACTACAGCTGCTGACATAACTACTACTACGAGTTTAAATTAGCAACCAGTTGTTAAAAGTTTCTGTAGCTTGAAAATGGAGATGCAAAAAAACACAGTTATCTGCAGTCTGCATGATCCATGATCATTTTCCCTGACTTTTCAAAAATAATATTTGTTCCCTGACATTTCCCTGACAACATAAATTCCCTGATATTTTCCAGTTTTCCCTGACCTGTAAGAACCCTGTTTCTCATGCCCCATTCCAAGCAGCAGCAGCTTAATCCGGTATTGGCAATGGTGGAAACTAAGCATACATGGAAACAGATAGCCGAGAAATAACATCACAATAAGCCAGTGGGCCACTATGGTGCAGGGAGTAAATATAACAGCTTATAATATCACTCAGACAGCATATGATCAGTATTACCTGAGTCATGTGGGCAGCTTTCAACTGCTTTAGATGATCCCAGCACATCTACATATAACAACAGCACACAACCAAGTGTACAGCCTGCATAATTAACCAGACTAGATGGTCTCTATGACTCCAAAGACTATTATGCCTCTGCCAACATGTGACAAAAAACTAACAGTCGAAATATCGTGCTGACAAAGCCAAAAAATGCACTTTGGGGCATATATGACCCCATTGTGACCTTGACTCTTAACCTTTTGACTCCAAAATCCGACACATTCATCCTTGCCCCAAAGTAAATTAGTGATGAAAGTTTGGTCAAATTCCATCAACAAATACACAGGATATTACGCTAACAATGTTTGTTTAGGACTCATGCAAGCACGACGCACGAACGCTCTGCAAACATAATGCCTCCCGCCACTATGTTGACGGAGGCATAAAAAAGTCACGATGTGTCACTGGCCAACATATTCTTGGACTAAAGAAAATAATAACAGAATCCAATGTGAAGGATTTGACTGGCGACGACATGATATGTTGTGTGCAACAGCCAAATAGCAGCAGCATCATCACCTTTTATGCAACAAAGTGCTGACAATAGATTATTTTAACAGTTAAACCACCAATTGCACTCGCACATATATTAGATTTGAAGCCGTTTATCATACATTAATCTTTACCCTATAGCTAGGGACCAACTTAATTCACGATTTCACGGCCGTGACATTTTCCGTGAAATTAACCTTCTTCCGTGAAAAACGCCGATTTCCGTGAAATCCGTGATTTTTCGTGAATTTTAGCGCTGTCAGTTTAATTTATGACAATTCTAGAGTGTTATCAGCAGCTTTTGTACGGATGTTGCTGTTTGCTACGTGTCGCACTTCAGCACTAAGTAGTTGACGTTGACTGTCTTGAGTCTTGACTTAGTGTAGTAAATATTCGTTGTTCTGAAATTTCTTCGTTTGGAATAGCGCAGCGCCTCGAAATAACGTCTGTGGGGCCCGCAAATTTCCCGTGAATTTGCGAAACTCTTTCCGTGAATTTTCTGTGAAATTTGACACATTTTTACGCACGTAAGCAGAATGCTTCGCGCGTCTTTGCCATCGTCCGTCCGTCCGTCCGTCCGTCCGTCACACTCGTGAGCTGTATCAAAACGGTGCAAGCTAGGATCATGAAATCTTCACTGTGGGCTGCTTCAAGGTCTCTAGTTTATCGTAACAAAATTTCTTGCCACTGGGTGCAGGGGTTCCCATCGAACTAAAGCGTCGAAGAGGGGTACCCCCTAAAAAAGACATCATTTTGCCGTTATTGGCTCGAATAATGTGAAAACGGTTGCAGATAGGTACATACATGCTGCTTATCATAATAAGCACTGGTGACAGGCTTTTTGGATTTATCAACATCGATGACCTTGAACGACCTTCAACCCCTCAAAAAGAGGTTTTTAGTGAATTTTCCGCAATTTTTGGATGCAGTGCACATTTCAACACCGAATTGCGACGAAATAGCTGGAGATAGACCAAGACAACCTGCATATGAAATTTTCAGCATTCAACGTAGATTTTAGCAGTTCAAGTCCCGACCCCCTAGGTTAAATGAGGCCGGCGCAGGCGGGCGTCAAATACAGCTACCCCCCTAAAAAGTGGTTATTTTACCGCAGTTATCTCGTGTAGCGTGATCACGGTTGCAGATAAGCACATACATGCTGCTTATCATAACAAGCACTGGTGACAGGCTTTTAAAATTTATCAACATCAATGACCTTGAATGACCTTGAACCCTAAAAATATTGATTTAACGTGATTTTTTGATGATTTTTGGCTGCAAAAGAGTAAATTATCACGAAATGGATTGAGATAGACTACGATTGCCTGCGAACAGGAACTGCTATAGGCTTTCGCGTGTCTCGTGAGCTTTGCTCAAATTACTTGTAAAAATTCTGCCGTGAAATGATGCATTTTTTTCTGTGAATTTGGTTGGTCCTTACATGTACTGTAGCGTGCGAGAAAGTTAACACGCCACGAACTGGCCGTAGCGTCAATGCAGCGCGCGCTCAGGGAGGGGAACTCGCTTGCATTCTGGAAGCGAAAGTCGGAATCTGTTGGCGATTGGTGCAACAGAAAGGGTATACAGTTGGCCTACTTCCGGTATGACAGTGACTTCTCAAAATGAAAGCGAAGTCTTTTCACTGAGTACCGTGCTCCACTGATGCTGCTAGCATTCAAATTCTGTTAAACGCTACAATGACACTAATAGTTGTTTGTAACATCACAGTATTATCACATTTGTCCACTTTAAACTATTTTTACAGTATAAAGATAACTCTGACAACAGGAAGATTGATAAATATTGACAAATTAACATTTGATTAAGCTAATTAGTGCTTCATAATAGTTTTGTAAACTGATGCGACTGAATATAGAAAAAAAATCTGCAGTTTTGAAGCTGAGAACTAAACTTCCAACTTCCATCTAAGTATACTAGTTTTATTTATAAACTGGTCCAGGTCTTTGCTCTGTTATCTGATATAATATAATATAATATAATATACAGTTATATGCTTGAAAGGCAAGGTCAGCAGTCGTTGATGAACCTATGAAATACTGTTGCAGAATGGTACAAACTGCTATTACATTGGCTACGTGGCTGGAGATAATGTAAGTTCAACTGCAGCCATTAGCACATGTGCTGGAATCAGGTACCAGTAATTTGTCTGTGAAAACTCACTGCTGCATTCTTACTAGGTTTATTTTCTGTTTCTCTTTTTTTAGTTTACGTAACACTGACCAGGTGAAGACAACTTAAAAAACTAGAAATTGTTTAGAAAATTGCTAGATTATTTTTTACTGCAAGTTTGCTAAATACAGCGTGCATCACACACAGCACTAAGAGTAGGCCTAGGGACCAGTAAGATTCATTGACGTACATTTTGATGTAATTGCATGTTGTTAAAACCTGTGTTGAATTCCTGCAGTTGCATGAGCATGATATCCATGTTCATGTCATACGTGGCTTCATCATCATCGACAACCGTGGGCTCAATGCCCGTTGGTGTCTGACGCCATTCTTACTATCGCTGCCCACCGCTGCCTATCTAGGGCAGCGTGGCTTAACTCCTGCAGGGTTGTCCCACAC
>Ga0209367_1006518_pt1 | contig 16132 bp, 10 predicted proteins | sample WorMetLIZISLAND2_FD_187412 | JGI IMG/M metagenome (GOLD analysis project Ga0209367, IMG submission 187412) | Marine gutless worms symbiont microbial communities from Max Planck institute for Marine Microbiology, Germany - Olavius geniculatus... ... | reverse complement strand
CAGCTTCAGGCCCCCGTGACCCCCACGGCTCTGCTCCTGGGCCCCGCTGGGGGCTCCGCCCCCAGACCCCCGTTATAGGCTCGCGCTCCACGCGCTCGCCATGCCCCCCCTTTTGCCAAATCCTAAATACGCCACTGGCGTCGTACACTTACCCTCACCCTAACCCTAGTTCGATTTCGGTTGGGGCTCTGCAGTAGACCCAACTGGGAGAGCGATTAGGCGACATGTGATTAGGCGAAATGCTACGACACCCTGGTGACATGGAATGCGTGAGTCTATCTGTAGGCCTACCAGAGACGGTGAGGATGACGTTGGCCAGTATAGAGCCGTGTACGTTCTCGGCGTTGCACTGCAGTACGCCGGCATCATCTCGATTCACGCTTCGAATCACCAGTCGGTTGCCCCTGGTTGACCGACGCTCGTCAGCTGGCAGCACTGAAAACAACAACGTTAAAGATGGTGGTTAAAAGTCTACATATAGCTTTATATGGGAAGCCTATCTCAGAGCCACGGCCCACGGAGCGCCAGCTGCCGTACGGGATCACAAAACAACGTACCAGAACTTCATCTCACAACCAAAGGCAGCGTTAGCGACTTCTATCCCTCCCTGGTGTCATGGACGCAGCTTTCGTCCGGTGAAAACTACGGGGAAATTTTAATCGTTAAAGATGTAGATCAAATCTCTCCCCACAATTTTTCACTAGGCAATCTACACCTTTAACCAAACTCCGTCTCATTTTTCACTGGACAATCTACACGCGAAGGTACAAAAAGGGGAGTAGGTAGGAAAGGGAAAGATAAGGGACAGATAGGGGAAGGAGGGGAGGGAAAGGAGCCGAAACGGGGACTTTAGCCCAAAAGTGGGGGTGAGGAACTTGCGCCCAATTTCGCCTTCAGATTTGGGGGACAGAAGCCATTGGGCAGCGTCACGAATTTGAAAGTGGGGGAGTACTAATAATCTGCGAGCGAAGCATAATACCCTTAACAGTGGCGTCGTCGGTCGGTAAAAAGCTGGGAGCAGAAGAAAGTTACATTTTTTTCTGACCGACGTGGGCAGCTACAAATTTCCGACAGATAAGATTATAGACGCGTCCGGTAACTTAGCCGCTGCGAGCGGCTAGCAGCTGCTGCGCTAGCCGCTACGACTTTTCGTCAGACAGCAATCTACGTTAGCGGCTAGCGCAGACGAACGTGACACGTCAATTTGTCCACTAAAAATGGCTGTTGCTGCTTGTAAGAGGCGAGTTTCGAGTAAAAATAGTAAGTAAGAAAACGATTTTGCATTAATGTTGTTTTATGCTGTTCGGTGGCACATTTAGATAGGTGATTTTTCAACTTTCATCTAAAAACTGATACGTTCAGAAGCCAGGATGTTGGCCTAAACTGTAACGTAGCGTAAAATTTTTTACGCTACTCGTACAATGTGCTCGTAAATGGCACAAAATTTTCATATGCCAATAAGTTCATCAAATATTAACCGATTTTCAAAATTCTTTCACTGGTGGAATCAGCAGAAAATTTGCAGTAACACTAACGCTAAAGATCCCACCACACCTCATAGGTGTCGTTACATTACCTTGTGAAATGTCAGACATCACACTCATGCCGGCGACGACAATGATCAATTGCATGATCAACGCTAATTGAGCCTGACATGTGGCTTCCAAACAGCCCGAACTTAAATCCCGTTGATTATGCTGTTTGGAAGGCTTTTTCTAAAGATCCCATTACACCTCAAGTGTGTCGCTATACTACCTAGTGATGGTTTATTAGTATTGACAATTCACGACAATTCTTGAGCACTGAGTGGGGCAAACTGTCGCAGTGTTTGGTTAACTGCGCCATTGGTCAGTGGCGTCGCTGGCTTGAGTGCATCGTCCAGCAGCAAGGTGAACACATTGAACATTTGATGAGATAACTGCGAGATGGTACAGTTAGTTTGGACGATAGTTAAGGCAATTAATAGGTTGTTTTGTTGTTAATTTTTTAGAATGTATTGTTACAGATATTGCCTTGTTTTCAATTGTTGCTTTAAAAACACTGATATTTCACTAGGTAGTATAGCGACACACTTGAGGTGTAATGGGATCTTTAGTAGTATTAGTTACTACTAATTTTTCCCGATTCCGACAGTAAAAAAATTTAAAATTTCAAAAGTCGGTTAATATTTGATACAATTATTGGAGTTTAAATATTTTGTGCCATTTTTCACACACCCTGTATACTTCGTAAAATGCCTGTACTACGTTTAATGAGAGTACTGACGTGCAACGTGTGTTCCGTTGATGGCCCAGGTGATGTTCGGCCTGGGTCGTCCGAGGGCGTGACATTCAATGTCGACGTCGTCTTCGTCGTCTACCGTCAGATCTCTCGGAGCCTTGCCGTGTCGCCAGTACGGACTCGCTACATCATAGACACCAAACAACGCGGCTCTAACTAACCTACACCGTGTCCCAAAATTAGCGACACCCCTTGCTTCAAACACACCTGATTCAGTTTGCAGTTCATGCATTTCAACGACCGAAATATCGTGCACTGCACTAATAAATAAATAAATCTGTGTTTCTCTCCGTCTCGTTTGTATATTCTGTCACCTTCCTGTCGTCTGTCCTCTGTTTACTATGGATCCGTGTGGTCTGAAATAAATAAATTGATTTGATTTGATTTGAAATCTTGGTATTACTTAGCCTACCGATTGTAACGTCCACATCCTACCGTGTGTGCTGATTATGGAGTCGGTTCACATTTTAGGGTTACAGGGTGATTACACGATCCAGCAAACGTCCAGCAAACTTCCAGCAAATGTATTCAAAATACACTTGCTAATATGCTGGACGTTTGCCGGATCGTGTAAACACCCTATTATGCTCAATACGTTGTTATTGACACGGCGACCAAGGAGTGGCGCACCCGCACAGATAGCCAGTTTGACCATAAACTTCAAATTCTGGTTCAGAATGATTGTCTAAGTAAGTAAGTAAGTAAGTAAAATGTAAATTTATATAGCGCATATTGTTAAAATTAACCTCTAATGCGCTTGTCACACTTATGTCTCCATAAGTGTTTCAAATTTTGTAACACAAATTTATTGGGTGTTGATCATTTTGCACTAACTTATCTGTACGGGCGTCGATAATTTCGGGATATGCCTGTAGTGTATGTACTGCCATTGTATATAGGCCTACGCCAACTCAGCCTTCTACCCCATCGGGAAAGGAGATAGCATATCGTGGTTGATAACGCCGTTTTTCCGCTTGTCGACACTTTTATTCATTCTCGCAGTGGCGCGGTGGGTTAAAAAAGTTGCAATCTGCCCGGAGACACTGCGAATTGCCAACAGCTCAGCTACCACTTAGAAAACATGACGTCATCTCCATGCTTCCGTCTCATCAGTATGCTGCTCAGAAAAGTTTACGGCTAGCTTTTTGAGTTAGATAGAGCCAACAATACTATACTGATAATAAAACGTCACATGCGAACTATCGACCGGTGCCAAAATCAACAACGTTGGATGATCTTGAACGGCTAATTACGAGCTCAACTGTGTAAAAATGATAGACCTATACTGTTAACGGCAAGAATGTTTGCTCGCTATTAGGTGCACGGTTACCAGTTGGATAATTTGAACTGTTGACTATCTGCTGACTGGTAAACCATCTCACTATATAACCAACGCCATGGTCAACTCAGCCTTCCATCCCTCCGGGGTAAGTAAATCGAGTACCGGTCTATCTGGCTGGGGTTATGGCAGGGCGCGTTCACCTGTGTCAGGAGGCTGGTAACACTTTGTGATTCCATACGGCAGGTGACGCTCTGTAGCTCTGCGATAAGTTTCACATAGGCCTACACAACTTTTATTTTCAACCTTTCTAAGTCTTTTTAAAGCTATAACATTTTTACTTAACTACGACTATATAATATGAACTTGATTGCTGAAAAACATAATGAACACTAAAACTAAGATGCACATTTACAAATATCAATTTTGTTTTTGTTATCTTTGATAGTTGAGGTCAAATCTGTGCTTTACAGCGCAAGATGTATTATGGCAACGTACACTCGACAACAAGAACGAGATCTTCGTGGATGGTTGAAGACGGGTCGTCGGAGTTTGACGCGCTGCACCGGTACGTCCCGGCGTCGTCGTACTGAACGTTGGTGAACTCGATCTCCGTCCCGTACCCCTCACGAGTCACCTGATGTCTGGACGTGGCAGAGTCCAAACGCGTCCACGTCACTTGCGGAGTAGGACTGCGACACACGAACAGCAAACACACGCACATACGATTTATACGAATAGCGCAATTCTTTAACTACATTGTGACTCGGAAAAAAACTGCGCTAGTCTTAGGAACCCTATTTTTTCTAATAACTCCGTGAAACATCGGCCGATTTTAATAATTTTGGCACGCGACGTTCAACGATGCAGTAATCAATGTCAATATTGGGAGCTCACATCTCTTCCCCTTCTCTTCTCTTGTCTTCCCTTCGCTATCAGCCATTTGTGTAGGCACAGGCATGGAGATGCATTCTTTATTCGTTGACAGCAGTGTTGATAATGTTCTGCTTCAGATTTCAACCAGTTGCTTCTTGAGTTTACTGATATTTTTAAACAGCGTCCAATAAACTTGCTGCTGCATAACACTGCAAATACTGTCAAATGGACTGTGATCAGAGCTGTTATGTATCTGTAATGAATTAATTTACTGATGTTTTTTTTTATCTCATGTTGCACTTGTTCTGTTTCCCCAAATAATGCAGCAACAGACGTTAAATAAGCTAGAAATTTAAACGGCCACTTAATGGCCATTTATGTCAGAAATGTTTGTACCAAAAAACTACAAAAAATCTCGTTATCCTTCTCTAAGTTCCTATCAGTAATGTCACGGATGGTTTTTGGCTTTTTTTGTTCATTTTAACGCTGATTTCGTGTTTTTTAATATCCCCAGGTAGTGCAAAAGCATATGTTGGATGAGGTGGAAACTTGAAGAACCGTTTGGTGGCAAGTTGTGTCTAAAATAGTTGTACCAAAAATTATTAAAATCCGATAATCTGCCTTTATGCTGTGATCGATAATTTTTTAAGTGCTTTAATGCCTCACAGTGTATAATACAATGACACTTACAGGCCGGCAAAGATGCACTTCATTTTCTTGTTATAACCACGAATAGCGACGTCCCTCGTATCTGAAGTCCATAACCGACGAGGTGCAATGTACGAAGGAGTTCCTGCATATGTTCATAATAATAACACGCATTATCACACATAATTGCAGAGCTAACATTACAATAAAATAATGTACCATACCGCACTGTATATGCAGTAAAACAAGTAACGGTAAACCACCTTCGCTATATTATCCTACACACTGAACACACATTTTTCAATAGCAGAACTGAAATAATTAGTGATTACTGAATTAAATATACAATTAGCTTAATATGTTTACAAAAACGTATTTATTTATTTGCTTTTTTAATGCTGCCATTGACGATAACAGCTAAACTAGTCAAACTGATAGGCCAATCAATATACGAGTACATTTCAAAGTAGCCTTAAACATAGCTAGAAAAGAAAAGTCAATATAAATTAAAAGTTGAATTTAAAAATTATTCGCTATGAACTCTGTTCTACAAATAATATTTATTTATTTTTATGGCTAGAACTAATCTATCAATATAATGACAAGAAAAAGATAAAAAAAATTGCCCTGAAGCTATATATAGCACCTAAGAGGGGCACCTAAAAACGCACAGGTCGCATTTGACGTTATCGCAAAAATAACCAATTCACATTGATCGTTTAATAACGACTGATTCACTTATTAAAATAAATCATATTAAACTAAGTACCAGAACAACAGTAAGATACAATCACAGTGCAAATTATGAAAAGTTGAAAACTGCGAGAATGATGCTCTATCACATAGCGAGGCAAGCAGAAAAGCAGTAATTTAGGTAGAATGCGGAATCGCTCTTCGTTTCTATCCGCCAAGTGACAGCGCAATTTGCAATTGCATGTTTCGGCTATATGACTCCCCAGATCTTCATTTTCCCTCTATCCAACACAGTGTGTCGTTGGATCTCACCAATGTACCTGCCAAATGGCATCTGAATCCGTCAAGCGGTCTAAGTACGAAAGTGACTGACGACTGACAACAGACGGACCACGCTACAGAGAAACGTGTACAATACGCGGAATCGCTTGTGCTGCAAGAAGCGACGCCGCCTAAAGAGTTAACACCACGCAACAGTGCATGCTGCCACGTGTGAAACGCCTACAACGGTAAAGGTGTTATATAGCTCAGAAACCCATCACATAGCTAAGGAGCGTCGCCTGTCATATAGGATCACACACTGTTAGCTGCCATTTGACACTGCAGGTGGGCGCACCCCCGCCTTAACCCCAGCCAGACAGACTGGTAAGCTCGATTTACCGCCACCGAAAAAAAATGGAAGGCTGAGTTGACATTAGTATTAGTTAGTGACCTTTACCTGTCTGCTGACAGTCGCCCATCCAAGTAGTAGTAACTTCTTAATAGTGGCCCGAGTCTAACTCACAACCTCTCGATCGTAAGTCCGACACGATAACCGTTCCGCCACTAAGCCATCACAAGCAGCGCAGCAGAACTCTCAGCACGTGCTGGATACAGCAGCTGGCAGCTGTCGGATGAATTGATATCGACAGAGATCTTCAAGCTGCTAGAGAAGATGCTTGTGTAAGACAGATTGAACAGCTGCTGACTGCCAGAGTGCAAGCGTGTTAGTTTGTCCGTCAGATTTTCGCTACGGTGTCCACGGCGATCTCGTATAATTAGACATGCAAAAGCTCTACATTACAGAGGCAGCATACGAGTGATAACACTGGAGAACCTATATGGACAGACGACAAAAAGGATTTCAAAGCAAAGTGAAAACATCTATGGGGAGGTTCTTGGTAAAAGGGCAATCAGCCATCTACTAAACAACTTAAAAGATTCCGGAGAGTGGCGTAAGCTCCCCCAGCAGGGTCCGCCGGTCCGATGCTCTTCGCAGCGCGTTACTGGTCACGAAAAAGTCCTGAAAACATTAGTTTTATTGCAGAAAATGTCATAAATTCGCACATTTTGGGCCACGGGGATGGAGAATGCACATGCACTCCCTGCATGCTACCTCCTCCTCATGGCTACACCTATAAACGGTGTTTCATAAAAATAGTGCCCTTTTTCTTTCTTTCATAATTCCCTCAAATGATGATGGATTAGCACGAAATTTTTATCAGATGTAGCTGCCATGTATCCTGTTCAATTTCACGTTCGTTCTGCCAAGAGAAGACCCCCACTAAACACGAACTGGACGTTCTCAAGTTACCGAGCAAAGAAACTCATTAGTCTGTCCAAGTAAGCCCGAAATAGGAAGCTGCGGTTAACTGAAGAACCCATAGTAGTCAAGCGTATACGTTCAGAGAAGCCCATATACCTACACAGTACACAGCTGTTGCTTTTGCTGCTGCTACTGTGAGAATATTTTATTGCCGACTGTAAGCGGACGTGATGACTGACCACAAACAAACCGTAGGCTGCCATCCATCCAACACGCGCTTACGCGTACGTGGCTACGGATACTATTGTGCCGGGCCGGCGAAGAAAATAAACATATTACAGGGTTTCAGCGCAGCACGTCGTGAGGCCGGAACGCAGCTGCTGACCAGTAGGCAGGGGCGGCGTCAGGAATTTGCATGTAAAGGGCATGGGGACATAATTCGGAGAACATCGATTTGAACAAAAAGCCCAGCTGTCGCTAGGATAGCCGACCGTACTGGTTGTCAGTGACCTTCAAAGTCATAAAAGGTCGATGATTTGCAAATAATTTGAAAGCCAATATGCGACTTCTTATTAAGTTAGTGATCAATTATAGCAACCCAGGCTTTATCTCTCACCGTTTTCGAGATATGGCCAGTTTTCCGTTGAAAAAAACGCACATTTTCGCTACGTCCAGTCCATTCAACCCCGAATTTGAAAATGTTCCCCTTGCAGTAAATGGCCGAAATTTTGCACGCATAGCTAAATTATTCGTGTAAAAAGTTTTCTTCTACGACCTAGTCGTAGTCAGGGTCGTACGTTACGGACGGACGGATGGAGGACAACCATGCCAATAGCTCGACCGTTATTTAATTACGGTCGGCTAAAAATTAACGCATTGGCTAATATCATTGTATTTAATAAAACGACGCTGTGTTGGCAAATTTTTATCCGATTTGTCAATATTTAATTTGATCTGTGAAGTCGAACGAAAGAAGCAACTCGAGCCTATACCATCTTCTGAATAGTGGTGTAGCGTGAAAGTTCCCAAAATGCGTCACAAACGAAAATACGAATGACGAAAAACTGGTGATCGCAACGGGCGCAGAACTAGATGCAGTATTATTTTTTTTTATTTTCCCGGCTTAAATCTGGGTCTTAGCGACTGCAGTTATCCAAAACGGTTTGTTCATAACCACGGAAGACCATAGGCCCTAAATAGATCACTCTGCAGTAGGCCTATTAGTGTCTTTAATAACCAAAATGCCGCATTCTGTAGCGCACTTACTTCTCTTCAAAATTTGCTGTTTCCGGCGACACAATAAGAAAAAAATTAAAACGTTTGCTTTAAAAGAAACTATACAGTACGAGTGGATAAAAGAGCTGAAAAGGAAAGCCGATGCGCGTAAAAAAAAACAGTAGGGCCTATAGCCTCCGGGTGCAGCAAGCGGTACAGACAGGCAGCAAAATCAGCACGAAAGATTCTTTAATCATACAAAGACAGACGCTAGGCGAAAATTGCAAGCAGACGGCGTACCCGTAACGAGCAGCCAGAAGGCATGCGCTGCGTACTCGCGTGCGTTGCTTGCGTTGCATGCAGGAACGCGCGTGATAAGTGATGGCAAAGCGGAGCGCATCAGACAAGATCATTACAAAACACAATACTTGCGGATGAGATCCACATATTTCTATAATTATATAGACTAGTCTCCTCCTATAGAATATAATGAATAGTCAATGGCAGATCATATGCAGTCGCACCTGAGTCATCGAGAGATCGTCTCCGATTGCCTTCAGCAATATTACTGCAAACTTTGCTTCCATTTCTCTTTACGGTAACAATACGTCACACTAAGCCAATATCTTGTGAACTGTGATACTTTTTTCTTCGTTTCACATTTATGTTATGATATTCTACGTTTTATGTGTACATTGGAATGTTTTAGCCTATGCACTGCTACGGTGTCATCATGCAGTACACGATAAAGCGACAGTGATCATGCAAACAGATCATAACTTACGCGATGCATGCAAAACACAAAATCAAGAAAGTTAGTAAATAAACACCGAGAATTTATAATCGCGTCGTCGCCGAATAAACCGTAATTCGCTGCGTGCACGGGTAGGCCTACTACAAAAATGTAAAAAAATGTCTATTGACAAAATAATTGCAAGCTAGAGACTATGGTGTTATTAAACTGTGTTCAGAGCAACATAAATAAGATAAACCCAGCTAACGCAAAGGGGAACGCACAATAGCGTGCATGTTTGAAAGCTTGGTGTGAACAAAATTTATAATTTCACCCTCACCCATCCTAGCAACGATGTTTCTATTACACTCGCCAGAGGACGCCGGACGGCATAACCGGTCTCGCTCAGCCGTATTGGCAAATCGCCAATTTTCTCTACCCCCGTCTCATTTAGCGCCCTCGCTCGGGGTGACCCCTGTGGAATTTATGGAAAAGCTTTACGGATCCTGAAATTAGAGTCTTCCGGGCATCAGACGGTGAAGAATTGGTGATTTTAGCTTGCACCGCTTTTGACTGATCCACCCGTGTGACAGACAGACGGACGGACGGACAGAATTGCGATAGCTAAGACGCGCTAAAGCAGTAGCTGCTGTTGCGCGTAACAAATAATATTGAACTAAACTGATGACCAATGGATTTCAGTTCGCTTCATAGTTAGACCAGCATGCATGTCTCCTACTCTCAGTCTGTTCACGCATTAGTGTGTCTAAAACCATTGCCTGTCGCGGAACTATCATAATCTCTCCAATCCCGCTAGCACTGACCACATCACCTCAGCGTTTCCGGTTCTACCTTACCTGGTTTTTCGACCGGTTCAACTCGCTGGTCCTGGCCCTGCACGTGCGCTCCGAGCACCCAATTGTTGGCGATGCAAACGTACTTATGTCCGTGACGGTCATCGGACGGCAAAACGTTGGACACGTAAAGATATCCTGAACACAGAATGATTACGTCGACTATCTTCCACGAACAAAGCATGGCGGTAAGTAAGTAAATAAACAAAAAACATAAAGTTAAAACTATTTCCGGTGCATCCTGCATAAAGTATATATGTGGCCGTTGCGTTGCATTGGCTGCCGGAAATGAAAAAAAACGTTTTTTTCCACAAAATTTTCTTTTGGTCATTGTCGGATTCTTGATGTAAGCATGCTGATTGTTCGCTGTTTGTACAAATTGGCAAGCGATAAATATGTCGCCGACAAATTTTGCCCACAGCATTATGCAAGCAAGATGATACGTTTTCGAAAAATCCGAAAAATTGGATCACATATTTGTCCGATTGATAAATTTAATAGATTTTCAATTATATTATTTTAGCCTACTTTCAGTTGTATCGCTATGCCAACAATCCAGAATAGCTTCGCATTTAGCGTTAAAACTTCGACATGTTTCTTCTTTGCTCGTTGGCAGTAATCCGGTTTTAGTGCAGTTACAAAAGCGTCATTTTAAACGCCTATTGCTGTGAACATACGGTATTAACTTCAGCGTTGTTTTTATACGATTTTCTGCGTAATTTCCACGTTCTGCATTAAACTGACTGGCTGCTTAAAGCGCCAAATTACTGCTTCAGTCTACGCCTCCAAGAAATGCATTTGCGGAAAATTTCTGCTTGCCAATCGACCGATTATTTCGATCACACGCTAACCGGTTCGATTGGCGAGCGCATGACCCGGTCAGCCAATGCTCATCAACAGCCATGGGCGCGGTGTCAGGCGCATGAGATAATGGGGGTCACCTGTGCATGGGGGCAATAGGGCCTATATACCTGGCACGAGGATAGGGTCAACTCGTTGGTCATCGCCCTGCACGAGGGCTCGTAGCGCTTGGTTGAAGACAGCACACAGATACAATCGACCAGGTGCCAAGCCGTCCGCGGACAGCACGTTGGCAAAGTACAGGTTACCTAGACGCGTAGAGTCACTTTGAAGTCAACTGCCTTAACTTTTAATACATATATTAACTGCTTTTAACTAATTTTAACCATGCACGTATGGCACTGAATGGCCTATTTTGTGCTGATGTGCCGTTAAGAAACTACTCACCCACTTACTCATGACTTAACTTGCGCACATCGCCGCAATAAGCTATACTTTTAGCAATCGGAGTCATTTTAGCTGCATCAAAAACTAAACATGAAAAACGTTAATATTAACACAGTTACTTTTTATTTCTGTTTAACCTGCAAACGTTTTCACGGTTATTCTAGATGAACTGCTAAAAAGTAAATAAACAACAATAAACGAAAGCAATGCTGCAAGTAGATGTTGGCAGCTGCTGACAAGTAGGCCTACTAAACTGAAAAATCAATGTAATTTGTTGAACTCTAAGCACAAACAGTCACTGCATGCTTTTCGTATTATTCACAGGCTTAGATGTGCACCGAATCCAGAAAGTTTGGATCCGGCCGGATCCGGATCGCTACCTGCCATATGTGATCAGTGATCACACAGCATTACCTGCTACCCGACACAGGTAAACGCCCCCCGTCATAACCCCAGCCAGATAAGCCGGTACTCGATGTACGTACCCCGGAGGGATGGAAGGCTGAGTTGACTTTGGCGTTGGTTATATACCGAAATGGTTTACTTGTCCCCAGACTATCACCCATCCACCGAAGTATAGCAACCCGACCGGAAGTCGAATCAACGACCTCGCCGTCGCAAGACTAACGTTAATCCCCTAACCGTTATTACCAAGCCGTCAAAGTCTTACCGTCGTATCCGAGTAGGACGCGGTCATTGTTGTCGATGGCCTTGAGTTGGTTGCTGCCCGGGCGACTGATGCCCCAGTAGATGTTGCCCGTAGGGTAGCTCGCTGGAGGTCGACATTCCAGCACCAGGTCTCGACCGACCGTCGGCCGGTGAACCGTTGTTTCTACGACTGTCGGAAACGGGTCCAGAACTGGACACGCAGGCAAACGCAAAAAACATGCAACGGAGACGGGCGTCAAGGTAGACACAGGGATAGGTTCGAGGCCAGATATTTTCAAGGCCAAGGCCAAGGATACTAGTCGTCGAGGCCAAGGCCATGGCCAAAGCCACTAAGTAAGTAAGCGAATAAAGTAAATACGAAATTTTATACTGCGTATTAAATGTCAATCTTATTTAATCTTATTCAATCTTTATTCAATCTTGAATCTTATTCAAATCGTAACAAACTATACAAGAAATTTGAGCTAATGCTCACGGGACGCGCGAAAGCATATAGCAGTTCCTGTTCGCAAACTGTCAGTCTATCTCTAGCCATTTCGTGGCGACTTATACGGGGGTACCGCTGTTTGATGCCCTCCTGCGCAGGTTTCCTTGAACCTAGAAAATCGGGACTTGGACCGTCGAAATCTACGTTCAATGCTGAAAATTCAATACGCAGCTTCTCCATGTCTGTCGCAATTGTTTTCGGCGCAATTCGCTCTTGCAATGTGACTCACAGACCGAAATCGCCAAAAAAAATCCATAAACCCCCTATTTTAGCGTTCAAGGTCATTCAAGGTCATTGAATTGGGCGCCAATCGAGAGCCAGTGTACGACTTCCTATTAGTGATTAATAGTAACCTTGGCCCTATCTCGCACCGTTACTGAGTTACAGCGACTTATTGGCCAAAAATCGCAAATTTTGCCCACCCCCTCTCATTTAGCGCCCTCGCTCGGGGTGACCCCCTTCGAATTTATGAAAAAGCTTTACGGTTCCTGAAACTAGAGTCTTCCAAGCAGCCGACGTGAAGATTTGGTGGTCCTAGCTTGCACCGTTTTTGACTGATCAACCCGTGTGACGGACAGACGGACGGACGGACAGACAGACAGACAGAATTGCAATGGCTAAGACGCGCTGAAAGCAGTAGCTGCTTTCGCGCGTAAAAATGCTGAGACAAACATACACAGTTTCAATTTTTCTGGCTAGTTACGCGGTAATTCAAGACCAGTTGAGTCAACAGTCAAAACGGATAAAAGTCAGCATAGTCTCAATTTCATTGTACAAAGCACATTTGTTATTAGTAACTACAAGCTAAGATGTCGAGGCCAAAATCAAAGCCACGATTTTTTGCCCTTGAGCAGTCCTCCAAGTCGAAGACTGTCATCGAAAATCCTATCCTCTGCATGGTAAGGCAGAATAATGTCCCAATTCTTTGACTGAAAATCATATCAAATGGAAAAATTTTCTCGCTTGCTTGTTACGCTATCGTTCCACCAGAAGTGTTTCGAAAATGCATCGAATTTATTTTCGGCCGAGATCAAGCCCATTTCCCACCCGACTTTTGACACTTTTTCGCCTACGGTGCCTCGACCTTCGCCCCGCCCTCTATCGGCGACACATCGAAGCTACAGAAAAGTGACAAGATAAAGGTGTGTGTGTGTGTGTGTGTGTCTGTAACCGTTCTGGTGACGATGTTGTCATAATTGACAACTGCTAACGAAGATAACCACCTTATACAAGTTTCACAGAATCCTCCATAAAATAAGATGTCTATTACATTATCAAGGTAGATTTTAGCAAAATACGCCACTTACCCGCCTTCCTGAGTACAGACTTGACGGTGACTGCCGTACCAAAGCGGTTCCTCGCAAAGCATTGATAGAAGCCTTCGTCGTCGTCCGACGGGTTTTTGATGATAAATGATCCGCCCTGGTCAAGCAGTCGCTGGTACTTGGGCAACGTCAGGTCCAGCGGCTGACCATTCTTCTTCCACGTGTACCTGTAAGTATAATATAATCTAAATATTGAAATAAGTGAGCATCGGTAATCGAGTAAACAAATATACCAAAGTAACTTGGCAAAAGGTGGAATCGCTGTGACAAGTCTCAGACAATTTCTCGTCTGTATTCGCCCCGGGTGGCAGCATAAAACTAAGGATTGGCCTGTATTTTGCCAGGGGGTTCATCTCCCCATCTCCTAGATTGGCTCGGTAACCAACAATAGACAATGGGGTGCGGCTGACGATCAATGATAAACCAGACAAAACGAAGGCTAAAGGTAAAACGCGTTCGCGCTTGCACAATTGCGTTATTTTAGCTAGTGCTGCTTTATAAAATCGTCTTAGAATTTTTTGCTGGACAAGACGAATTAGCCATCGGCGGTCGGCGGCCTGTAAACAATTTTCCGGGTTTATATTTTATATCCACTTCATATCTTTTAGCCGTGCGATATTCTGCTAAAATGTTGTTAAAATATTTTGGGGAAAATGTTTTGCACGTTGTTGCATGTAAAACAACACACAAAACGTGTGCAAGATAAATAGTTGCAGATCCGTAAAGAGCGGGGGGTAGGGAGGTTAGTTACCCCGGGCCCGCGACGTTTGGGGCCCCGTTGTCGCTCAAAAATATAAAGTAAGCTTACACTGGAGAGCGCCATTCAAAAACATTTTTAAAAATTCATCCCGAACGGGCCCTGCGAGAATGTTTCTCCGGACGCCGCTGTGGCTCTCGACGGGCCAGATAAGTTGAAAATGTTTTTAAAATTTACATTACACGCTGGAGCTTGTCTACCGACCGCAGCATGAGCCTATAGTACAGCACGCTGACCCCATGGGGTGTAGGTCAAATAAAGTGACCAAGCGACAAGCGCTGATTTCGGTTTTCCAAACAAACGCACAAACTGAACATAATTCAATTAAAGCAGCTTTCTCTGGTTAAGACCGACGACGCGGATTTAACTGCAGGTTTACATCAATACATCATCATATATGCAAAGTCTACATGAGCAGGAGTTATAGGGTGTTTATACATCAAGTCTGTCACCGGGTTAGGTACACGAGTGTCACCGGACACCGTGTGTCACTAATTTACTGCAAATTATTGATTATTATCGAGGCGTAGTCTATAACATACCGAGTGGTGCAGCCAGCATAGAACAAATACAGCAAAAAGCTGTTTCCCAGACTTCGAAAGGCAGTCCACTTTTCCAAAAAAATGCAAATGCTAAATTTTGGAGATAAAAAGGGCAACTGCGTAGCTTCACATTTATATCTCGGCGAAACCGATCGGCGATCGGATAATCTGTGCCCTCTTGAAAGGCTGTGCCAGGGATGTGGTCTCGGTCGAGACGTCTCGGTCTCGAGACGGTCTCGAAAAGTACTAACGTCTCGTGTCGGTTTCGTCTGGGTCTCAGACCGATGCGTCTCGGGTCTCGTCTCGGTCTCAGAGCAATATGTCTCGGTCTCGGCCCAGTAGGTCTCGGGCCATTGCGTCTCGTCGAGACGTTTTGTGCAGGCGGGCGCCGTGCCGTTAGAACCAGCATGACATTTGTGGCTTAGACATACAGTTTTCTACTTATTTATCATAAAGCAGAATTATGTCGTGTCAGTCTTTCTCGTCATAAAAAAACTTAGTCGAAATGAAGATAAAGTGTATGATGTCAGAATGAATACTATCAGCCAAATGTAGACGATGTATAATGCTATAGGCTACGTAGTGTATAAATTTCAGTTGCTTGCAAATTGCGATAAACATAATGGTTCGTGTCTACAGCACTGCAGTTACAATTCTTCATGATGCAAGCCAGTGGCGTATTTAGGGGGAGGGCCACGGTGCGATGCCCCCCTTTGGTCCGACCATAAAAATTTTTACTGGCGACTTTATATGAAAAGGTGCGTTTTTGCCATTTTCCAGCAAGAATTGCAAAATTCAACAATGTTTGATGGTCTATTGCGTTTCCAAATTTCAGAAAAATGGGCGAATTTGCGGTTTCCATTGAACATTTAGAAGCAAAAAGTGTTTCAGCTCTTCGCCCCCCTGACCTCCCGACCAGGGGCTCTGCCCCTGGACCCCGCTGGGGGCTCCGCCCCCAGACCCTCGTTATAGGCTCGCGCTCCGCGCGCTCGCCATGCCCC
>Ga0209367_1006517_pt1 | contig 16133 bp, 12 predicted proteins | sample WorMetLIZISLAND2_FD_187412 | JGI IMG/M metagenome (GOLD analysis project Ga0209367, IMG submission 187412) | Marine gutless worms symbiont microbial communities from Max Planck institute for Marine Microbiology, Germany - Olavius geniculatus... ... | reverse complement strand
CCGGAATCCCCGCCCCCCCCTAAATCCGGCCCTGCTGCAGAAACAACTCCGTTGGCTAGGACACGTCATCCATCTGCCCTCAAGCCGGCTTTCTTGTCGCCTACTGTATAGCGAACTGACTGCTCATTGGACAGAGGCCAGTAAGTAGTCTAAAGCTGCGCTTCTCCGACCACATCAAGTCAGTTCTACGGAAGTGTGACATCTCTGAAGCAGATCTCGGGCAGCGTGCAGCTGACAGGGATTCGTGGAGGTCAACATGTGCTACGGGTCTGGAGAGTTTTGCAGCAGCCTCCGATCAAGCAGCCAGTAACCGTCGTGCTCGCAGACATACCGCTGCCCAAGCAGTTCAAGTCGGACCTGCTTGTCCTCAATGTGGCCGAGTCTGTGCCTCAGACTTCGGTCTGCACAGTCAGCTACGCGTCCATCAAAGTCCGCAATGACAATACCACTACAGTGCACGTCATCGTCGACATCGACGGACTCCCATAAGCAAGCAAGTAAGATGCACCTCCCTGGTGAGCTCGCAGCGCTCCCCATAGGCCTACTACTTAATGAGCTTGGAAAAATAGGCTGTTTTTTCCTCATTTTCCACTAAGTGAAATCTTTTGCAACTTGTTTCTCTGGTCTGGCGTTTTGTTTATTTATGACCACTTTATTTCTTTTATTTCGACACAAGAGTCAGAATAATAAAAACTAGGCTAAATGATGATGACGATGAAGATGAACAAAAAGTACAAATATTACAGAATAAAATGCTATGCTAAAAAATCAACGTGTCCATTAAACAATTATCAAACATCTTACGCATAATCTCATATTTACTGTGACCGTAACAAACACAAAATAAAATCCAGTCGGAACAGTTCAGGCGTAAGCTGGACCATAACACATTAGGCTATGCAAAACGGTAAGGCCACTACCTCGTAAACGAAGATAAAAGTTCACACGTCTTAACATAAAAACATGGTGCAAATCTAACCTGCCTAGGCCTTTAATAAGAGCTTTAACAGACTCCCATTTGTTAAAACCAAAACCAAAAATTCTCCTATAAACCGAGTTCCAGGCAGCATTCAGCTCCTGCTCCTGGCGAGCTGTATATTTAACCGCTACTGCTGCATAGGTTAAAATAGGTAGGCAATAACTTTCCTGTAACGTAAGGTGCACCACCTCATCAAGGTCTTTTGCATGTGCATAGATACTATTACATGCTGCAAAGAAAGATTGTGATACCAAGGTATTTGACCGAGGTGACCCAGGATATCGGGACAGACCCCAGGCTCATGGGTTCACTGACGAGCCTGGACAGTTTATGCCAGATTGTTCCTGGTTAGTGACTACGCCACTGAGATACGAATCGACGTTTCCGCTGTACAATACCGCTACTGTAACAATACAGCACGGTTTTCCCGGCGATACCGGTATTCCGTGTTTCACTAGTGGTGCCGAGCGGACGCAATGTATTATTGATAATTTCTGCGAGTTGACGTACACGGCGTGGGCGCGCGTCTGGTGCTGTGACGGAAATGAGTCCAACTGCAGAGTAGTCCTCGAGTGTCAACCTAGCGATGCATCACGCGTGACGCAAACAAACATCATAGGCCTAGTAGCCTGGGCCTACTTCTCCCCCGGGTCATAACTACAAACAGTTAAGCATATTAGGCCTAGTGACCATGCAGTCAGTCGCATAAGCGCTCTATCTGTTCTGTGGATGGGGATTGTGGATAACACCGTACATTTGTTCTTTGAAGCGGTTGAAAGAGAAGCAAGGGTGACGAGTAATCCCCGGAACCGTTAAGCTAAGGCCTTAACGGCTGGTCTGAAACTCTGAAGCCTTAGCAGCTGGCTTAGCGGTCCAGACCGCTAAGACGTCTGTCACTGGCAAGCTCGTCGAGAGGGGGAAGTAAGTTACCCCATGCCCCGCGACGTTTGGGGCGGGGGGCGCCGTCGCTCATGAAATATAAAGTAGCCCACACCAGAGTGTGTCGTTTAAAAAACAAAATTCAAAAATTTTCTTCCCAGATGGGCCCCGCGAGAATGTTTACCCCGGGCCGTAATACTTCCACACATCCGACTTGCCACGTGAGCGAACATATCCACCAATTTTGCCGAGCTTGACGAATAATGAATTAATGTCACGCAGTTCATCAGGGGTTAAAGTAGGCTACGTCGTATGGTAACGAACGTATTCTTAACTTTCCGCGAAACCATTGTTATGTGTAAAAAATAATACGAAATTATCGAAAGTTCACTTCAATCTAATGCTCATTAGTCATGCTCATGCACTGATTGTCAGTCACCATTAGCAGTTGACATTGTGACTGCGACCATAGATGACGACTGACGAGGACATGCGCACTCACGCTGGCGCTCTGCTTGCAGCAGTGTGAACACCACACATTTCATTTTGTCGTTAGACTGCTAAGAGCGCTAGCTTATCGGCGGCGGCGGCGTGGAACCTTAGCGGCCCGGGACTGTGTTGGTTGCGGTCCGAAATCTTAACGGCGGCGGCGAACGGCGGCGGTTCCGGGTACTAATGGCGTGTAAATCAGTCATAGAATCCCCACCTCTTCACAAATTGGATTTGCCATGAACTTCAGCACACAGCTCCGAAAACGTCCCTGCAAAAACAGCGCCACAATAAACTGGCAACGTCTTGAATACAATTAACGCATTAGAGGTTATGTCTTCAACGTTATGCGCTATAAATGTAGGCTTAATTTACTGCACTTACTTACTAATTATGTTAACACGCTAACAGGGGCGTCCATCTCCACTCAGCACCAGGAGGCAACCTTCCCCCAACTCGGATGCCCTTTCCCCCTTTTCCGTTCTTTTCCATTTTTTTTCCTTCCTTCCTTCTCTTCTGTCCTTGTTCTTCCCTTTTCCGCTTTCCTTCTTCCTCCTTTAAAAAATAGGACCCCTTAAATCCAGCTAGGGGATATGGGGGAGCGCTGTAAGCTCCCCCAACGGGGTCTAGGGCGGAGCCCCAGCTGAAACCGAATTTGATAGATTTTAACCTTTAAAATATGATATATAATGGCAACAAATTTAATTATTTATCATACAATTAACTGACCAATTTTTAGTGCAGTTTAAACAATATAGGGGCAAACAAGGGCGGCATGGCACCACAAGTTTAAAATTAGGCTGGGCCGTAACTAAGATTTTTGCTTGGAGGTTGACCCTTTTATCCCTTTCCCCTTTTGCCTCCCTTTCTTTTTTTCCTCCCTTGCTTTTTCCTTCCCTCCCGTCTTCCCTTTCTCACTCCGTTCCCGTTCCTTGTCTTAAAAGTAGGACCCCTCAAATGCAGCTAGAGGGTCTGGGGGACCGCTGTGAGCTCCACCAGCGGGGTCTGGGGCAGAGCCCCAGCCGAAATCGAATTTAGTACATTTTAGCCTTAAAATATGACATTTAGTGGCAACAATTTTAATTCCTTTTCTCAGAATCAACTGACAAAATTTACTGCATGCAGTTTAAATAAAAGCAAACAAGGGCAACGGAACAAATTGAAAAGTAGGGATACAAATAGGCCTAATCTGCCAGCGAAGCGAGCCATTTTTTAAACGACTGTACGCAGAATTGTCACATTGAAATTATAAATTCCGTGGGTATGGAGGGTTTGAACCTGCTAGCCCCTCTTTCCCCTTAAATACAACCTTGAAAGTAGGCAGCTACAACTACAGGTAATGTGCGAGCGAAGCGAGCAGAATAAAATTAAGCTGTTGTAGGAGGCCTACGCAGAATTGTCACATTCTGTGCCATGCGTTTCTAGAAAATTTGCCACCGAAAAACATCCCCCAGTTTTCAATTTTTTACTTTCCCCCAAATTTTTTTCCAGGAGGCATTTGCCTCCACCTGTCAATGGAGTGGACGCCCCTGCACGCCAAGAGTTGCTACACAAGTATTACAGACACATGAACTGGTGAAACCATAGCGCCTCTGTCTCGCAAGCTGTGTATTTATTACTGTATAGAGATAACCTACGTGTAATTTTTCAAGAAATTACAATGTCGTAGTAAAGGCATTCACGCTGACATAAATGACAAGAAACGCAGCTGTCGCTAAGGTGGGGCCGACCGTACTGGTTGTCAGTGACCTTGAAGATCATACAAGATCGATGATTTTTATGTCGTCTGCAATTAATGATTATAAATGTATATATAAAACATCAGTTTATACACTTGTTAACGGCGACATGCAATGAGTGACACATCGAAAAACAGCAAAAATCATAAAAAGGTGATATCACTCACCATCACATCGTCTAACTGTCAATGTGCTGTTGAATAATATCCCCTTTTTCTGGACATTTATAGCTTGAAACATTCCATTTCATAGTGTGTTATAACCATTTAAGGTCATCCAAGGTCAATGATTTATACGTCATTTGAAAGCCAGTAATGCGACTTTTTATTAGTGATCAATAGCAACCTAGGCCCTATCTTGCGCCGTTTAGCCACGGTACATCCGTGACAGACGGACAAACGACAGACGAAGTGACGGACGGACAGACGACAATATTAACCACGACAAAGACCGACCTTTGAGCTTACAGCTTAGCGGTCGGCCCAAAAATGTAATATTTCACTTGTGCCATTTCTCCAGGTAGTGCAGAAGCGGACGCTTGAGACGGTGAAAACTTAAATGGTCGCTTGATGGCCAGTTGTGCCTCACTTTCTTGCCAAAAATTATCAAAATCTGATGATGAGCCTAAGTTACGATCAATAATGTCGAGGAACGTTTCTGAGACACGGTGTATTCACTGACGCATGCTGTAGGTCTATACTGCGCGCCGGCGGCCTTTGCTCGCGGCGACACGGCAGATGTTTGCATAACTGCATAGCCTACAGAGCGCGCCGATAAAAATCCGTGCAATCGTAGCAAGTTTCATCACTAAATGGCAGTGCTCACAGAGGTGAATTTGTGTCACACATTTAGCAAGTTTAATTTCAATACGTTGTTTGATTTGAAAATTATAAGTATTTGAACTTGAAAATGCATTTTTCATAGTGATCATCAAGTAGTTAAATTGCGATTCTGACCTAAAAAGACCGCACTGATATAATTATAAATCTTACAAACATATTATTTTTCGTACTATTCGCCCGTTCACTGTTTTAAATCGTCATTTGCTACATCGATGTTAGTCGTTGTGATGTTATTAAAATAAGTATTTTCACTGACGTTGGTTAGTGTTCACTTGATGGGTAGGCCCAAGCCCCTAAACTGAAAAGCGAAGACAAAATGCGTATTAAAACCAGTGATGTAGACCTGGTACTTGAAACCAGTCTTAATTTCAAGGCACGTTATAGACCCGAAAATAAAGCCCGAGTTTTTACAAGAAATTCTTGGTCTTGACAAAAATGTTGAACGCTGAAACATGTGATCAAGCATGAAAAGTCTTTGTTCTTGAAAAGTCTTGGTGATAGTCTTGAACGTGTCGCGTTGTTAGCGTGCACAGACTGGGGAATGGAGCAATACGAACAAGTTTAGTATCCTGGCAAAAACTGGGGCTTTTGGAATTGTACACATTGAAGAAACACCCGAACTATTGATAACAAGAAATTTGAGCTAATGCTCACGAGACGCGCGAAAGCCCATAGCCGTTCCGGTTCAGTAGTTTAGCTGAAAATTGGGATGTTCACGCTAAGTTAATATACAATTACCAAATTCTCTATCTGGATCGCATAACGATAGTTGCGTGGCGCCACCTTGTGAATGATACAGACATGTGTCGCAGCCCAAAATCGCCAAAATCCATAAAAAACCTATTTTGGCGTTCAAGGTCATTTAAGGTCATTGAATTTGGTGGAAATCGACAGCCAGTATACTACTTCCTATTAGTGATTAACGGTAACCTAAGCCCTATCTCGCACCGTTATTGAGATACAGCGACTTATTGGCCAAAAATCACAAATTTTGCCCACCCCCTCACTTAGCGCATTCGTTCGAGGTGACCCCCCTTCGAATTTATGGAAAAAACTTTACGGTTCCTGAAACTAGAGTCTTCCGGGCAGCCGACGGTGAAGATTTGGTGATCCTAGCTTGCACCGTTTTTGACTGATCCACCCGTGTGACAGACAGACAGACGGACGGACTGACAGAATTGCGATGGCTAATAGGCGCTGAAGGCAGTAGCTGCTTTCGCACGTAAAAATTTTGGCAAAGTTTGATTTGGTTTGGCTCACTGTATTAACGTACTAACCATACTTAATTTCAGTTGTACCAGCATTATGAATTTTAACATGCAATGCATAAATAAAAATCAAAACTGTTTACTGCTAGCAAACTAACCCAAGAGACCAAGACAGATGCAGACTGCATACATAATAAAATGAGTCTAAACCGAAACTAAATTTTAATTTCTAAATAAAACAGACCTACTGCAACTATACAGCCACAACTCATTTCCTAAGAACGACATAATACTTGAACAGGTCACTCATGACATGGAGATCAGAATATTACGATCACGAGAACGATTCTAAATGCGTGTACAGAGTAATATAATTGAATTGAACTCAACTCAACTGAACTGACCAATGAGTGAGCAGTAATGCATTACTGCTTGCCCATTGGTCAGTTGAGTTAATTTCGGTTCAGTTACGTTGCTCTGTACACGCCTTAATAGGCACAAGTGGCGTTAACACAAGCCACGAAAATCAACATACACACACTTATGTGGCATAGCCAACTACGAGAAAATGCAGGAACTGCTCTGCCAGATTTGCAAACAAACTTTCCAAAATCACACAAACATGTTCTTTTGAGGAAGAGGCAGATTGGTAAAGGGTAGGTGTAAAATTGAAGATTAAATCTCATCCGACTTAAGTGCTAACATGGTTTTGTCAACACTGAGTCTGACTGATAAAGGTGTTTGTGGCATGTATTTAAAGACTCTCAGTCAGGTCCAGCACCGAAAGACCTTTTTTAAAAAGCTGGCCAAACCCAGTAGGTAGTTAGTAGATGTTAAAGCTTGGTTTTTAGAAAAGCCCAACGTGTGGGTTTTAGAGTTTAAAGTTAGCAGAATGAGTACTGTGATGTATTTTCCAGATGAAGTACATATTGAAAAAATGGGAAATTCATAAATATAAACTTTTAAACACTTAACCATAACGAAATAGTTCATTACTGGTGGAATAAAAAATGGATTATATTTGAGATGGGTTTTTTGGGGAGGCTTTGCCCAATCAAAACCACTGGGATTTTTGACTACCATATGTGCGCAGGTGTCCCAACCATGGTCAGACCTCTGGCAGTGACACTGTGGCCAGGGAAGGGGATAAAGAGGACAAGTGTCGTTCCTAAATTTTGGGCTGTTAGGAAAATTTTTTTCTTGTGCAAAAAATTTTATGTAATGATGCCAAAACTGGGGGTAAACAGCCATTTTTAGAGAAATTCAGGGCCAAATTTGAAATTTTGAAACTTAACTCCTTTATTAAAAATCTGCAGATGTCTGTCAGAAAATGCAACTTCTGCCCCATTTCTTGTTTAACGCATGATGCCACTGCTCGTGACATCAACAGACCAATTTAAATGAGTTAAATAATCCATGACTGAGAGACCTTCAACCCAACTCAATGTCTTCTGTTTGATTTCCCTGGCCATCCAATGCCACACTCCCACGACTACAAGGAAGTTCTATCCCTATATCTGGTGACGGCAGCTTGCACCCAGTAAAAACAGAGGAAAGTTTTGTGAGGGTGTAGATCAAAACTCCCCCATCCTATTTTTCACTGGGCAATCTACAACCTTAGCAAAACTTCTTCCTATTTTCACTAGGCAACGAAAAGGGGAAAAATGCAAAGTGAAAGTGGCATAAAGCATGAAGCATACAAAAGGGGTGTAGTGAGAAAAAGAAGAGAAAAAGACGGGTGTATAGAGGGAGAGGCAGAAAAGGAAAAGGGGTGAAATTTGAGCCCAAAAGTAGGGAAAGTTGTGCCCAATTTCGAATCCAGATACGGGAGGGACAGAAGCTACTGAACTGACGGCTACATACAAGAAAGCAGCTACACTACTGTTCAATTTCTTCATAACTAAATATGACAATCAGAACTAAACAAATCTGAAACCAGGACTTGAAGTGAATAAAAATAAATGCCATTACCATGGTACGGAACTGCCATGAGTGTAGTTGCAGACGATGATCTATATTCTTTTAAAGCGCTTGCAACAGCTATGCTAAGCACGTCTTAGCTATAGTTTAGGCATATGTCTGTCTGTCCGTTCAGCTGTCACACCCTTGAGCCCTATCGAAATGGTGCAGGCCAGGACCACAAAATCTTCACTGTTGGCTACCACAAAGACTCTAGCTGTGCGTAACACAATTTTGTGCAGCTGGGTGCAGAGCTTCACCTCATACAAGGGCATCAAAGTCCATTATTTTACTGTTACTGACTCATGTAGCGTAAAAATGAGGGCAGACATGCACAGACTTGCTGCCTATCATAAGAAGCGGTTTAAATGAGCCTTCCTGGAGTACCAACATCGATGACCTTGAAAGACATTGAACGCTGAAAATAGGAGTTTTTACTGATTTTTTTGCAACTAGGCTTCGATGCACATTTCAAAACTAAAATGCCAAAATGGCTGAAGAAACAAAAGACAACCAGCGCATGAAATTTGTAGCACAAATGTAGGTTTTAACAGTCTAAGTCTTTACGCAAAGAATCCTCTCTAAAGCTGTCAAATCAAAATAGCCCTTTAAAATGCATAATTATTTTATTGCACATTGTACACTGATTCCCCAGGTGGCAGTACTGATGCTGTCACACGTTGTGTGAGCTTTGCCCTGATTGCTTGTGCAACTATATCATGACAAAAGTGGTCGTATGCTTTCAGGAAGCTAAGCGCCCGTGTGCCATACCAGCCCATACTATCCCACTTCAAGACCTAGCAACTAACTAAACATCACAAAGCATTTCACCATAGCATGAGCAAGTGATGCAATAAATAACTTAAAATACAAAACTATCACACTGTTTTTAGACACTGTTCACTGGCATAGCCAAAGGGGACTATGAATCCCAATAAGGAAATATCCAATCTGGTTAGATTTAACAGCCAGTTGCAGCAATTTGCACATTTTTGTTCTCTTGACTGGGTTCTAAGCCCCGATGAAAAATCCTGGCTATGCCACTAGTAAACAGTGATGCTAAATGACTATGTCAAGTAAATGATCAACTACTATATGACAATGAAAAATTTTTATTCAAGTTAATACATAATTTGGCCATTTATGTACACTGCATCCTGTAAAAAACAGATCCCCTAGACATCATGCAATACTCGTAAAAATGTCAAATCTAAACAATTTAAATAAAGCTTTGTACACTTAATCCCCAATAATATCGTGAAACAAATGCCAAATTTCGTTAAAAATATTATTTTTTACCGAAATTATTACTTGTTGAATATCGATAACAAAATATCTCCGTTAGCAATACGGTATTACATAAGAAGCTCCTGTGTTCATTTGCATAACTTTAACAAACAACATCTGATTCTGGCAATATTTTACGCCAACAATGCACAATCTATTGGCAAAAAAAGTGCCAAATTTCAATCAAATCTATTTAGCAAACAACAGTTACAGCGGCTTTTGTGAGGTCGCCTCAAAATGCGAAGTGTCCAGTATTAAACAGCCGTTTGTTTAATCCTGACAACGTCCACGGCAGTCGCTTCAAGAATTTATTGGGGACTACATGTGCGAAACGTTATTCATATTCATTTAGATTTGACATTTTTATTGCATGATGTCTAGGGGGTCCATTTTTTACCGGACACAGTGTACATACAGGTACCCGGTACTAGGAATGCCAGTTATATGCAAATATGCAATCACATATTTTGCCAAAAACTGCATATTGCATATTCTTTTGCATATAATGGCATTTTCAAAATTGCATATGTGGAAATCATACTGTATATGCAAAAATTTGCATATATTCATATATATGCTGCATATTTCCGCATATGCGATCGCATTTTTCAGCATTTTCCTTGTCCAACGTTCATTTATTACAGTCAAATAATTTTGGCAGCAGACGATTACCAGTATTTACAATTAGACTTTGAAAAAATTGAAGTCGAAAATGTCAAAACTGTGCAGAATAGGCCTATTAATGTTAATGTTGATCATGATCAGCATTCTCCGTCACTTGAACTTGCATATGCCGGAAATATGCGGCATATATGCTGCATATGCGTATTATGTGCACTGTATGTTTTGACAAATTCAGCATATATTTCCGCATATTTGTCCTCAAAAAGTTCCGTAATTTTCAGAACATTTTCCACTATAAACCCTGATATACCATATGTACAAACTCCAAACTATGTGTACATTTCTGAAACTCCTCCATTCAAAATGCTTCCCTAATATGATTGTACATTATGACACTACATAAACAGAAACTAAGTAAACAACAATAAGTAACACGGTACTCAAAATCACACAACTATAAAAAGTCAACGTCACATAAATGGTGAGTCACTAAACTAATGAGTTGCTGACAGTTGGCAGAGTGCTGTTTAGATTCATCTGCAGCCAGTCAGCTCCAAGCATCTCAGTAACCTCCGGCGTGGAGTAGTCATATGTCTGGGTGTCAGGCACTACAACTGGCACTACAAGTGTCTCGGGTATAATCAGAACCGGACGAGGAACCATCGTGGCAAGTGGTGGATCGATGTTTACTATAGCGCTATCAAGACTTTCGGTTGGTTCCACCACCAGAGCTGATTCCATTTGCCAGTTATCGTAGCGAGTCTCTAGCAGCGGCTCACTCTTCATTTGGGCGACTGAAAAATTCTCACTCTTGATATTGGTCTGCAACTCGACTGACTGCTCGTCATACAAACTGTCGAATAATAATCCAGAGAAATCCTCATCAATTGTTGGAAATTCGCTGCAGTTCTGTTTGTCAGTGAAAAATGCCACATTTGCTGCGTTCTTATCGTTGGTGTTGTCCACAAGCACATTCTGCCGGCTGGCTTTCAGAGAATCTTTGAACTGCTTGTCAATACGCAGCTTCAGGCTGAGCCGTTTGGAAGGACACTGCAATCTGCTGTTGTCCACAACTCGCGGGGGCCTCTGCTGCTGCAAACCGCCGACCTCTCCCAGTGTCCGGCTGATGCACCATTCACCAAACTGCAGATTGGAAAGCAGCGTCGGAGTTAAGTTGCTTGAACCGGCAGCTAACTGTGACGTTGTAGCACTGCAGAAGGTAGAAGCAACAGGTGCACTGTGATGAACGACCGATGGCATGGCTGGTTTTGCATCGCATTTCTGCTTCTTGCGTGGACGGTATTTGTAGCCTGGGTACTCGCGCATGTGCAGTTCTCGAAGGCGTTCTGCCTCGCGTATGAAGGGTAACCTATCAGCCTCGCTAAGCAGACGCCATCTTCGGCCAAGGCATTTGCTGATTTCGGCGTTGTGTATATCAGGCTGGACAGCAGCAATCTTTCTGCGCTCGATCTGGGACCACACCATAAACGCATTCATCGGTCGTTTGACGTGATCTGTTATTTTCTTGCAGCGCGTAGCGTCGGAGTACGGCGTGCGAGACTCCGCCTGCACGGACATGGAACCGAAAATCATCGGCTTAATGTCCCGGTTTTCTACCCGACGACCTAACATTTCGTAATCTATCACAAGTTCATTGAGACTAATTAGATTACTAGATCTATTTGCAAGTGATATTAAATCAAGTCAGTTTCACTAAATCACTCTTTCACAACTTTTCTGGTCAGCTTCACACATCAATGATATCACATTTACCGCACGCTCAGCTGGCCAATCGCAGTCTCTGGAGTTGCCCCGCCCTAACGTAACTGTTAATTACCGCATCGGACCGAATGCGATGTCACTAAGTTACTTATTGGGTTAAATCAGAGACCACCTTATTAAAAATTTTGGATCGATGCGATTATACTATCCTTTGAGATTGACTGCCTGACTGACAGTTACTATTCGTTTTCAGTTGTCACTTATCGTTCGGTCCAATACGTCGATTAGTTGTTCTAAATGACAAAGACTATTTAAATTACTGTGTGGCTACGGTACCGTCAAGACGGTACTCTAGCATGGCCTGCTCTGGTGCCGTGAAAATAAGGTCTGCAGAAGACGGCGCTATACCTAGTAGTCTTGACGGTCCTATGGTGCTGTCCCGAGTCAACGCCATCCAGGCAATTTACAATTTAAGTTTGCTAGCCTAACCTATTAATGAATGATGATAATGGTTATTGATAATTGTTCTTACGGTTTTCATCTTGCCTACTGTTGCACGTACAGACTTGAGCGAATTGTCTCTTGAATCTGCTGCTGAGCTAAGCTAATATATAAGTGACTGATCTAGATTTATAACATACAAAGCCATAAATGCCTCGATCAGAGTAGGCATATGGCTGATCTGACAGTGTGACTGATGAACTGCTGCTGATCTGTTATAATAAACTTATTTTTTTACTGGAGCTGATCCATAACTACAAGTCATAAACAGTATCTCTTTAGTGGACATAGTAGTAGCTCGTATTACTTAGGCCACTTTAAAAATTTTGGACTGCCTGGTTGATTGAACGATTGATATACAGAGGTGGAGGCCTATGGTAACAATATTATGGTGCAATGAGGTGCTCTATAATCGCCACAGCTCTTAGATCAGCCTACTTTGTTATTGTTATCCTGATCATGATCAAGAGTAGACGGCACTGGAACAACAGCGCTCGAGTAAAATCTTGACGGTACCGAGCGCCGTCTGCTCTTGTGCCGTCTTGACGGTACCATAACCACTGCGTTACTGTTTACATTTCGAGTGTTTTGTTTACATTTTTTGTCTGTTGTCTGTTGTCAAAACTCTGTTTGTGTGTCAGCAGCTGTGTCATTACGCTTATGTTTAGTACAAAAGAGTACATAGCTAAAAAGACTGGACCGTTTGGAATTGGAAGGCTACCATTTTTGCAGGAGTTAGTTGATGAATTTCAGTCAACGGATAGCGAAGGTATAAGGGGTGTTAGCCATGGCACACAGCCTTACTTTCTTACTATTCAATAATGCTGTGCATCTTTCTTATTTTTCAATTAGCGAATTTAAGTTTTCGCATTAAAGCTGTACAATATATACATTTCACAGTAGCAAATCACAAATGTCGCAAGTATTCGTAGCAACCCTGCACCGAAGCGTCATGCATACAGCGAAAAATGGACTTTGATGAAATTTGTTGAATGTTTATAAAAATACCATAGAGTTAGGTTCTACTTATAAGAATTTACCTGGCATACAATAAATCAGTAACACATTTTACTTACTTGACCGGTATGCCTGAAAAGTTGGAAACTGCAGGACACCCCAGGACTCCATAGAAAGACTGCAGAACACATAAAATAACCTAAAATAACCATCACAAGACGATCTTTCAGACGTTTAATCAAAACTTAACCTTTCTGTATGTCAATAAATTTGAATAAATGTCGCTAGATAATGCAAGAATGACAAAACCAGAATGCCACAACATGCCTGAAAATAATGACATAATGCCACATGTATGCCCAATGGCTTCTATCCCCTCAAATCTGTAATCGAAAACGGGTGCAACTTCCCCCAGTTTTGGGCTCTGGTTCTCCCCGATTTCTGACTCAAGTTTTTCTCTCTATTTTGGGCTTCTTTCCACTTTCCCCTCTAGGGAAAAATTTATTAAGGGTGTAGATTAAAAATTAGGAGAAGTAAAAATAGGGAAGAAATTTTGTTACGGGTGAAAATGGAAAAATAGGGGGAGGTGAAATATAGGGGGAATTTTGACTTTCCGTTGATGACTCCTCAAACAGGTAGTAGAAAACAGAAAACAAATATTTTGTGTGTAATTCTTCACACAAAAAAGACACATTCATGATTAAAACACTGTATTTTATTAGAAACCACAATAGCAACAACAAGAACAACACATTCAACACAGTTTTTCTGCTAGATAAAAGTACAACTCAAATATTTACTTATTTAAAACTCCTGAGACGGAAGTAAATTTAATAAATATTGTCACATCTCTATGGTTTCTCGGCATAAGTTTTGTCAACAAATGGAATAAAAGTGAACTTTCTGGAGGTTTGCTTTCTAACTTCACGTCAATTTCCATCAACGCATGAAGCATACGTTTTATTCTACAGAATGATGAGGTTATTTGTTGTAGAGAAAAAGATTTTCATGCACGAAAACGCACGAGAGAAAACTCGCCGAAGGCTAGATGCGGCGGATTGTCAGCGGCATTTTATTGCTATTGCTATTGAACTGTCCGCTGTCACCATCGGCTAAAGGGGTGTAGGACATCCTCCGCGGACGTTCTTCTCGGACGTTTCCTTTCTGGACGGTTTCACCCGGACATTTTCTCTTTTCGCTTTTTGTGATACCTGGACATTTCCGTTACCTTCTTTTACTGTTATGTGAAGATCGAGCATTAGATATTGGTGTAATTTTCCACGTCAGCATAGTAAAATGAATGTAGCAAACATCAAATATGCTTTTGTTATCATTATTCATTAATAAAGTCTGTAAACATCAATAGGCCTAAATCAGGGGTCTCAAACTCATTTGGGGGTGGGGGCCACACTGCAGGATATTACTCAGTCGGTGGGCCGCATTGTTTTTAGAAACGACAAAATGCAGTAAATGCAGTAATTAATAGGCGCTTACAAATGACAGAAGTTATTTTTACAGTATACGCTGTAGTTTAGAACTTCAGGTTTTTTCCCGTCTCCGACTAACTTTTACCGCTGATTTGGCAGAAACCAGAAAGTCGACGTTAGTCTTCAAATCACGGGTGTTAGCCAATTGCAATGTTGCATTCAGACGTTTACTACTGAGTCTTGATCACAAAGCGGATTTGTTGATCTTCATTGATGAGAAGAACTGTTCACAAACGTACATACAGCCAAATATCACCATTAGGCTCTTTCGGAGGCTGCAGAGACTAATTTTGGATACTTTTTTTTGAACAAAAAATTGTAGAAATCAGGAACACCCATATCCGTGTACTTCTGCTTCTGCTTGTCACACTTCAAATCCAATACCTTCATCTGGAATTCTTCGGAAACACTTTCTGCGTCAACATCAAACGGAGTGGCAAAGAGTGCAAACTGTGGTTTAGTCGAACTCTGCAAGAATTTCAGAAATGACATCTGCATAATCTTTTAGCCGCCGTGGCTTAACTTCACTTAGGCCTACCACCTGAAGAGATGAGAAATGGTCTAAGTTGCCAGAGCCAGCTTTGGTCGCTGCCAGCATCAGCATGCAGCTTCACTAAAGAGAATGCAAATGAGAAAAATAGTAGTTTGGCTGGGTTACTGGAAAAATGCTGTAAAATAAATAAAATGACTTAGTCCATTTTATCCTTAATTTTTAGAATTTCAGATAATGTGTCGCGGCCCGCAAATGACACCTTTGCGGGCCGCATGCGGCCCGCGGGCCGCGAGTTTGAGACCCCTGGCCTAAATAATATGTCAAACAAAACACAAGTTTCATGAAGTCTCAACATCAACTTCACAAGAAACAGCCATGCATGGCGACGTTATAGTGACACTCAAAGCACATTGTGTGTGCTATAGCATGGAGAGTGTATGCAATTCAGCAAATTCCTTTTTGTGCTTTCTTTATGTGCGTAAGAAATAGCATTCTCTGTTGAGTCATGTTCAATTGAAGGTTTCAGCACATGACGAATGCTCCAGTAGGTTTGCAGATAATGTAGACCTAGGTGTACATTATGTCATGTTTTAGATTACGTTTTGCAAGTAGATGTTGTTGGATTCATGTACAATTTACAGTAAGGACTTTTTATACTACAGACATTTTGAAGTAGAAAATTAGTGTGTGCATGCACAAGTTATACATACATATACATACATAAGTTTTATTTCAGACAACGAGGTTCATACATATACACATAAAATACGCATACAGTTATACAATAAAACCTAAACTTAAAAAAAGTATAAAAATGAAGTTAATATGCACTAAATGTCTAAAACATGCAAATATGCCACTAACTGATTAGAACAACCATTATACATTTTCATGAACGTAAACCTACTATTTGTAATCAATGTTTCAAAGCTAGGAAGAGCCAGATCCAGAAGCATTTGTGTAACAC
>Ga0209367_1006516_pt1 | contig 16135 bp, 6 predicted proteins | sample WorMetLIZISLAND2_FD_187412 | JGI IMG/M metagenome (GOLD analysis project Ga0209367, IMG submission 187412) | Marine gutless worms symbiont microbial communities from Max Planck institute for Marine Microbiology, Germany - Olavius geniculatus... ... | reverse complement strand
AGCAAACAGAAAAAGAAACACAGAGAAAAAGAAAAACAAAACAACAGAAAATGCGTTAAACGCAACGTATAGCTCGGAATAAAACTCCAAAATCACCGCCACAGCTCAAAAGTTAGTTTACGCATAAACTTCAAATGTCTCTCGTAAATCATAGTGTCACCTTCCTGTTTTAGCTTATGCAGAATTTATTTCTTTTGTTTAACTGTGCAATAATAAACAGTCATTTTGGCAGCATTTAGTTTTATGCTTGATATCTGCATCAGTAGCTGAAGATTAAATGAAAAAGCGAGAATAGGCCTATACCTCCCCCCTGTACAACAGTGTCACAACCTACTTACTTACTACCCGACGGGTACACAGGTACCCGCTAAGCTACCAGGTCGGGTACCCGGGTAACGAATTACCCGATAACGGCAGCCCTATGATAACAAACCGTAATTTAACACGCAATCGCTAAAAAATAATAATGGACAATATAATGCCAAATTTCAGCTATTATACTGAAAATGTTCTATGTTAGATAATCTTTAGTAACACCATTAAGATTTATATTGACTACAATTGACGAACGACCAACTGTCAGGATGGCCGAGCGGTCCAAGGCGCTGCGTTCAGGTCGCAGTCCACTTCTGTGGGCGTGGGTTCGAATCCCACTTCTGACATACATTTTGTGCTTTTTGGCATAAAAAGCATTACATATAAATAAACACCAGTTCACATTGGCATTGTATTATAGTTGACAACAATTTTAAATTACTTTGTAGAAATGTGAAGTATCGGTGGATCTGATGCAGCAATAGGCCCTACTGTACAACCTCCTTCAAATTGTAAGATGTCAGACACAGTATGAACAGCAAGTCAGTAACCCTAAATACCAGTGCCGGATTAACCTTCAGAGAAGCCCGATGCCATGCGACAACGAAGGGGGGGGTCCGGCCCTGCCTCAAGAAAAGCCCTGCTAGGTTTTGTACGGCATCTTAAAAGTATCCGTTACACTTTCCACCAGTGGCGGATGCAGAAATTTGGAATAGGAGGCAAAAGGGTGGGGGTGGGGCCTGGGAGCGGCTGTGCCCCCTCCCCAGAAAATTTGTGAAAACTTAATGCAAAAATCATGCATTTTGGTGCAAAATTTTTACTTGTTTTAAGATGCATCCTGTCAATGGGGGGGCAGCCGCCCCCATCCCCATTGAATCCACCACTGCTTTCCACAACTTGTTTTGTAGTGACTTACAATTGACACAGGGCTAATTATTAGTGTAAAAATTTTTCCCTACGACCTACCATTTAACCACAATACATCCACTACGGACGACAGACGAACGACAACCATACAAATAGCTTCTTCTTCTTTGGAGTATGGTCAAACTTCAACAAGTTGAAGACTCCTTGACCGCGACTTAAGTACAATCGGCTAAAAAACCAATGATTTCAGACACCAACAAGAAATATTATTAGATTGTGACCAATATAATGTATCCCTTGCACGCATTATTTTCTCCTGTATTCTTCGAAGTGCATTTTCGTTCCTTTCAACTTGTATTAGAGACCCTGCGTCAATTTGAGATCGGTCTATTATTACACTAATAATGACTGGCGTTGAGGTCGTTATTAGAAATTGTCTCTCTGTCTATCTGGCACCATTATCAAAATATGGCACCTCAAAGATAATGGGGTCACGACCTTGACCTTTTGCGGTCACGTGATGTGACCATGACTCGCGGTGGTCGACTTTCTATGGGTGGTCCATAGTGACCATGCGTCTATCTAGCACCGGAAATATGGCCGTTTGAAGTTCTTCCAGGAAGGCTCTTCCAGGAACAGAGGTCGGTCGTCAGTCGGTCCTCAATATTACATAAAATAAAATAAAAGTGAATAATACAGTGCGGGCCATAAAAATTGCCAGTCAATGAAAGATAACTATAAACTGCATATCAGTATCAACTCAACTGTACCACTGTAAAAATTTGTGACCCAAAGATTTCTGGTGATTATGTAAATAATGCTGCCTGGGTTCCAAAACACACTTAATATGATTATCAGCACCCAAAGTGACTCCTCACTGACAGTTGCTAAAATTAAACCACTGTGAAGAAAGCTGAGACAATACTTTGCATGTCAGACCAACATTACCCAGCGTGATACCAGTATCGCATAATGGTGGACTCAAAAAGGAGGGCGTTGACTGGCTGCATCTTAAAACAAATGAAAATTTGGCATAAAAATGCATTTTTGCATAAAATTTTCTGGGCACCCAAGACCCCACCTCCTACCCTTCCACCCCTCCTTTTCCAAATTTGTGGATCTGCCAATGGTACCGTTTTTTGGCATCAAGACTAACTCGAGATCTCAAGACAACACCGTTGTTTAAACTTTCTGAATGGTTCGAGCACTGATCAAGTTAATGTAAAAACACGTACCCAAAAGATTTCAATATGTGCATTTATTGGACAGTGAATAAGAACATGCTATCAAATGCAGTGCGTATGCTGAGATAAACATGGGACGAATCGGGTGCAACGTCACATCAAAAGCTACCAAGAAAAATATGCGTTGAGTTTACATGCAATATCACCACAAAAACTTTACAAAAGTATGTCAAATATAATCATCACATAAAAATAAATCAGCAAAACTAGTTAAACCACCCAATCGATTTGTAACTGCTATACTGCATGATGCCTGAACACAGTGGATTTAACAGCTGCTGAAAAAAAGTATTTATTTATTGGCATGCTTGTGTACACAAACTGACCACAATGCACTGTCGATGGTTTCATACTACAACTAGAAAGCAGTCATATAGCCTGCATACCTCCGCCAAGGCAATGTTGTTCGCTAGGTGGCAGCACCATCTTCGGTTTGCCAGGGGTTCCCTTATGCCCCATTGAAAGCAATGGTAATGAAAATTTCAAAGTGATCAAGAATCCAGGATTCCTTCCGAATCACCCCAAAATTGTATCACTGGTAGTTTGTGCCATGCCTGACATACCCTCAAAATTTCAGAAAGATCCGTCCACAACTTTTAGAGTTATCTTGCTAACAGACAGACAGACAGACAAACAAAGTCTGGCAAAAACATTACCTCCTTGGCGGAGGTAACAATTCTATGTCACTGTTGAATGAGTAACAAAAAAGACAACCAAGTACAAAAAAGCTGCAGAATTTCACAGAGTGAGTGAGTAGGGTTTTACATCCCACCCGATACAGTATAGGTCATTTTGGGGATGGCCTTTCCAGGCAATGCACGTACACATAATAACGGAACAAAAAATTTAATCTTTACAGAAAGTTTAACCTTTATAAAACACAAAACCTAAAAAACCTAAACCTAAAATTGTAAGAACTGTCAATTCTAAGTGTGCATATGTAACTAACAGTAATGGCAGTTCTTCCCTCTTATCCTCCAGACAGTCATCAATGTCAGAATGCTGTCAATTGGATTTGGAGGACAAGGGCTGGAGTGTCTCCCTCCATAATCTGGTGAAATCCAGAATTACATCATACTATAACTATAGACACTGGCTCACAACATTTCTGTTGAATTAATAACAATAACAGTAACAGATATATTAGGAACATGACATAACTACCTATCCCATTCTTACAGAGGAACCAACAAAACTTGAGAATATGTCGTAAACAGCACAGCATGCAATGCAGAATTCACATCTTTTACCCATCTAAAATAAAATAAATAAATAAATAAACATTGTACAATAAATGTAACAAAACATGATTGTTTGTCATTAGTAACAACATTAACACTAACAGTGACCAACACGATATGGGACTCCATAGGTTTCTGTAATTCAGTACAATTCATATGATAACTGAATTGGCACAATATGTAACAGTGGAAAATAGCAAAACACTTACTTTCACAAACACAAAATGTGCAGAATGCAAGTATTCCACTAACATGAGAAGTGCTGGCTCGGTGTAATAAAAATGTACCACATTTGCATAGCAGTTCAAAGATTTTTGAACAAAACGTTCAAACTGAAGTTGTGCAATGTTTTTAACAACATATTTAAAGACATGAATACTGTGACTTGCGAGTGATTAGCACAACAGAGCTGATCAATAGCAAACAGTACACAATAATACAGCTCACTTGAATATGCATTTGGGAAACAAAGACTTGCTACCTTACCTCAGAAAACAAGAAATTTGAGCTAATGCTCACGAGGTGCGCGAAAGCCTATAGCAGTTCTGGTTCAGTATATGAGCTGAAAATTGGGGTGTTCACGCAAAGTTAATATAAAAATACCAAATTCTCTATCTGGATCGTATAACGATAGTTCCGTGCAGCCGACAGTGAAAATTTGGCAATCCTAGCTTGATCCACCAGTGTGACAAACGGACAGATGGACGAACAGACAGAACTGCGATGGCTAAGACGAGCTGAAAGCAGTAGCTGCTTTCGCGCGTAAGAATGATACAGTAAAATGCTCGAGCTACAACCACCTTAGGTTACAACGTTCTCAATGCCTTGGACATATACAAGAATTCAGAGTGCACATGCACATTTTACAGAATAAAAATGACATTGTATGGATATACCACCACCACAAAACTTTCACTCTATACGCCCTATATTGCTTCTGTGTGTTTCTATCAATGCTGTATTAATACAAACGCTGCATTGGTACTTGGTAGTTTTATGCTGATCACACTGTATTACCAAAAATGTCCAATTGACTATTACATTCAGTCAAGCCACGGTATTCCCTGTGGGATCTCAGCTCTTGTAATCTGCAGCTGATACACATGAGCTAAGACATGCAAAGTATCATGCATGTTGCATGGTTGTGACACATTTTTGGTTAACTCATGCCTATCCGCCTCGTAAAATAATATCGCACTCATTTTATGCTCTGCAAATTAAGCACAATTTGCAACGATGTATAATCATTTTCACTAGGCACAACTTCTTAGCATAAAGAACAAAATACATACAGAGTTACATACACAGAGGAACCCAGTAGATGAGCTAACAACACTCCCCTAGCATTCTTCAAACCTGCAGTAGTAACAGATAACATCAGTTAGCAAATCTTATGTTATCGACTTAACAACCATAAAAACCTAACCCCACAACATTTCTCCACCAAGTCACAAAACCCCGAACTAAAGAAAAGCCTGGGTAGATGGATATCCTATCCATGTACGCACATATACACCTATTATTACATAAACACAAATCCAGCTAAACATTTGAAGCAGTCTGGATGCAGCTCTTACCTGTTAGAAAATAAACATCGGCCCACCTCTAAGAAAGGCAAAAATTTAAAATGCCCATTGTACAATGTATCGCAACTGAGTCAACTAACAACGGGGGAATGTCACACAAAACAAATGCCATTCTAGTACATGTATAGCACACCCAGAAGTATGTAAACACTGTCCACAGCAGTACACAGTCTATCACTATCACTACTTGATCAGTCAGCAATGTACTGTCATAGGTAAAGCGTTGAGCTGAGCAATGGTTTCAAGATGGTAATTTTTCCACTATCAATTCCAGCTGAAACTGTCAAGCATCAATCACCAGTGATAAAACAAGCATTCATGCCATTGACCTGTGCAGCAGCTGTTGTCACCCATCTGGTATTGTCATAGTTTCTCTACTGCATTTATTCTTAATAACATTAAATGTCAGAATGAGGAGACAGATGTTGTGTTTAGCTTCCGACGTTAAATGTGCAAGTCAAGTATTGACAGTACACTAGACCATCGGTGACTGCAACAAGCACAAACCGTCAGACCAAAGAAATGATTAAGCCAAAAATTCACACGACAGTCTCAAATGCCCGTAGACAACACCAACATCTAACTACTTGTAATCATGCACTGGAAATATACAGTGTAGTGCAGTCCGACCGAGTGAATGGATACATCACCTGAACTACTTTCAACATTGAGCAACAGGTTCAGCATTGCAGTGCACAGACTGACATGGCAAAACAACCACACGGTACAGGGGGTTCATTCCAGGACTGCTCAGGACACAAAAAGTAAGTAAGTAAGTCAAGTGTAAATTTATATAGCTCATACTCAAAAAGTCTCAAACGCTTCCAAGACCACAATACCATGCTTTCGACAAAATGGCCATTTTTTTTGTGTGTAGCTTAGCTGACCAATAAAATAAGCCGACATAATCCACAAACTCAGCCAATTTTGCTGACAGTGGCTTAAGATGTTGTAAACACATTAATGGAAGTGACAAAAACCATATTTATACTTAGACAAACTAATTAAATACCACTAACCTTAGTAAAATCCAGGACTTCATAATGTACACTGTGTTCAGAAAAAAAACACCCACTCATGTTTTCTTTTATATCTCAGTGGGAAATATTTAAATTTCCACAAAATTTTCAGGAAATGTTTAATAGAAAACAAGTATTCCACTGGTGGAAAAGTTAAATATTCTTTGCAACTGGTGACGACATGCTGACGTCATATTTCCATGTTTGTAAGTTCTGGGTTTTATCATTGAAGACAGGCATTTGATGAAATGTTAAAACACATCAATTGGTCATTGTGTTAACTGGCCCCAAAATATACTAATCCATCACACAATTTTCCATTGTGAACTGTTCTCGTGGTTTATTTTCTTGGCTGAGTGTGAGATCCTCAACTATGCTGACGTTGGCAGGCATACGCGCACTGCGTCACTGCATGGACGACCACTTGCCCGCTATCAGTCAAACGGCTCGATACTGCCGGTCATGTCATTTTTTTATTTAAAAGTTTCATTCCATTAATATTCAATTTTCTGTCCATTGTCCAGAAACATCTTGCACAAACTTGTGGCTCCATAACCATTGCTGACTTGCAAACATTTCATCAAATGTCTGTCTTCAATGGTAAAATGCATAGTTTATAAATTCGGAAATATGACGTCAGCAGGACGTCACCAGTAGCAAAGATCATCTAAATTTTCCACTAGTGGAGTACTTCTTTCTTCCTAAACACTTCCTAAAAATTTTGTGAGAATCTGAATATTTTCCATGGAAATATAGAAGGAAACATGAGTGGGTGTTTTTTTCTGAACACAGTGTATTTCCAGGACTTTCCAAGTCCGGCAATTTTAACTTTGGAAACACTCTGCATGAAACCTGGTTATCGCACACTGCTGCACTGCTCTAAAGCTTCTAATAACATCAACAGTCCATCAATGAACACATGCTGCATGTCGACGTAGTCAGTAGGGGGGATATGACAGCAAATACTATCACATTTCAAACACCAAGCGAACGACCACATCCAAAAAGGTAGCACACTCCTCCAATTTCATGTGGGAACGCACCTCTAAACTTGGTGAGATATAACATAATATATACTGATAATACATCTGGCATGTGGTGACTTTACGAGTGGCAGTAGTTAAGAAACACACAAACACCTAATATACGCACTGTAATCACAACCAGCGCTGTACAGTACACGTCTACCAGTCATTAACCAGTCTCAGATACAAGTTAACAACAACAACAATGACAACACATTCAAACTCCAGCAGTACTCTATTTGTACACTGATGTATCGTTATTGCAGCTTCTGATAGTGCTCTGCCAATGCTCTAGTAGCACTTGCATCAACATGCCCTGCAAATGTTCCATCGCTCAGACACAGATTAAGTTTGTTTCTGTAGCATACTACACAAATACAAATAACTACACGGCATCTCAAGAAATTGTCTACTTTGCTCATCTGCAACCACATTTTTGACAAACTGCGACATATTTTCATGCATTCTGGATTCCAGCAGCAGCAGGGATTTCCGAAGTCATCTCAAAGTTTATTTGCTGTAAAAGTGTATTTGCTGTGACATAAAAATCAATTTTTTTTCCAAAATTGTGTAGCTTTTATAAGCTGAAGCTGAGATACGCCATAGTGCCGGCATCCAGAAAAGCAGTAAAATGACGAAATACAAATTATGCTGATGGGAGTGGCAAGTAGGTGCTAAATAAAGATGTTTACAGAGAGTGAAATTTTCAATCAGAATAGCATAGAGTCTACTGTTTTCACATTCCACAACGGCTCAGCATGTCAAATTGCTTGCCCCGGATACGGATATAACAAAAAGTCTATACTAATCCATAGTCTGGAGTAGGATAAGTTAATGTTAATGAAATACACCCCAGACAAGTGAGTGAGTGAGTAGGGTTTAACATCCCGCCCGACACAGTATAGGTTATTTTAGGGACGGCCCTTTCAGGCAGAAGGTACACAAACACATAATAACAGAACAGCAAGTTTAACCTTTACAATAAAAAACAGAAAGTTTAACATTTACAGAAACACAAGAAATGAGCTAAGCCTAAAATTGTAAGAACTCCATTATACGTGTGCACCTGTAATGAACATAACGGTAATTCTAATAATCTTCCCTGTTATCCACCAGAGTCATTAATTTCAGAATGCTGTCTATTGGAGGACCCCAGACAAGTGTTTTTAACACACTTATTCCATGCTGGCCTACAATCAGTCATGTGGCCTACAGTACACTGTTGTTAGCTTGGTCACCCTTGATGACACCAGTGGACTATCAACATGTTATCTCACGGCAGACAGTAAGTAAGTAAGTAAGTAAATGACTTATAAAGCGCCAGTCTCAGAAAGAATCAGGGCGCAACCAGGGCGGAATTTACATAAGTACAGTAGGCATAGGCAGTGCAAGTAAGAGCATGCAATAATACACTAATATAAATAAATCTGCTGAAAGTCAACATGCTGTAGGTCAAAAGGGGTTAACATACCTTAGCATCTGGCTAACTGATGGGCAAAGACCAAGTAAGCAATTTTTATACCCATATGGCCCCCAGTCTTTGTTCACATGAAGCAGCTATAAACCAACATTAATGAACAGAGGCAAAAAATCTGCAAAATACGTTGGCACAACGCTCAAGCATTTCACACAGTTTGGCATTTTTAAACACGGCTGTGTCAGCTTGTAGAATCTCAGAACAACACCAAAGAACCAATCTGCTGACGAAAATGTACAAAAAATGCAACAACTTACATCTACAATCAAAAAATCACATCCCAAAACCACTTGTAAGACTTCAACAAATGGTTCTCAAGGATAAAAAAAACCAATAAGAATACGAAGCAATGTCACCTACACAAACGAACACATGTATGAAACGCTGATGATCCTGCTGTATAACCAAAAGAGACACACTGATAAGGCATTGGCTGATTATCAGTACACAACTATCGGCCAACTGCTGTTTGACTTAAAAAATGCACCAACTTCTACCGGACAAGAAAGGAGAACAGACATTTTAAAACTGAGTTTACTATTTAACGTATTTAGTATTCATAACAGCAGTAGGTTTATATGAAAGTTCTACGCAGAAGTTCTTCAAAATTGACACCGCAATGCAGAAAGTCAGGAAAGCTACAAAATCAAACCAATAATCGACCAATACCGATCACTGGCAAATTGGTTAATTATCAGTGTGGCTCTCATCGTTAACAATTATGTGCATACAAACAGAGTCGGCAAATAGTAAAAGACAGCAAATACACAATGATGAGATAAAGAGACATGTCGGTCGATCGGTCGGTCAATCGACATAGACATGAAACAACAACACTGAAAACGATGATGATGAGAAAACACGTCACTCTGAACTTATACGTCGACGACCATCTTCTTGTGCACTTCCAAACCACTTACAACCTGCAAAAGCCACACATCAAATAGTAAAACAATTCAAAATGCATGATTACAAAGATATTATAAACCACCGTCATTATCACACTGACCATTCAACATATATTAAATATTTCCTTTTAAAAGTTGGAAAAAACATCTGACAAGAGCACATTTTATAACTAATAAAGAAATGTTTATAAATGTTCTATTACATTCTATCTCACACACTATCGTGAGCAATAGACAGTGTTCGAAGCCACCGGTGATTTATATAAACTGCAACTAAGCATCCATCTCAATCCTATCCACTGACATGTCACTGCAGATCTGATGGTCAACAATTACAGAAGCTCGGTTGGCTGCCAACAGTTAATAGTTTAACAAGAGGCAAGAATAGTCTCATAGCGCCAATAGAACACTCAGATAACTACCAGCTATACTACTTACACATGACTAACTGGCACATAATTGTCCTTAAGTTTATAATCCCAAAATATGTAGTGAATACATCCAAATCTGCAGCAATAAATCGCGGGCTCAGAGCTAGAATGCATTATCTTGTGCACAGCAAAAACCGAGAAAATCGAAAAACAAAGTTTGCAACAAGCTGTAAATTCAGCCAGGCAGGCAACAGAAATGATAAAGCATTCGTAGTATTAACAATTCACTGCTGAATACAATGATAATGTTAAAGTTTGGCTACATGAAGCTGGTTTATTATATTTCAATTTAAACTGAACTACCCTGTTCAAATTCTAGCCAATTTCGGCCAGTGTTTGTGTGCAAGAACTTACTTACCCACTTAGGGCCAGTTTCTGGATCTTTTAGTTAACTGATCACTGATCAGTTAGTAAACCATCTGTTAATTGTAACTCGCTAGTTAAGTTTGTGCGCGTTTCTGAACAAAACTTTGACTGGCCGTTAGCTAACTGAATGGTAAACTATAGTTGCTTAGCAACGATGCGCACAGCGCTAATCATTTCCACCTAACGCAGGCGGGCGTCATGAATATTAATGAGTGCAGCCAGCCCACGAGCCAGCCAAGCAACTGCAGACAGCCATTTTGTCCATTCATGAATGGATTTTGTAGTAAAATTTGTAGCAGCAAACGTCTCCTCATGCGTTTTGAAGACGCATTGCTATACGGTAAAATCATTTTATAGTATCACATTCTTCAATTAACTGCTTGCAAAATGGTACAAAAGTTGCGTTAAATATGATAACTGATCGATGGTTAGCTAACTGGCTGATTCTGGCCAGTTAAATTTTTGGCCATTTTGACCGTTGGTTAGTGCAACGGGAAATGCAAGTTATGGAAATCTGTCAGTTAACACTAACTTGACCGGCCAGTTAAGATCCAAAAAGCTGCCCTTAGTGCTCTTGGTTCTGCTCGTGGTCTCAGCCTTGTTAAAGGCTAATTGCCTGGCCTTGACCTCCAGGACCACTGGCTTGGCCTCAATCTTGAAAATGCTGGCCTCAAACCCATTACTGGTTAAATGCAGAATTTTTCAGCTACGATGTTTATTTCTTTATCGCACAGAAGAATGTCAAAGTGTGCTTTTTCAACTTTTTTCACAAATATTATTTAGCCGTTGTACGTCATGCGTAGCCTAATTGCATAATTCCGGAAAGTCACTTTCTTGCCGTTTATTAATACCGCAACAAAGAAGCAATTTTAAAAAGTAGCAAGCTACTAAGGTAACTATAAATTTTTCACACTACCGTAAATGCAATGTTCATCCTTTTATTTTAATTAATACACAAACAAAACTTACACAGTTGCAAATTAACATGCACTTTGATCGTAGATTTTAGTGGCAAACTGTAAACAAACTGTACTGCCAATTGTTAACGTTATCCACCCGAATTAATGCACAACAAAGCATTCGTAGTATTAACAATTCACTGCTAAATACAATGATAATGTTAACTTTTGACTACATGAAGCTGGCTTGTTATATTTGTGCTTGAACTAAACTACCCTGTTTAAGTTCTAGACAATTTCGAAATTCAACCAGTGTTTGCGTGCAAGAACGCACTATCTCAAGCTGATGCGCTACTGCAACAGCAAGCGAAGCTCCTGCTAGGCAGAAACGCATGCACCAGCATTCTGGCTCCAACTCAAACCAACGACAAGCAAGAAGTGCTTGACATGATGCCGTCAATAACTCATTTTTGACAAAATTGCAAGATAATGCGTTCTGGCTCTAAGCCCAAGTATGACACAGCTAACCAAAAGATGATATTTTTGTCTCCGGCAACTGAAATGCACTTGGTCCAGCATTTCTCAAAAGCTCGGATTTCTATTGTAAGTTTTCGATTAACATGTCCAGGCTACAAAGTTTTTGTTGAATGCCACATATAATAATCACTGCAAGCAGAATGGCTGAAGTATCAGTAATTAAAACAGGCCAATCGTTGCCTATCTAATCCGAGCCCGAGCAGAAATGATGCGTGTGACATCACTTCATACCATGCAAAATTCTTCGAATGAAATCTTTCCATCGCCATCAGTGTCAGCATTGATAATGGTCTTGTCAACAATCTGCTGCAGCTGAGCGTCCTTGAGATTTGCTCCGACCATCATCTTGAGGACGTGAAACAATTCTCCGTTGGAGATGTAGCCATCGCGATCGATGTCATAGATCTTAAACGCAACTATTCCGCACACAAGCAACAAACAATGCTCTGCACTGCAGTCATAACTCATTCATCATCATCATCATCATCATCACAGTCGGGGTGGGTTTTTGTTTTGCCAGCAAAACCAGTTTCAGCTATTCATGCATCCAAAATGATCTACATATTTTAGCAATTCTATTTACAAAGTGGCATTATCATCAACTTGGTTTAAAACAGCTCATACTCTAAAATGATCATTATCCTAACTTTTATAGTATAAAGGTTAAAGGTTGTGCAGTGCTCCTTAATCCTTATGGAAAACCCATCGCATACAGAGCATCACCTGCCATATAGGATCAATCGATCAATCAAAAAATAACCATTTACAAAAATGACTAATGGTGTACATTGTACAACAAAATGCCTAAAGATGAAACCTAAGGATAATGTATACAGTGTTACCTCCCACCCAACATAGATAAACACACCATGCCTTAACCCAAGGCAGACAGGCCCGTACTCGATTTAACTACCCTGAAGAAATGAAAGGCTGAGTTGACCTTGGTGTTGATTATATACCGAGATGGTTTACTTGACAGGACAGTCACCCATTCAAGTAGTAACAACTTGATAGCAACCCAACCAGAAGTCAAATTTAAAAACGTTACTCACATCGTAACTTTGACTCTTTATCACCTCGAACACTGAATAATGAAATGCCTTCAATAAACTCTGCAAAAATTAAGCAGTACCGTAGTTCATGATTCATAAATTTACCACAAATAAGAAATGAGCGAAGACGTTAAAGTTTTACACTAAATGCAATATATGACGACACGTGTTACTGTAAGTGTTTTGACGTCAACGGCTGAGCCTTAAAAATATCTGAATTGCGACTACCTATCCAGAATTCACAAGACTCCTGTTTCCACTCATAGTAAACTCAAAGTTGCAATTTTATCATTTTCATTTCATTTCCCATGTTAATCAAACAGTTATACTCAGAATGACTCGATGTTCATGTTTTATCATTACATTTAAAAAGCAGCAACAAACAGAAACATAAAAAGCAGAATTTCTGAATACTTCATTTTGACATTGCATATTAGCATTATCATAATAAAAGACGCCTTACTGCAAATGAATTTTGGCGAAAAACGCAACTTACCTTTAAAGTCCACTTCGCCGTTGCCATCAGTATCAAATATGTCAATAACACGCTGGACCAGTGGGTTCTGATGCAACTCAGGGAGAGACATAAATTCCTCGACACTCAGAGAGCCCGACTGATCAAGATCCAGTTTGCGGAATCGCTTACCTAGTCGCTTTATTTCTTCTGCATCAACTACAACAGACATCGCACCAGTACCATGAGAAGTATAATTAATCTGTTTTATATCCACGGTATTATGAACACTTAAGTTATGAGAAATAAATAATTATAAAATACAAAGCGAAGTATGGTAGATGCCAAATTGCATAATTATATGTACTGTATATGACAAAATTAGCAAAATTATGCTAATCAGTAAGTCTACACTGCTCATCAATTATACCGGAAAGCCCATCCAACAAAGCAGGTAAAATGTAAATTATAACAATGTCACTATGTCAGCAAACTTTATTATGCTATGGCAGTAGTAGCAACACAAACACATACACACACACTATGGTATGTAAAAAACAAAAAAAATAATTAAAAAGGACATGCCGGGTGTGTCTTTGAATATTACACAATTATTCAAAATTAATTCATTAAATAATAATATATGAAAAATGTATGCACATGTCACTGAACATTTCTCTTCAAGATCTGCATAACATATGTGTTACTGTGGATAAAAATGTTGATACGTAATATAACAGAACATACACGTAGAACACAGTTCCATAGGAAATGATACTTCATTCCCCTGCAGAAACAGCAAAAACAACAGATTTTAGTTAGATCAAGATTACCTACAAAAAACAGTACAAGATTCGATGAAGACTGACTTTCACTAGAACATGATAAAATAAATATGAGGACTCAACATGATGCGACAGCCAGCAGATGATGGACATGCAAAATATTGCTACTTGAGGCCTTGACGGGAAAGACAAGATATCTGATAGTAAAAATCAATTGATGTTAATTGTGCTGTTTCTGAACAAATCATTAAGAATGATCAACAGTAATTAGGACTTGCACATCATTAACTATTCACTTAACTGTAACGATTTGTCCACTTTTCTGTCTGCCAGTGGCTAGTATTCAATTGTGCCATCTTTTTCAAGTTTGAGTCATCCTGACTGTCTCATCACTGGAGGAAATAATTCATTTACTTACTCAGTCACCTAAATCAACTGAAATCAGATTAGATCCATACACAGGATCTAGTAAATAATATACAATTTACTGCAACTATTTATTTGTTAAAGAACTGTGCACATGATAAAGTGTGTCAGTTATGCTTCTACCACTAAACTCACGAAAAGCCACAAGTGTATCCAAATATGAACTGACTGAAACTTATAAGAACCATTCAATACAACTAAGAAGCTGTAACAAATTTTACTGCATAGCGCTCAAATTCCATTATGCCGACTTAGCCCCGAAGTCCGCGAACTTTCATGGTTGGTGTCCATGACAAAGTCCATGGACTTTGTTACCAACTTTCCCCGTGACCATCTTGACATAACAAGATGGTTTAAAAGCACAAAACTTCCACAAGACATCTCCATTTCATGGTTTTTGTCCGTGACTTTCATGGTCCGCACCGAAACTTCCAAATACCTGCGGGTAGGTTTCGTTGAAAGTCCGTGTAATAAAATTTTGGCTTAATTGGACAAGACAAAAGCCATACCAAGTCTGGACATTTTTTTGTTTTCCTGCACTCAGCATTGCGGCATGACCACTACCACTACTCAGTCCACTAGACCATACGAAGAAGAAGTCTTGCATGTCACTTTCAGGCAAGATTGCAGAAATTTCTGGCGCATCTCCTACAATCCTACCTCTTCATCTCGCTATATGCCTTCTAGAAGAGATTCTGTATTATAACTTGCATACTAGCCCTGTCGTGCGATCTCCCGCAGTTTTCAGGCATACCCCCTGGGATAAGTTGACTCATTCCCGTCACAAAATATGTCCGTTATTAAAATAACTTACCATTGTCAGTAATTGTGTGCAAACGCTAAACAAATTCTTTACAAAAATGCTACAACTACAAACTCTACAAAACAAATACACCTTAAACTAGTCTATTATTTATACAACGTATTATTATTTTTCACTCGGTAAATATTTACGACTTCGTTGCTAAGTTGCCTGGATCACCAACCTATCTTCTGTTGTTATGCGTGTGATAGCCCAAGACAAGACTCGTTCCGTAATGGGCCAATGGCCTGGGCCTTGGGATCTTTAACGATTGGTGTTTTTTGAAGCGCTACAGATATGCTGAACGGCGTCTTTGGCATCGTTGTCGTCTGTCTGTCTGTAACGGATGTATTGTGGCTTTTTGTGGCTAACCGTTAGGGCTTATTGAAAAACCTTTTACACGGATAGGCTTCCTTATACTTAGCTCTGTGTCTTAAATCTAGTGCAAAGAAAACATTTTCAAAATTTGAGTTAAACAGAGAGGTAGTAAAAATGTGCGTTTTCCAGCGGAAAACTGGTCATATCTCAGAAACGGTGAGAGATAGAGCAGTGGCGGCGATTTCTTCTAGACAGTGGGGGGACGACATGGCTAAAAGTGGCAATTGTTGGGGGGATGCTTGCATTTGAGTCCCCCCAACCAAAATTTTTTTTTTGGGGGGGACGCGTCCCCCCCGTCCCCCCTATAATCGCCGCCCCTGAGA
>Ga0209367_1006513_pt1 | contig 16139 bp, 15 predicted proteins | sample WorMetLIZISLAND2_FD_187412 | JGI IMG/M metagenome (GOLD analysis project Ga0209367, IMG submission 187412) | Marine gutless worms symbiont microbial communities from Max Planck institute for Marine Microbiology, Germany - Olavius geniculatus... ... | reverse complement strand
TTCCACGAAAAACCTTTCATTTACACCTGAAAGAATGTGAATTTAGATTCAATCATCGAGAGGAAAGCTTATATGATATAATACTTACTCTACTGAGAGAAAATCCTCTCTAAAGTTATCTAGACCCTCCTGTAATTATACTGCCACACGGCATAATCTGCGCATTTCATTCCCTCTCCCTTCGGGAGAGGGCGGGGGAGAGGGGGAAATCAAAAAGCTCAGATTGTGCCGTGTGGCAGTATATTCGGCGCTGTTTGGAGGGCTTGAGGTGTTGCGTTCGACGCATAACGGTTTGTCGATCTCCTTCGGTGTCCGTGCCGGCGTCTTAACGCAACCTACACTCATAATTACCGCCCGCGCGACCTGCACGCGCGGACCTCGCGTCGGGTGTAGGATGTGGTGAGCGCGGCGGGTCTTATACCCTTTGTTCAACCTCTTCGCGGAATCGGATACGTGTATTCCACCCCTGTCTTCGTTCCTTGACACCCCCCCTATATACCGAGCTTCCTCTCCAGGTAGTGGATATTGGTGCCGCCGGCCTGAAAGGCGGCATCCAGGAGGATTTGTCGTTGCAGGCCGATGTTGGTGTCGATGCCGTCGATGACCAGCTCGCGCAGGGCGCCGTACATACGCGAGATGGCGGAGGAGCGGTTCTCCCCATGGGCAATGAGCTTGCCGATCATGGAATCATAGTGGGGTGGAACCCGGTAACCGCGGTAGATGTGGGTCTCCATCCGAATGCCGGGGCCGCCCGGAGCGTGGAACTCCCGGATCTGACCGGGGCTCGGGATGAAGGTCTCGGCGTTCTCGGCGTTGATTCGGCATTCGACGGCGTGCCCACGTAGCGTGACGTCCTCCTGCCGATAGCGCAGCTTCTCGCCGGCGGCCACCCGGATCTGCTCCTTCACGATGTCGATCCCCGTGACCATTTCAGTGACCGGGTGTTCGACCTGTACACGGGTGTTCATCTCGATGAAGTAGAAGCGTCCGTCCTCGAACAGGAACTCGAAGGTTCCCGCCCCGCGATAGCCGATGTTGCGGCAGGCCTCGATACAGCGTTCCCCGATCTCGTTGCGTTGTGCGTCGGTAACCCCAGGGGCGGGGGCCTCTTCCACCACCTTCTGGTGTTGCCGCTGCATCGAGCAGTCCCGCTCCCCGAGATGGATCACATTGCCGTGCTGGTCCGCCAGGAGCTGGAACTCGATATGGCGCGGGTTTTCGAGGTATTTCTCCATGTAGACCATATCGTTGCCGAAGGCCGCGGCGGCCTCCGCCCGGGTCAGCGACATGGCGTGCAGGAGGGTGGCCTCGGAGTGCACGACCCGCATGCCGCGACCACCGCCTCCGCCGGCGGATTTGATAATGACCGGGTAGCCGATCTCCCGTCCCAGCGCCAGGGTCCGTTGCTTGTCCTGGTCCAGGGGGCCGTCGGAGCCGGGTACGCAAGGGACACCGGACCGACGCATGGTAGCGATGGCGGAGACCTTGTCGCCCATGAGGCGGATGGTCTCCGGTTTGGGACCGATGAAGATGAAACCGCTCTGCTCGACCCGCTCGGCGAAGTCCGCGTTCTCCGACAGGAAACCGTATCCCGGATGGATAGCCACCGCATCCGTGACCTCCGCGGCACTGATGATGGCGGGGATATGGAGATAGCTGTCCTGGGATCGGGCCGGGCCGATGCATACCGACTCGTCGGCGAGCAGCACGTGCTTGAGCTCCCGGTCGGCCTCCGAATGCACGGCCACTGTCCTGATCCCGAGCTCCCGACAGGCGCGCAGGATGCGCAGGGCGATTTCTCCCCGATTGGCGATGAGGATCTTCTCGATCATCGCTGGTGCCTACTCGATCACGAACAGGGGTTGGTTGTACTCTACCGGCTGTCCATTCTCGGCCATGATCCTTGTGACCGTACCGTCTTTCTCGGACTCGATCTGGTTGAGGATCTTCATCGCCTCGATGATGCAGAGGACATCGCCCGCCTTTACCTGCTCACCTTCCCGGATAAAGGGCTCGCTGCCGGGAGCAGGGGTGCGGTAGAAGGTACCGACCATGGGGGAACGCACCAGGCTCTCCTCCGGCTCACTGTCCAGGCTGGAAACCGCGGGCTCGGGGGCCAGTGGGTTCGGTAAGGATGTACCTGGCAGCGTTGCACCGAACGCCTGGGGTTGGGGCGGTGTGGACACGATCAGGGGTTGTGTCACGGTCCCATGACGACTGATGCGGATCGACTCTTCGCCCTCGCGAATCTCGATTTCGGCGACGTCGGATTGCTGCAACAGCTCGATGAGCTTCTTGAGTTTACGCGTGTCCATAGCTTCGTCGTTATTTCTGCCCGGTATCCCGATTCAGCCGATCGATGGCCGCATTCAATGCCAGCTCGTAGCCGAGGGGACCCAACCCGGTGATGATACCTTCGGCGATGTCCGAGAAATAGGAGCGATCACGGAAGGGCTCTCGGGCATGAATGTTGGAAAGGTGCACCTCGATGAAAGGAATGGCCACGGCGAGCAAGGCGTCACGCAGGGCGACGCTGGTGTGGGTGAAGGCCGCCGGGTTGATGATGATGAAGGCGACGCCGTCACGTCCCGCGCCCTGGACAGCCTCTACAAGCTCATGCTCGGCGTTGCTTTGCACGAGCGCGAGCCGGTGTCCCGCCGCCGTGGCCCGGTGCTGCAGCCTGGTACCGATGTGCTCCAGGGTATCCCGTCCGTAGTGCGCCGGCTCCCGGATGCCGAGCAGGTTCAGGTTCGGGCCGTTTAATACGAGAATCGATGCCATTGGTTAAAGATCGGGGCTGTTCGCGGTAAAGGAAGAGACAGGGAGAGGAATAATCAACTCCCACAACCAGCGCCAGGCAACTGCTCGACCTGCGCCGCCAGGCTCAGAGTTTGTCTAAAAACTAACCCATTGATTTTAAATGTTAAGAAATCATAAAGATCCCTCGCTACGCTTCGGGATGACACCGTTGCGCTTCGGGATGACACAACTGGTGTCCTTGTCATTTCGAGCGTAGCGAGAAATCCTTGTCCCGACGGAGGAGGGATCTCAGGTTCAAGTGGTTGGCAAGTCCTCAGGTTTTTAGACAGCCTCTCACCCGCGGCTCATGGATCGCCGTGATTACCCTCGAACTCGGCGATCAGGCGTTGGACCGCGGCGGTGGGCGGCAGGCGACCCCACATGACCTGGTGCTCGATCTCGGCCCGGATCCGCTCGACTCCCGCATGTTGAAAGAAGCTCGAACGCAGATGTTCCTCCACCATCGAGTAGACCCAGTCCAGGGTCTGGGCCCGCCGGCGTTTTTCTAAAACACCCGCGTCCGTGGTCTGCTCGCGAAAGGCATCGACCACGGCCCAGAGCTCGGGGATGCCCTCGCCGGTCAAGGCGGAGCAGGCATAGGCCCGGGTCCGCCAGCCGTCGGTGGCCGGTGCCAGGTAGTGGAGGGCGCGGTTGTACTCCAACTGGGCGGCCTTGGCGCGGGGCTTGTTGTCGCCGTCGGCCTTGTTGACCAGCAGGGCATCGGCCAGCTCCATGATGCCCTTCTTGATGCCCTGCAGCTCGTCGCCCGCGCCCGCGATCATCACCAGCAGGAAGAAATCGACCATGGAGCGGACAGTGGTCTCGCTCTGTCCCACGCCTACCGTCTCGACCAGGATCACGTCGAAGCCCGCGGCCTCGCACACCAGGATGGTCTCGCGGCTCTTCCGGGTCACCCCACCCAGGGTCCCCGAGGACGGAGAGGGGCGAATAAAGGCCCGCTCGTGGCGGGAGAGCTGCTCCATGCGGGTCTTGTCGCCGAGGATGCTGCCGCGGGTCACCTTGCTGCTTGGGTCCACCGCCAATACCGCCACCCGATGGCCCTGCCCGCACAGGTGCAGGCCCAAGGTCTCGATAAAGGTACTCTTGCCCGCGCCGGGCACGCCGGTGATGCCGACCCTAATGGACCGACCCGCACGGGGGAGCAGCCGGCGCAACACCTCCTGGGACAACTCCAGGTGGGCGTGGGCATTGCTCTCCACCAGAGTGATGGCCTGGCCGAGCACATTGCGGTCGCCGGCCAGCACGCCGTCCACGTACTCGTCTACGCCGAGGCGACGGCGGCGCGGCCCACCGGCACCCGGCCGGGCCTGGCTTCCGGCCGCGCCTGGCATGCCGTCATGCCCACCCGAGACGCCGCCCATTACCCTGCCGGCAAACGCCTTGCCGGCATCCTTCGGTGCCCATTCGGGCCTGGTGTTTTCGTTAGACACGGTTTCGTCCGGAGCGCTGGGGTTTGAATCTACGGATTACACATTTGAACCGCAAAGGCGCGAAGGGCGCAAAGATTTTTTTGGGACCTATACTGCCGCACGGCACAATCTGCACATTTCACTCCCTCTCCCTCCGGGAGAGGGCGGGGGAGAGGGGGAATCAAAAGTTCAGATTGTGACGTGCGGCAGTATAAATACAAAGCTAACCGGAGCCCCAACCCGGAAACCGTAGAGCCCCCACCTCGTCATTCCGGCTGGGACGCCGGAATGACGAGGTGGGGGCTGATAGACTTAACCACTACCACACCTGTAGGGGACAGGCTGTGCCCACCACATACTCCGCCTGCCCGGTGGGCACAGCCCATCCTACAGGTCAGTCAGTTCTTATACAGTCTCTTACAGGCCCCGGAGCTGCGGTCGATCAGGTGCCCAGAGGGCCTTCAGATCAAGATGTATAGCCTCGAACGGTGGCATGGCAACCTGATCGGAAGCGGCAAAACGGCCAATCTCGACCCAGGCGCCGGCGGCGAGTCGGTACACTTCCAGAGTACGCCCTGCCGGATCGATCAGCCAGGCATATGACACGCCATACTGCGCGTATAATGGCATTTTAACTTTGCGATCATGGTTGCCCGTTGAGGGAGAGAAAATCTCGCAGATCCAGTCGGGAGCCACCTCGAAGCGCTGATCTTCCGGAAAGTAAGGCATCCGCTCACGCCGCCAGCCCGCCAGATCCGGCACGGTCACTTCGACATCCCGCACGAAATGCACTTCCGGTTCGGTCAGAATCCACCAGCCGCCAGGTCCTCCATTACCCTTCTGGAAAGGATTGTACAATTCGCCGCCAAGTGTGGAACCGACCCTTATATGCGACCCGGAGGGTCGCGGTTGGGTGTAAAGCTGTCCGTTCAGGAGCTCCCCGGTCAGACCTCCGGGCAGACCTTCCAGGAGTTCGTAGAGGGTGGGTTTGGTTGCCGGCTGCATCTTCTTGGCCCTGTTTATGGGTTTCCGTATTTCTTTATCGGCGGTCCGCCGGTGCCGGAGCTCGGCCTCAAGATCCGACGATCGGGCCGGGTGGCTACATGGGTATTCACCCTGAGCGGGGTTTTACCGCTCCGGCATCTTTCATCGTAACGTGCATATAATGAGATCGTCTCATGAAATACTGGCCTATGATAGCACATTTTGCTATCATAGAGTAGATGAATAAACGGCATCAGAACACATTAAGCGATATTTTCAGAACGCCAGTTCCTACCACATTGGAATGGAGAGGTATTGAAGCCCTTTTCATGGCACTTGGCGCCAGATCCATTGAGGGAAGAGGTTCGCGGGTACGGTTTGAGCTGAATAATGTTGTCGCCACTTTTCATCGCCCCCATCCTCAGAAAGAGGCAAAGCCATACCAAGTGCGTGATGCCCGACGTTTTCTACAGCAGGCAGGAATAGCACTATGAACACAATGACTTATAAAGAATATACGGCTCGAATTGACTATAGTGAAGACGATGGCAGCTTTATCGGTCATATTGCAGGTATCAATGATGTCATAGGTTTTCACGGCGAATCCGTCGCGGAACTGCGTACTGCTTTCGAGGAAGCAGTTGATGATTATCTTGCAACTTGTGAAAAGTTGAATCGCCCGCCTCAAAAACCCTATTCCGGAAAACTTATGTTGCGTATTCCACCGGAAGTCCACGCCGCGATTGCCCTGGCTGCTGAAGTTAGTGGAAAGAGTATCAACCAATGGGCGACTGATATGTTCGCCGATACCCTACAAGCGAATCCACAATAACCGGAGATTTGATCGCCTGATAAAAGCCTCTGGCCCGTAGGCTGGGTTAGGCGCGGGTTGCGATGTCGGTATATTCTGTCCAGGCCGAATGCGCCGTAACCCGGCGATGTCGAACCACAGATCCAAAGGCCGTTTTAGGGAATTACGCCGATTATAGACCGCTCACACACCACCATGAAAACGCCCGAGCACATCGGTTTCGTCTCGACCCGGTTCGCGGGTACCGACGGCGTCTCCCTGGAGGCGGCGAAGTGGGCGGAGGTACTCTGGCAGGATAAGCACATAAGCTATTGGTACGGGGGGGTGCTGGACCGTGACCCGGCGATGAGCATGTGCGTCCCCGAGGCCTTCTTCGGACATCCGGAGAATGGTTGGATCAACGAGCAGCTCTGGAACCGCACGATTCGCGGCCAGAAGGCCAGCCAGCGCATCCGCGAGCTGGCCGAATATCTCAAGGGCACCCTCTACGACTACCGGGAGCGGTTCGACCTGGACATCCTGATCCTGCAGAACGTGCTCACCATCCCTATGCACATCCCGCTCGGGGTGGCCGTGACGGAATTTCTGCTCGAGACCCGGATGCCCGCGATCGCCCATCATCACGACTTTTACTGGGAGCGTCAGCGGTTCCAGATCTCGGCCGTGGAGGACTATCTGGAGATGGCCTTTCCGCCGCGCATCCCGCACCTGCAGCACGTGGTCATCAATCAGGCGGCGAAGGATCAGCTCGGGTGGCGCAAGGGGATCTCCAGTATGCTTATCCCCAACGTGCTGGACTACGAGCACCCACCCGATCCGATCGACGACTATGCGGCCGATGTCCGCGAGGAGATGGGGCTCGCTTCCGGCGACCTGCTGATCCTGCAACCGACCCGAGTGATTCCCCGCAAGGGCATAGAACATGCCATCCACCTGCTGCGGCGGCTCAAGGACCCGCGCTGCAAGCTGGTGGTGTCCCACGCGGCCGGGGACGAGGGGCTCGGCTACTCCGAGGAGATCCGCGAGCTGGCGCAGGACGAGGGGGTGGAGCTGATCCTGTTCGGAGCACGGGTCGCCGACCGGCGCCAGCTCAATGAAGACGGACACAAGATCTATGTCCTCAAGGACCTCTATCCCCATGCCGATCTGGTAACCTTCCCCAGCCTGTACGAGGGCTTCGGCAACGCCCTGCTGGAGGCCATCTACTTCCGCAAGCCCCTGGTGATCGGAAACTATTCGGTCTACAGCCGCGATATCGCGCCCAAGGGGATCTCCCTGCCCACCGTCAAGGGCTTTATCGACCGGGCGCTGGTGGCACAAACCCGGCGCATCCTGGAAGACCCGGACTACCGGGAGCAATTGGTGGAGCACAATTACCAGGTAGCGCAATGCTATTTCAGCTACCCGGTGTTGCGGGACAGTCTGCGCCTGATCATCGCCAATATTCGCAACCTGCCGGAATGAGCCGTGCTGATTGTCGACCGCGCCGTCTATCAACGCCTCAGAACGCACCTGTCAGCGCTTTACGGACAGGATGAGTTGCCACGGCTTCTGAGCCGAATCGACCTGCTCGCGGGACGTTACGGTGTCGGTACTCGCCCGGATGGGCCCTGCGGCCAGGCCTTGTGGGACCAGCGCGATGCCGTACTCATTACCTACGGGGACATGGTGCGCAGCGAAGGGGAACCACCCCTGCGCTCCCTGTTGCACTTCCTGGAAACCCATCTGAGCAATAGCCTCTCCGCGGTCCATGTGCTGCCCTTCTTTCCCTCCAGCTCGGACGACGGCTTCGCGGTCGTCGACTACCGAAAGGTGGACCCGGCCCTCGGCGATTGGGAGGACATCTGGGCCCTGGGTGCGAGCAATCGGTACCGGCTGATGGTGGATCTGGTCATCAACCACGTCTCCAGCCGGAGCGCCTGGTTCCGCAACTTCGCCAACGGGATTGCCCCGGAACGTCACTACTTCATCGCGGTGGAGCCGGATACAGATCTGAGCGCCGTCACCCGCCCCCGCACTTCGCCCCTGTTGCGCCCGGTGCAGACGCCGTCCGGCGAGCGGCTGGTGTGGGCAACCTTCAGCCACGACCAGATCGACCTGGACTTCAGCAACCCGGACGTGCTGTTCGAGTACCTGGACATCCTGTTGTTCTACGTGCACCACGGGGCTCGCATCATCCGCCTGGACGCCATCGCCTATCTGTGGAAGATAATCGGTACCAATTGCATCCATCTGGACCAGACTCACCTGGTGGTCAAGATCCTACGGGATGTGCTGGATCTGTTGGCGCCGGGGATCATCCTGCTCACGGAGACCAATGTTCCGCACCGGGAAAATATCGGTTATTTCGGCGCCGGGGACGAGGCCCACATGGTCTATCAGTTCAGCCTGCCGCCCTTGTTGCTGCATGCGCTGGAGACGGGACAGTCCCACTATCTCATGGATTGGGTCGCGGGGCTCGAACCCCCGCCGCCGGGTTGCACCTTCTTCAACTTTACCGCCTCCCACGACGGCATCGGCCTGCGCCCCCTGGAAGGGCTGCTGCCGGACGCCGAGCTCGCTGCGTTGGTGGAACGGATGCGGCAGAAGGGCGGCCAGGTCTCTTGGCGAGAGCATCCGGATGGGTCCCGGACGCCCTATGAGCTGAACATCACCTACTTCGATGCCCTGAGCGCTCCCGGACGGAAGGATAGCGATGTCGGTATCGCCCGCTTTCTGTGCTCCCAGGCAATCATGTTGAGCCTGCAGGGGGTGCCGGGTATCTACTTCAACAGCCTGATCGCGGCCCCGAACTGGCTGGCGGGGGTCGAGGAGACCGGACGGGCGCGTACCATCAACCGCCGGAAATGGGGATTGGCGGAGCTGGAGGACCTGCTCGGAGACACGGTCCAACCGGCGAGTCGGGTCCTGGCCGAGTACCGGCGCCTGTTGGGGATCCGGCGCGAGCATGTCGCGTTTCATCCCGATGGTCCCCAGCGGGCCCTGCAGCTGCCGGCGGGACTGTTCGGCATCGAGCGGACGGCGCCCGACGGCTCCGAGCGGATCCGGGTTCTCGCCAACCTCACCGCCGAGCCGCTCGAGGTCCGGCCGCGGCAGATCGAGCACGACTTCGAGCAACGGCAGTGGAACGAGCTTATTCAAGGTTGGTCCGGCGCGGGCGCCGAGCTCGGGCCGCTCCGGCTCGCGCCTTATCAGGTTATGTGGCTACAAGGGTAAATAAACGGGATGATAAGTCATGGGCTTATCTGTATTTTTTCGCGCAGAGGCGCAGAGGCGCAGAGGCGCAGAGAGGATTTCTCCGCGTCTTTGCGGACGGAAATACTAAGCCCGTAACTTAATCATCCCGTAAATAAAATACCGGGAGGGACGGTTTGAAGACACCCACAGTACAGCGCTGCATCACGATGAGGGGATGGTCCCGATACGTCTTGTGGCCCGTGCTGCTCCTGATCGTTGCGCTCGGCCTCGGCGGGTGCGGTAGCGGGCATTCGGCGAAAAACAATGCTTTGCCCGTGCATTGCCTGAACGAGCCGGAGCCCGGGCCTTGCAAAGCATTCGTTACCCGCTATTTTTACGATTACCGCTACGACAAGTGCCGTGCCTTCCGGTACGGAGGCTGCCGGGGGCGGCCCTTGTTCGAGACTTTGGCAGACTGCAGGCAGACCTGTATCACAGGCAGCCCATAGCGGTCCGATCCGCAACAAAAGCTCACCGGGCATTTAAAAAGCAAACCTAATCACCCGTTTTTTCTTGTGAAGACCGAAAAAACTCTGTTATTCTGAAAATCTCTCTCTACCGAATTCCCATGAATTGGGGCCCGCAATGTACAGGCTGATCGCGCTGTTTTTGCTGCTGCTGTCACTCCCCCTCCAGGCACAACAGGTGGATATCCGCGGTGCCCGCATCTGGACGGCGCCCGATCGAACCCGGTTCGTGCTGGATACCGCGGCACCGGTCTCCCACAAGATCTTTCCCCTCGAGCATCCGTATCGTTTGGTCATCGATGTCCCAGACGCCCGACTCAAGGACAAGCTGCCGACGATAAAGGCCAACGAGCCCCTGCTGATCGGCATCCGCAGCGGGGTCCATGGCGGCGATGATCTGCGTCTGGTGATGGACCTCAAACAACAGGTCCGCGCCAAGAGCTTTCTGCTGCAACCCAACGAGCAGTATGGCCATCGGCTGGTGGTGGATCTGGTTCCGGTCAGGAAAAAGACGGCAGGGAAGCAAGCCAAGGGTGGCAAGCCACGGCCTCCCGGCCGGACCCGACTGAGGGACGTCGTCATCGCCATCGACGCCGGACACGGGGGTGAAGACCCGGGCGCCATCGGTGCCGGGGGCACGCGGGAGAAGAATATTACCTTGCGGATTGCCCGCAAGCTGGCGCAGCTGATGCAGAAGGAACGGGGTATGCGTCCGGTGCTGATACGCAAGGGCGATTACTTTATTCGCCTACGCAAGCGCATCGCACTGGCGCGCAAGCACCGGGCGGACCTGTTCGTCTCGATCCATGCCGATGCCTTCCGCGACCGGCGGGTGCGTGGCTCGTCCGTCTATACCCTTTCCCACCGCGGGGCCAGCAGCGAGGCCGCCAAGTGGCTGGCGGACAGAGAGAACCGTGCCGATCTCATCGCCGGCGTCGACCTGAGCGAGAACGACAGCCTCCTGGCTACCGTACTCCTGAACATGACCCAGAATGCCACCCTGGAGCATAGCAACCTGGCGGCGAATCGGGTGCTCGCCAACCTCCGGAAGGTCGGGGCGGTCCATCAGGGCAAGGTTCAGAAGGCGGGCTTCGTCGTCCTCAAATCGCCGGACATATCCTCCATTCTGGTCGAGACCGCCTTCATCTCCAACCCGGAGGAGGAGAAGCGTCTGCGTAGCGACAAGCATCAGGCGAAGCTTGCCGGTGCCATATTGGCCGGCATCAGATCCTATTTCACCCGCCATCCACCGCCGGGAACCAAACTTGCCGGCAGAGGTAAAAGCAAGGGGCGTCATCACGTGATCAACCGCGGCGACACCCTCATGGATATCGCCAGACACTACGACGTGAGCCTGACGTCCCTGCGCGACGTCAACCATATCAAGGGCGATCGTCTTCGTATCGGTCAGGTGCTCACCATTCCCTAGCCTGCATCTCTCACCAGGGGTAGAGGTTGGCTTTTAAGTGAGGGGGTGGTCAACCGCAAGCCCGCGTAGGAGACCGCGCATCTGCCTGTGCCGGCACGATAGACAGGAGAAAAACTTACACCTCGATACGACCCTCCGGACTCTCCAGGAATGGTACGCACGCCATCCCCTCTTATTCAATAAAATTCCTCGTAATCATCCGGGACCTGACATTCATTGAAGTATTCACGAATCCGTCCGATCGACTGCCCCATGCGCAGGCGAGCGCCGGGTTTGAGCGCCGGGTCCCACGCAACGCTGTTCGGTCCGAAGAGCAGAATGACCGTGGAACCCATATTAAAACGCCCCATCTCCGCGCCCTTGTCCAGGCGGATCACCGGCTCTCCCCCATGGGCCGGGGCAAGCCTGCGGGTGCCGGTGGGTGTGACCTGGCCCGCCCACACGGTCTCCATGCTGCCGACGAAGATGGCCCCCACCAGAATCAGGGCCATGGGGCCGAACCCTGTCTCGAACAGGCAGAGTACCCGCTCGTTGCGGCCGAACAGCCGTGGCACCAGGGCCGTGGTAACCGGGTTGACGCTGAACAGCCGTCCGGGGACATGGATCATCTCCCGCAGGGTGGCGGCGACGGGCATGTGTACCCGGTGGTAGTCCCGGGGAGAGAGGTAGATGGTGGCGAAGACTCCGCCGTCGAATCCTTGCACCCACTCCTGACGTCCCCCCAGCAGCTCCGGGAGTGAGCAGTATCCCTTGGCCTGAAAGACGCGACCGCCGTCGATGGTGCCGACCTGGCTCAGGGTCCCGTCCGCCGGGCAGACCACGGTGTCCTCCTGCCTGGCGATGGGTCGGGCGTCCCGTCGCAGGGGACGGGTGAAGAAGGCGTTGAAGCTTGCATAGGCCCTGGGGTCGGGCTCCAGGGCCTCGCTCATGTCCACCCGATAGCGGCGGACGACGGTATTGATGAGCAGGTCCTTGACCGGTCGCCGGCGAATCCTGGTTACCCGCAACATGAGGGCCGAGAGCAGGTGGTGCGGCAACAGGTACTGGATACCCACGTAGAGGCGGTGATACCAGCGCAGTGGTCTGTCAATCATGAGGGTGTCGCAAAAGTCCTTCTCCCGCCGGAAGAGGGGCTTGCCCCGCACCTGTCGCTGGGGGGGAGCCAATAGAGATGCTGCTGGAGCTACCGGCGATAGGTGCGGGGTAAAGGGTGAGGGAGTCAAAGGGCGAGAGGGGGTCAAAGGGCGAAATCGGTGCCTTTTGCGACACCCTCTCATGGGTAGGGCTCAGGGTGTCGATATGGGCAACGATGGCGGCCAGGTCGGAAGCGATGGATGCGGGCGTTTGGGCATCCGGGAACAGAGCCGATAGTCGGCCCGAGGGTCCGATCAGGTAGCAGGGAATCCCTTGGGCCGTGGCTGGAGCGGTTGCCTGCACCGGTATTCCCAGGGCCGTCCGCAGGCGTTGCAGCTCGTCGGTCGTGCCTGACAGGAGCGTAAGCACCGGGGACAAGTGACCGAAATCCGATGCCGGGCTCGAATCATCGGGCTGGATTACAAGTATAAGCAGGAGCTTCTCCTGGAGGTCGGAATCGCTCGCCAGGCGGTTGCGTATCTCGATCATGCGCATGACCGCCGGCTGGTCGAGGGCCTGGCTCGGCTTGCCGAAGGACAACAGGGTCCAGTGTCCCACAAAACGCTCGGTGGTGAAGGACTGTCCAGCCCCGTCCCGGAGCGCGAGGTCGGGGAGCGGGCGGGCCGGGCGGATCAAGACCCCCTCGATCGCGGGGGGCGTCGAGGTGCTGCGCTGGTACCGGTTTCCCCAGTGGTAGCCTATCAGGAACAGACCGATGGCCGCGGCGGCCAGGGCCAGCCGGGCCAGGGGTCTGCCGCGTGGATTACGGATCGGCACAGGCGTTACGAATGCACAGCTCGGACCGGCTCCCGGTCCGTGCCGTCACCCGCCCGCTTCGGTCCGCCGAGTTGGGCGACGATCCGGTCGGCGACCCGGAAGGCGTTGGCGTAGATGGTCCAGGTGTAGGGCACGCTGCCGCCGGTGGGCATGAAGCTGCCGTCGGTGACGAACAGGTTTTCCACCTCATGGGCGCGACAATCCCGGTCGAGCACCGAGGTTGCCGGGTCGGCGCCGAAGCGGCAGGTGCCGGCGACCAGATTGGTGGGAGGAGCGCCGGAGGCGAAGTGCAGCACATCCTCGGCCCCCATCCGTTTCAGCACCTCCGCCCCCTTGGCGGCCAGATACCAGCCGACCTCGAGATTCCGGACGTGAAAGCCGGTGCGGATGCGTGCCACCGGCAGCCCCCATTTGTCTTTGACCTTCGGGTCGAGACGGACGAAGCAATCGGCGACCGGCATCCAGTCGCAGAAGGCCTCCACCTTGATGTAGATGCCGTCGCGGAAGTGGGGCTCCAGCCGGCGCTTGAGCGGCAGGCCCCAGCGCAGGCCGTCCGGGCCCTGGGCCTGCTCGTGGGCGCGGGCGATGGGTGCCGGGTGCCGGTGCACGAAATCGATGGTGCCCCCCTTGGCCGGGGGTCCGAACTCCGGGTCGTCGATCCGGTACCAGTCCTGCAATGCCCGGTTGATGAAGGTGCGCGAGTCCCTGAGTGCCGCCGCCTGGGTCTCCGGGAGGCGGGCATAGACCAGCCGACCCGAGGCCGCGCCGCCCCCGGCGAAGAGCAGGTTGCGCCCGACCTGGCCGCTGCCGTTGGTGAGCCCCCGCGGATGGCGTGGCCCGACGGAGCCGAGCAGCAGCCGCGCGCTCTCGATGGCCTGACAGGCCACCACATAGATGCCGGCATCGAGCCGTCGCAGGCGCCCGCTCCGGTCGTAATACTCCACCGCCGTCAGCCGACCGGCCGGATCGCTCACCAGCCGGCTGACCATGGTGTGGGGGCGGATCTCGCAACGGCCCGTGGCCACCGCCTGGTCGAGCAGCGCGGCGCGGGAACTGCCCTTGGCACCGGTGGAGCAGCCGGTGCTGCCGCAGCGCCCGCCGTTGTAGGAGCAGCCGCCCCGGCCCTTGGCGGCATAGGGCAGAATGGCCCGCGGGGTGGGGAAGGGGTGATAGCCGAGCTCGGTGGCCGCCCGGTCGATCAGGCCCGCGAGCGGGTGCTCGGCGAGGGTTGGATAGGGGAAATCCGGTCGGCTGCGCGGCTCCAGGTGCGGATGGGGGGTGACTCGCCCGGAAACCCCTACTTCCTTCTCGACCCGATCATAGTAGGGCTCCAGGTCCTCGTAGGTGATGGGCCAGTCCACCGGATCGGCGCCTTCGATCGGACCGAAGAGCTCACGCAGGCGGAAGTCCATCGGTTTCAAACGATGGAAGTAGCCGCTCATGAAGTTGCTGGAGCCGCCGACGCAGCTGCCGTGCTGGAAGGTCCAGGCCGAGCGGTAGGTGCTGCTCTCCCGCCAGCCGCCCCGGTCGTCCTCGGTCTCCACCATTTGGGGCTCGTGGCGCGGGTCCGGGGTGTAGATCCAACGCCGACAACAGGTCAGCTCGTCCTTGCACAAGTCCTGCTCCCGGAACCAGGGGCCCTTCTCCAGAACCACCACCGAATAGCCGGCGCGGGCGAGGGTCAGGGCCACGGGACCGCCGCCGGCCCCGCTGCCGATGACACAGACATCGAAATCCCGGTTCATGGATAACTGTTCAAATTGGCCGCAAATGGACGCGAATAAACGCAAATCAGTCGCAAAAGATTACATTGTCTTTTTTATCCGCAGATTACACGGATTTTCGCAGATTATTTCGTTTTTAATCTGCGAGAACCTGCATAATCTGCGGACAGATCGAAGCGACCGGATCATTTTTCCATAATTGTCGGGTCCCGGATGATCAACCCCATAGGGTACTGATTCGCTTTTCGCGCTTCCCCGCGAAGTAGCAGCTACGGCGAGTTTACCGGCGGGGCGGTTGGGATCAGCAAGATCCAGGGTTCGCCGCGATCAACCTCGGTCACGCGAAACATTGCAGTCTCGGGCGTGAGCGACGCCAATATGCCACTCTCGCTCAGATCGCCGAGATTACGGGGCAGAAGGATCCATTCCGTTACCTTCCCGGCACGCAGGAATACCAAGAGGCAGACATCGTCACGCGACTCGATCGCAACGGCCCCGGCAGGGACGGAGGTACCGAGTGTCTGCTCGACTATGGCGCGCGGCGTGTAGGGCGGAAAGATAGCGACGCGATCCCACGTAAACGAGGTTACACCAGCCAAGCGTAATGGTCTTCCGTCGGTGAAGCGCGCCTGCACCGCCGCCCCGATTTGCTGCCGGAGGTCGGCGTCGGCATTACTGCATCCGACGCTTAAACTACTGCACAGCAGCAAGGCAAAAAGCCGACAAGCGCACCCCTTGCCGAACCGTGTGAGGCCGCTCGAGCCGGCAAGCATTACAAGATCCTCAGACGGCCGGCATTCAGAGCAGCGACGCACGCATCGGCAATCTGCTCGTCGCTGCTTCGCCGGTAGATCTTTCCGATCTCACGGCCTACCGCATTATTGTGCAGATCCATTTCCTTCTCGCGTGCCGTCTGTCCAGCGCGTTCTTCATATGCATCGGCAAACGCCTTCGCAAGCTCGGCGTTCACCGCCTTTACCATCAGTGCATTCCAGTAGCAGTGCCGAAAGCATCACCACGTCCATTGTGCAGGCCTGGCCCAGGAAACCGACGCTGCGCTTCCGTGGATGCCTTCTCTGCCGCCCTCCTGAAGGCCCACGCCGCAAACGGGTGTGATGTGGCGAAGTCCTGTTCGGCCTCTGTCAGGTGTTTATAGCCGTCATGGATACCCATCACGGAATTCCCCAGACGAGGATCCTTGAGGACCCGTATTTTTTTAAGGGTCTAGATAACTTTAGAGAGGATTTTCTCTCAGTAGAGTAAGTATTATATCATATAAGCTTTCCTCTCGATGATTGAATCTAAATTCACATTCTTTCAGGTGTAAATGAAAGGTTTTTCGTGGAA
>Ga0209367_1006512_pt1 | contig 16139 bp, 8 predicted proteins | sample WorMetLIZISLAND2_FD_187412 | JGI IMG/M metagenome (GOLD analysis project Ga0209367, IMG submission 187412) | Marine gutless worms symbiont microbial communities from Max Planck institute for Marine Microbiology, Germany - Olavius geniculatus... ... | reverse complement strand
TTTCAACGATGTTATTGAACTAGTGTTATAGCTTGAACATTTTTTCACGCTGAAAAATCGGTAAGCGGTCATGTTAAAAAATCTATAACTTCGTCATTTTTCAATGGAATCAAATTTTATTTGGCAGCCGTAGAACAATTTAGTAAATAAATCTGTAAATTTTCAGATTAAAATGCTCAACGGTTGCTGAGAAAACAGCAAAAAAACTTTAGGGGGCTACTTTTTTCTGCCGCACCCTGTATCTGTCAGATGCAGATGCAGACTTGGCCAGCATGATATTAGAATTTACCAGCCCCGGATATAGGCCTACCTATAGATGGCAAATGTTACGCATCTAGCATTTATAAAGGATGTAATAAGCTACACTGCCACAACGCGTAAGCCTAGTTCGGCAGCGGTCATACCCTATTACGTTTCACCACACTTTACTGTATAGCAGCATGTCTAAAGCACTTTACAGTCCAGCAGTTCTGCGGGTGATTATGATCGGTGTGTTAATTATGATGACGTTTTTAAACGTGACTGCTCAGCCAACGGTGGATGAAGACGAGGCATACTGTCAGTCGACTAAGTGGGAAGAGGCTGTAAACCAGATCAGAGCAGATATAAAGACATTTTGGCGACCCTCATGTACCACGACGGTCGAAAATGTGGCCACGACAGACGTGCAACAGATCAAAGAAGACGTGACAGAAGTGAAGAACCTTCTAGGTTCTCTTGCTCCTGGATTACACCAACAGCCTACTGGTGCCGCGTTGGACGAAACTGTGGCCAGGAGAGATGTGCAGCAAATCAAGGAAGACTTGACAGAAGTAAGGAACTTCCTTTGGTCTCGCCAGCAGCCTCTCGGTGCCTCGTCAAGTTTGTGTGAGTGCAATATTATCTTGCTTCTCATAATTTCATTGTAATCAGTGCAGGCAGGCTATAACCACTCAGTAAGAGTATTTCTGACTTGAAGGCCTTTTGTTGGTGCCATCTCGGCCAGAGCCCGACTAATAGAGCAGCGTAAAAGACGATAATATCACAGTACAATGAGTACATATATCCCCGCCAATTTTACTAACTTATGTATGACCTGAGCAAAAATCGCTGACCTGGTGACCTGTGACCTCAGCCTGGAGACCCTACATTGCGACAGATGTTGCCGTAGCTACCTGTATCGGACTGATGTTTATCACTCGTGCACCAAGCGAAGCCGTTGGAGATGTCATTTGGCACAATGGCAAGGACACGCGTTTTACGATAGGGCAGGAGTTACCTGTGTGAGAGTTTTCAGTTCGATAGGCCAATGTTAGTGTTACGGTTGCGCAGCTCTATAGGCAAACGGCCGCATATATATGTCGGCATTGGACCGACATATTTTTCTAGCTACCATTACTATTTTTGTTGTGCAGCCGAGTGTATTCCGACACTGGTCCAACAAAACGTCGACGGATCCGACTTTTTCAACCGTTCGTGGGCGGAGTTTAAAGTCGGTTTCAATGTCTCGAGAGGCAACTACTGGCTTGGAAATGACCTGCTTCATCAGCTGACAATGAGCGGTCACTACAAGCTCAGGTTTGACCTACAGGCAAGTGACGATGGCAGCTGGTACTACGCCAAGCACAGTTCGTTTGTTGTCCTAGGCGAGGCAACCAACTACCGGATGCATGTGTCTGGGTACTCGGGTAACGCAGGAAACGGATTTTCGTACCATGACGGGATGATGTTCACGACGTATGACCGTGACAACGACCCGTGGAACAGTCCAAGCTACATAAATAGCTGCGCAGTGTACAATGGCGGTGGATTCTGGTACAAGACCTGCTCATATGCAAATGTGAACACCGTCCGTGGCCATGGAAGAAACTTCAGATGGTGGGCAAATGGAAGAAATATGTTGCTGCAGGCATCACGCATGTGGCTGATGTGCTAAACCAGTCATCTGTCAGCTGATTGCGACTGCAGCTGACTATACCGGCGAAATTAAACGATGCTGCTTTTTATCTGACAACTAGGAACATTTCGGTGAATCTTTGTCAAAGTTTTCAGTTCTGTGTGGGTGCGCTGTTGTTGGATCATTTGCTGCGAACAGTTGTGATTACACGTTTGCTTTTTTTGACCCAAAAAACATAATGTTACTTTAAAGTGCTTGCCTTTTTGAAATAAACTGACTACGAGTCTATGACATAATGATGGCCTCGAGCCCAAAAATTTGGAAGGCTTGAGTCGCTAAAACATTTTCTATTTCTATATTAAAAGAACACGACTTGCATTGACACGGCCTCTGACACTCAACAAACGTGAATATGATTTGTTTTAACCCCAGAAAGGCAGGCCAATACTTGATTTGCCTACTCTGGGGGATAGAAGGTTGAGTTTACGTGGGTGATAAGTTAGGCTATGTATTGAGACGGTTTACCTGCACGCAGACAGTCACCCATCCGAGTTGCAACAGGCTCGGTGTAGGAAAGCAACTTAATTGATCAATAACGTTAACAGGAGTGTAGTAGAATTTGTTTTGGAAAGAACGCGTTTCCCTCCGATTTTGCTAAAACTGCATGTAAAAAGTCAGCTATGATGGCTTTTGTAGTTGCGTTCAAAACATGTTTTTGTAGGCCTAAGCCTATAAACATTTTTTTTGTTTTTCTATCTATAATAATACTGTTGGTACTTTTTTGTTATATGCCAATTACCTTTGCAGTTCAACATAATTCAAATTTAGTTTACAATAATTAGTCTGCCTTATGTTTTACCGCAGATGTTTTAAATTTTTTTCGTCATGAGATCTCCGAGCTTCGTCGGCTGATCGCGGCGAAATTTTGCACGTGATCGGACTATGGATGCGCTTTATAATGTACGTTCCAAAATTCGGAGAAAAGCCCTACCTACGAAAAATGAAGCTAAAAGCATGCAAAATTTGGCGCAATTTCAGACAACTTCGAACTTCGACGCCGATCTCAGGAACGCGTTCCAGGACTGGACTTGGTTCACTAACAACACAGATCTAGAAGCTAAATGATAGTCATACCCACCCAAATTGACTTTTTAAAAAGGCCATATTTTGGCCCCTAGGGAGCGCTGCGCCATAAAATTTTTATACGCAGCAATAAATGATTGATCTTGCTGGCGCACGCCCCACCGATGACGAGGGTCCCTCCAACAATTTTTTTACATATGGGTGAGGTCAAAAATTGGTTTAAAATTAAGCATATCCGTAGACCGCATTTATAACTTTGGAAGTAGAAAGAGTAACCTCACGAAACACTTCTACATGACGTGCCATAAGGTGAGTATGATAACGAGTACAATTTCTTGGGGCCCGCACCCCCAAACAGTATTTTCTTTTTCTTCTTCTTAATGGCGAACGCTTGTCATAGCGTTGCCGTACTGATGACGTACTTGGCGCCATATGTCTCTGTCCTTGGCCTTCTTCCAAGCAGTGTGAACTTCGAAGTTCTGGGGCCGGACGTCTTCATCAACTGTTCTGAGCCAGGTTGTTCTTGGGCGTCCGGCCGGTCTTTTCTGGTCAGTGGGTAGTCGGGAAGGGAAAAGTAACAAGAAATTTAAGCTAATGCTCACGAGACGCACGAAAGCCTATAGCAGTTCCTGTTCGCAAGACAGCGATATCTACGGTGTTCGACAAGAAACTGGTGAACTTCGGTCCACTAAGTTATAGGTGCGGATGTTGACCCACTCAAGGTCAACACTGCGCCTGCAATGTATAGACTATGCAATCGCATTCGTTAAAAAAATTAAACACTCTGTTTTTCCTTAATCGGACTTATGGCGCCGGGTGGACTCACGTTGGGCTTCACCCCAAAATTCTAGTTTTATTTTATATGTCTTATTTTATTGCACTAGTGCGAGCGCCCTAGCCCTTAACGTTTACAGTGATGCGACGACAGCTGTATGAATCAGGGAGTGTAAAAGTGCTTGCCGCCAAGTCGCGCCATGCAGAACCGACGCCTGCAGAGCATAGGCCTAATAGCATCAACATATCGCCCAAGCTCATCTATAGACAAAATGCAAAACAGAAGCATGAAGTTCCCGCGAATAAGCTGCATAGCAAGACTGACGTTACTAATATGCGCCATGCCGAGTTTGCCTCTTTACGGCGAACTTAGTTAGTGCGATCATCTCTACAGAAGAGAGTTGTTTTCACTCATGTCTGTTTCACCGTTGGTTTCTGTGTTTGTCCGCTAGACTTCTCAAGAAGGTTTGAACGGATTTTGTAAGCATTTTTGGAAAGGTGGATCGTATTAAATTTTGGTGACAATGCGGATCACGATACAGATCAGGAACCAGAAACTTTCTCTGATACACGATAGGCCAAAAAACGACGTTTTTGAGCGTTGAAAATTTAGTGACAGTTAGAACTTGCATACGGGTACTCTCTGATAGCAGTGCATTTAAATATTTTTGTCTAATTAACATAACCACTTCTGTGCCAAATTTAATAACAATTTCTACATTTTTAATTGACTAAATTCCAAACCTTTTGACGTATCTTAGGCTTTTCTTCTACCAACCGTGGCTAAGTTATCAACGCTAAAATAATCTGGTTTTCTGCCCACCCTAGCTGTAGACACACAGAGAAAACAGTTTAGCTGTTGTATGAGGTCCGGCGTTTTTGCCAAATAGGAGCACTATTCTCGGCGGGAATTCAGTAGACCTATGAATGGAATTCAAAGAGAAGCAAATGATAATCATATGGTAATGTTTTACTTGGCTGGTTTTGTTTTCGTTTCCCTTTCGTGCTTCAGTGAAATTAAGCAATGAAAAATCTGCCAATAAACCTTTTTCATGGTGCACGTGACTTCATATTCCTCCTCTAGTTTTCTCGCTCTGCTGTTCATATCGTCAAGGATCTTTTTCCAGTCGTCAAGAGGAGGTTGAAAACCACCTACACGCGCAGGCCATCAAGCATACAGCAGAGCAAATAAACAGCTTTAAATATATACTTATCTAGATACAAACTTTAAGGCAGTAACAGACAAATCTGAAGATGTGTAACCTTATAATATTACATCTTACACGCATGTACGTTCTAACAAGTAAATCTTATCTCATCTTTTAGGCCATTCAACCAAAATGTTCTCGACTGCAGCATAGGCTTTGCTTTATTGTAATCAGTCACAGCACGCAATTCACAGTTTGATTGACCATACCGCACTAATGACAAGGTTGCTTAATTTAAAAATGTAAAAGCAGAAATCGACGCCGTCGCTACTAAACGCTAAATCAAATTTAATGGGTATAAAGTTCTGGTTGTTTGTACATCAGTATTATATTAGATAGGTCTACTGAACTTTAAGGTTGCTTACTTTTAATGGAGAGTGTCGGAAGTTTGGGTGTTTCTGGACAGTGGACAAGAATGATAAGGTCGTCCAACTTCCACACGTTCGCAAGGTACCCTGAAACACAGACAATATACCGCATTGTTCAACATAATAAATGCTGTAGACAGAATGCACCCGTCATCGTACTATCATAATTATTATGTCACTTACGCAATCAGCAGTCGTCTGCATCTTGTCTGTTGTGATTTTAAATATTTAAGGCGCGTACAGAGCAAACGAATAAACTGAACTAAAATGTAATGAACTGATCGAAACAACACAACTGTGTCATTTCATTTTAGTTCAATTCATTTTGTTCGCTCTGTACGACGTACGCGCCTTTAAAGGCCCTTTATACAAGCCTTACCAGCTTATTTGGTATATAATGGCAACATCGTTGGTTGCGCACATCAACGAAGTTACTATACACTGAGCCAGGTTAGTACTGAGACAGTTCTCGGGTATCGAGTATACCGTACAGCGTCTTCAATAGTATGTAGGTTTGACTAAGCCAAGTTACCCAGACCAACTTGGCCTGGCCATCTCTTCGTGCGGGGAAGGTGCAATCAGTACCAGCAAAAGTTAAGGCGTAAACAGACACACCGCGCGATGCACTAGCACCGTATCCGTGGTCTTGCAGTGTAAGCTGCCGTCTGGCTGAGTGCTACGGAAACTGAGATCAGCGCTGCCCACATGAACCTTAAGCATGGTTTGGAAAAGATTTTACGTTTTTACTTTATTTTTTTACAACCAAAAAACTCTCATATACTTGTTTAAATCTGGGCCTTGAAGTTTATCTGTTGTGTGTTGCGAATAGCGTAGACAAATAACACAGCGGTGACGGCTGCAGGAGATCTGTAGTATATGGCTACTGGATACGGATACCTGTTATACTACTACGCTACGTGGTTGCACGTCTCTAGCCCAGTTTCGACCGGTTTCATCAGCTTTGACTTGGATCTGATTTGATACGCTCATCAATCAGTCTGCCTTCATTAAATGCACATTTGTCGTGTATAAGAAGTAATGGTGGTGTCCGTAACGCGTGCTACGCATATTCGATGACCTCTGTGTAATGACTGTTTACAGCGTGAACGTAAGATAAGACTAAATTAAGAACAAGCCAAGCTAATAACGACTGATACCCAGTCACGTAGGCCTACACCAGTGATTGATAGATCTCGATGTTGGACTGATTAATGTGTTTTATATGTTTTTAATTTTTTTATACCACATGCAGCCTGTGTTGGCTTTGACTGTTACAAAACAAACTCATTACAGCAGTACAGACAGAATCTAGGCCTACTGGACCAACAAATAGGCCTACTATAGACTTGATAGTCGATTAGACTTATGACGGAATATTTTTTCAGACTGTAAATTACAGCGTGAAAGCAAGATATGCCTGAATAAACATAGCTACTAAGATTGACAGTCGTGTACCCACTTCCATCCGCGTGTTTGTAATTTCCTGAGTGTTGCCTACAGGCGTAGTCAATCACGGTGACTGACGGTGCCAAGATACGCTACTGTGGATCATAACGGATACAGTATCAGTGGTAGTAGCTAGGTGTACAGAAGCAAAAGATTTAACAGACAAACGACTTCGAATCCCATATCTCACAATTACTTGCAAAATAAAAAAAATGCTGATCACGGTATACAGATATAAATTATAAACTGCGCCTTCGTGGGGCTCACCGTCGTCATCCCTTCAGCATCCTGCCCGACTGTTCATTTTTCGGCATCTGCAACTGGAATATCTCTTAGGTGGTGTATTTATAAATTGCGCGTAGGCCTATAACGAATAGGCTACAGTCGTCGGCATTATGAAGCGCAAAATTCACATAAGCCTGACTGACAATGCGCTGATGAAATTAGACCATAGCGTTATTGACGATGATGACAAACAATGACCAATCGTCTTTATGCGTGTTTCAAGCAAAAAACACTTCGAGCACGAGCTCCTTTTATTATGTTGATTAACAACGACTGCGTTTTTACAGCTGATTACATTGGTCATTTGTAATAACTTGATAAGTTTTCACATTATCACGTTAATCCCGCGACCCACGGGCCAACCAACAATCCGGCCTGTCATTAAATTCGGTGATCAAAAATCAAAATGTCCGTTTGTCGTCAGCACTTAGTGTGCATGCTTAATCAGTAAAACATGTAAAGGTTTTCAATACATTTTCAGATTTAGAAAATCGTCTGCCACCGCACACAAAACACTGCAGTTTTTTGACATGAACAGTATTTCACACCTAAATTGCAATTTTTTGACAGTGTATCATTTCGGACGATTAAACGATAGGCTATATAACATTGTGCGATACTTCTAATAATGCCATTCACGTCGGGTTAAGTCAAGCGACGTCTGGTCGCTATAATGGTCGAGTTTAAATGCAATGGTGAATGGTGACCTTTGATCGGCTGTAGCTTAATCATTTGAATCACATACATGCAATTGCAACGGGTAATCGCGGATGTGGCGACATGGCTGAACTGCATGCTGACAATGTATACGAGGATGTGACGTATGGCCTTTATAAAAAGCCTATAAAACAGAAAGAAGCAGAACAAAAGCCGGGTTAGTCTCGAACTCCATTTTTGCTTAAGTTCGTTGTGGATTTGTTGCACAACAAACTGCTAAATAAATCCACAACAAATGACAATAGTGGAGTTTGGGCCTAACAGGATTACAATTAAGGTAGCGTTAGGAAGGATCAAAAATATCTCCGGCGAGTGAGGATCTGGGATAACAGGATAGGGTTTTAATTCCAATGCATCTAAACGCTACTGAGCAACGCCAACAGTAGCCTACACGGGCGATGTACATGTACGTATAGGCAACGTTAAACCACTACTGGAGTGGGCGAGTACACAGTATGAATTTGTCCCACTTCAGACAATAGTTTAACTTATGCAGGCTTGCCGTAGATATGGATATCCATGGATATATCCATGGATATATCCATGGACATATCCATGTGTGGATATAAGATTAAGGCCATCCTGTGGATATATCCATGGATATTATGCTGGCGCACCTGCTAATTAAACTGAATATATGCTCTGTGTTTCTATAATATTTTCTTGTCTATGGTTTTTACTCTGCATTTTCCTCTTTATTTACGTTACTGAGTCAAATGAATAATCACTGACATCAGCACGCTATTATTCAATCAGCCCAAATTAATTTATAAGTACTATAACAGCAACAGATCTTAATTTTCGGTGCTTTAATATTGTTCGTTGAGCAACAAAAGGTTGATTTATTTGGGAGTTAATTTATAATTTTTATCAAACGTTTTTCTGCTTACTAACATATTTAATGCTAGTAGGAAGTACAAACCAAGAGCGCTTCAAAAGCGTCCACTCCACTCTATATTTGTAGTCGTACATAAATGCAACCTGCGTCTTGGAAAACAAGAATCCCAGCTGTTGCTGGGGTTTGCCGACCGCAGGCTTTCCCTTATGTCCGAAGGCCAGCGTCCGATTTTAGGTCGCGGAAAGAAAGTAATTTCTCAGAGTGACTACAGTCTTATTCATGCCATAGTGACACTGTTTTATCAAACGCTAGAATCAACATAGGGATACGATACGGTGGGTGACGGCTGCAGGCAGCAGGGTTGCATTCAAAATTGCAGCCAAACCGTGTTTACTTTTGACAGCCTATGTAAAGTCGCCGTCGCCCTACCCAATAATACCATCGCCGACTCCCTATAATAATAATAATAATAATACATTTGTGTAGCGCCGTAGTGCCGTAGCTTCAGAGGCGCGCGGGACGTACCGTTTAGCCACAGTACATATGTTACGGACAGACAGACGACAGACACGACATATCGCACCCCAGAAACAGGGGCAATAAAATTATGTAGATTTTCACGAAACTTGGGAAATATTAAGCTAAGATAATGCTTATGTGTGTTTGTTTTTTTAAAATTTTTATTTATTTTTTTAACAATTTAAAGTGAGGAATATCTGTGTCATGTTTTACGGGGAAGATAAACGCTCTTGCACTGCTGTATTTTGCAAAAATTGGGGGCTGCATGCACGCATGTTAGGCGTCTGTGGATATGGATATGGATATGGATGGAAAATTTCATATCCACGGCAAGCCTGAACTTATGTATTCCATGCGCAAATGGCATACTCGTTTGTTTGATCACGCTTGACTGCACCGGCAAGTAATGAACACAATACGAGTCCTGTATGAGCGTGGTATATCTATGGACAGTAAGTTGTAAGCGTCATTGGCCTTTCCGTTCCTTCCTTGCAACACCTTGGTTAGTATTTCGTGCATTGCATGCATGATATTGTATCTGTCTGTCTATGCTCTGTGAAATGATGATGATGATGATGATGAAGATGATCATTCTGAGCTTACAGTCGAAGGCTAGTTTGGAGTGGTCGCTTGGGTCGACGGCGACGACAACGACGCGCGTGTAAGCGCCGAAGCTGGACGTTCTCCGACGCCCGATCTCGTAGCCGAACGCCACCTGCCCGGACATCCTGCGCTCGGCGTACGTCATCGTCTCGGTGGCTGGCAGTGATGAGGCCATGACGGACGAGGCGGCGGAGGGTGGCGGCGCAGGGTGATCAGCGGCAGGTGCAGCAGGCTGGTTCGTAGAGACTGGCTCCGACATGATGATGACGTTGTCTACAGACAGTCAGCGTAGTCACCCTTGGACTGGTGGTATCTGCTGCACTGTATTCGCTGAGACCCTGCACAGAACAGCGTTCGAAGTGTTTCGAGTACCAACTCAGTACCGCGGCGATGTGCTCTGAACTTCAGGTTGTATCGTCAGCCTGCGCAAACATCACTGCAATCTCTTAGCAAGATCAGTCGTTTCAAACGTGTAAACGAAATAAAATTATAAATTTTATAACTTAATTAGGCGGAATCGCGTCCTGCATCTCAAGCGTATACGTCTATTCCTACAAATTTCTCCGTATAGCGTGGTCTGTCGTCTGTCTGTCGTCTGTCACACTCGTGCACTCTGCATAAACCATTCGACAGACATAGCTGCCATTTGCTGTCCACTGAGACAAATAACGCAGCGTTCACCCGAAAGCTACATTTTCCTAAAGGTTTTCTTAAACTTTAAATTGCGATAACCATTGATCCACGTATTTAAAAAAAATCGCCCAAATAATCAGCGTATACGATTTCTCTGTCGCTCTAGTCTAGCCGCAGTGTAGTCTAATAATATAGTTATACGGATTGTATAGCTCAGACGTTAATGTCACACGTGCACGGGTTATGATGGCCTGCTTTTGGTCTATGCCATATATGCACGAGAGCCAATATGCCGAGCCCCGTGACAGGATTTCGATCGATGCATGGTGCGTACTAGTGCATTCGCAGTTCGTGACATGACAATCTGTTCCGCATGCAGCATAACGCGCGTGACAGTAGAGAGCTCTCAAATTAACGCGATAACGAACACGCTAATTATGGCGCCTATATACCTGTCAAGAAATCGCGGTTTAAAAAATTAACGCGGCTATCTCACAGTGTTTAAACATTGCCAAAAGTTTCAGTGAGAAGCACTAGCATCAAAATTCTCGAAGTCCAACTCCGGTTTGCGTTATATCAAGGCTGTTCACGCTGTGAAGTTCACGTATCGCGCACTACTTTAATTTTTGACATTTTGCCTGTAAATAAACTACTGTAAGTTCAGTAGCAAGACGGTCTCCCATGCTTTGATGACGTCGACTGCAGCACAATCCAGCTACCGTTGTCAACGGCTTCAATCCCAAAGTGCGAGGGAATGAAAGCGATCGCCGCTTCTCCTTTCCCACCAATAAAAAGTAGAAGACGAAAGTAAGAGTGAGCTTGAGTCAAATTGCCTCGATCGATAAAACTCGCCTCCCTCCAAAACACTGGATCAACGCTTCTGTCCGTTGAAACTGCAATTAACGCGTAGTAAGAATAATTATCCGCTCGATTAACGGAATTAAAACGATCGCTGGGCATCTCTAAAACGGTGATAGGTAAAAGATCCAGTACTTGCTTTTTGCATAACCAGAAACGCTTTACAATCTCGGAGGTGGCAGCTGATTGACATGAGCTAATGATATCGCAGCGCACTATGCGGCCATCTATTGCCCGCATCAACGAACAATAATTAGACCCGCAGTTTGCACTTTTGCAGCCAGCAGATATGCCACCGCCCCAATCAGCCACACTAAGCCTTTACACTCTAGCCCGTAAGCTACTACTTATTTCCCATCCCAGGGAGGGTAAGAGGCTGAGTTGACCTATGGTAATCACTAATCATTTTGTGCGCAGAGTAAAAAATGAAAATAACGGATGATATTTCTCAATGACAGCACATCTGTGCTTGTACTTTTATCTGCCACTGGTCATAATTCCTCGCAATGCAGTGCATATTGTAAGCGCCGCCGAGTAATGTCCTTGGAGAACAGAGGTTTCAATACATCGACTTATCTATCAGAGCGGCTGAATTCGTAAGCCTGGACTGCAATGTGGACAGATTGCTGCAGAGATATTATAGCCATGACCGTCAGATGATCAAACGCAGCGGGAAGCGTAGCGCCGCGTAGGCCTACATACAGTGGGTCAAAATAAAGAGCACTATAGGGCAGTTTTTACGCGGCATCGTTCTAGCGCACGCGATTCCGCCATTTAGTTTATGTGTAACGTGGTCTGTCTGTCTGTCTGTCGCATTCGTGCACTCTGTTCGACAAATTTAGATGCCATTTGGCCATTTGCCATTTGTGAATCCAATGACACATTGTGTTAGATGGGGGTCGCATCGTTTGTACTTAATGCCACTTAATTAAAATATCGAAAAAGAAAATAGCCGACTACATCACCGTCTTCAAAATAGGATAACTTGCAACTGCCGTAATTTAGCAGTTGCGCTATTTTTCCGTTTACATTTTTTTTCGCCAGAGACTGGTATCATTTTGGTAATTGGTGTAATCATTGTTTCTGATCCATCGACGTATAAAATTGCTTGGTACAGTGATTTACAACCTGTGCGTGCAATTACTCGTAGTTACGCACGTACAAAACTGCTTTTCCTGCTCGACATCGTTCATTTTGGCCCAACGCATATATGTCTGCATGTAGCAGGCGAATGCGTATGAGCTGTATAGGTAGGTACAAGGCCACTGCTGCGTTTCGTTCAGCAGGCGTGTGGCATGGAAGCGCTGGTGCAAGTTATGGCTGCTGTGCGTGAATGGATGCCAGGAACATCATGGTGGTTCAATAATAGCAGCCAGCCACTGCAGTTGCTCAGTCAGTCCGCATCGCGCACTGGACGCGCTGTAGGGCTCTCGATCTCCATTCCGCGCGAAAACTGACAGCAGACGTGAGATAGGCCCCTATATACTTCAGACAAATTTACTACTAACTTCACCACAATTTAGAAACAGCAATGTATAAGCCAGTGATCCCCACGAAGGCAAATTTGTAGCAAAACCGTGACAAATTTGTAAACGCACACCTTATTTTTTGCCCCCCCCCAAACAAGATCGCATTATACATAATGAGTGTGTCAAGGATTTAATTCTTGGTTATTGGTGCTAACAAAATTAAACATTTTCTCACCAAAATTTTACGACAAAGTCACTAGCTGTTATACAACAGTTCCGATTATGTAGCTGTAGTTGAATGCATCAAGGCGTTAGTTGGTCAATCAATGTCTGACATAACAAGAAGTCGAAATTAAAAAAAAACAACAGTAAAAATATGACGTCAAACGATGATTCTTGGGCTAGATAACTGAATTACCGTCTACAGCTACACTATACTGCAGTTATTAGCTTAGCGGAATTATGCAATGTTTTTTTTTGTTTTTTGAGATAAAAAAACCAACGCTTATGTGTGCAAGATTCGATAACAGGGAACTGCGTGTTGCCTAAAGGAACATATAGCCTACAGTAATTACGCCGGCAATCGAACACTGCAGGCGACGAGGCTTGTAAGCGTTGTTCGTCTGGATGTAATTTGAAATTGAAATGAACCATTAGGCGTATAATTTGTGAGTTCGCCATATCAGGATAACTGCATGGACGCATGTTGCGACATGCGTACTTCGTTCACCGGCAGCGGGGGTGGAATCCCTACATTCTTCCAGTCCGACCTTAAAACATTTTGTTTTCTCAACCCTCCATAGACATATGGCACCCGTGGACTGACTGTGCTGATCTCTGGATTGTTTAAGGGGTTTCTTTGCATGTGCTTTTTCGTTTCAGTTATTTTTTCACCTCAGTTCTCGTTACATGTATTTCCTTCTTGTTTTTGACCTCAAGCTCCTATTCTGTCATACAAATAACCTCTCTTTTCTCTTGACTTAGGCTATATAATTTCTGTAATTTCGTTGACAGTACGAATAATGTCGAATACTGCGAAGGACGTTACAGTTGCGTGGTCTGTCCGTCTGTTCGTCTGTCTGTCTGTCGCTGTGACAAACTAAAGTCGTTGGACGGAATTAATAAGCCACGACATTTTGCAGAGACAGATACAAATGCATTTGTCCTCAAGCAACATTGCATTAGACAGGGCCCCGGTCCACACGGAAAAATGATTGGGGGGGGGCAAAATTCCCAGTCAAAATTTGCATTGCAAGTTGCGACCAACCCGACACTGGGTCTCGGGCGATACCGCCTACGCCAAAACGACTGTATCACTATAAAATATAGTAGTACTGAGACATAATTACGCATTAAACGACTGCGTGATTAAACGGATGCATCATAAAAACCGCTACGAAGCGAAGACGGTGCAGAGATGGCCTAACGTCAGAGTGGCCAAGACATTAAACAAATGAGGTGCAGCGACGCTGAAAACGCTGGCCGTTAGAAGCTTATGCTATGGGGTGTTTACATGCACGATCCAGCAAACGTCCAGCAAACTTCCAGCAAATATATTCAAAATACACGTGCTAATGCTGGACGTTTGCTGGATCGTGTAAACACCCTATTAGGCCGCAGAATCGCCACTGCTTAGGTATACATGTATACCACAACGTAGTAAACTGCCAGGCAAAATTTAATGCGTTCTAACTTCTAAGACAGGCATGTAAGCTGCTTATCATTCATCATTGGTCATCTCATCATCAGATGACCATTCAAATGAGGGTTGCACAGACCAAGAAGTCCTGTATGTGCATCAGCGCACAGTTTCAAGGTGCTTTGCCGTGCTACGCCAACTGTTGGCTACAGATTCGTCGTTCGGTGCCGATCGACACGTTCAAGACGCTAGTGGTTATAGGCCTAAGTGCTAACAGTAGTACGTCTGGATTTCGGCAACAGCGTGCTGACCGGTCTTCCGGTTTATCTGCATGGTCAGTCGACTCCAAGCGGCGCTGAACATCGGTCTATCATTTCCGTCGATCAGAGGCGCTATAATCTGCCTCCACTGGCTGCGCGTATACAGCGCGTTCAGTTGAAAATTGCCCTAATAGGCTAACGTATAAGTTTCTGCATGAACAGCCGCTGAGTCGCCAGTAGTCAGTAGGTTAGTCTGCGCCAATTTTCCCGCTCTGTCGGTACTAACTGTGCATACTGTAAAGTATCAACTGTTTGCAGCTAACCTGGCACATATCTGGAACGACCTGCCATAGGATGTTGCATGAGGTCGGCTAAGTTAAGCTATAGAATATAAGTAGCCTACGGAAAAACGTTGGAGGATTGTTAAAAAAAAATAAACGGATTCATGGCTAGACTCCATTACTTGACAATAATCTGTGTGCTCCCATATGACAAGTGACGCTCCGTAGCTCTGAGATGGGTTCGCTCATTAGGAGCTATATGCGACCTTTAATCTATATTTAAATCACATTTACTGTTAAGCATATTTCATCAATCAGAAGATGGAAGTAGAAGTTCCGTCTCCTGACAAAATCAAACAAGAACTGTCTGTGAAACTCAAATGCAACGAGGACGTAGCCTAACGCTAATTTGTCAAGCTAAAGCCTTTCGCGATGTAACGGAGTCTAGTGCTCGCGTGTTTCATAGCCTATGTAGGCCACAGAAGATAAAGGACTTAATTACGCGGTATTATAGGCCTAGACCACTACGTGTTGGCCACCGAGGAACGACTTTGCATCTTCAAACGACACCTAGCTGCGTCAGAAAACCTCAGCTGCAAAAGTCCATATTGGATAAGCCTAAGAAAAGACGCCGGCGCCGAACTGCCGAGCGTGCCAGGTGCTGACAGTGAATTAGGTTCAGCACAAGCGAGATAATGCGTCACTTTCTAAAGGTTTCTGATGTTGGCGTTTTAAAACCATTGACACACCATGCAGTTAAGTACGCTAGTCCCCGAGACAGAAATTTTGAATTTTCTGTGGCTTTGTTTTCAAACTAGTAAACATGGACAGACAGCTGAGTGACAGACAAGCAAGACGCTCAATGCGGCCCAGTGTTTGAATTGTGAAAAATTAGCTGGGGTTAAACTTTTCAGCGGTTGCAGCCCAACCAAAATTGTGATGTAAATCGTAATATGTATATAGTGTACATAATTTGGCTGTGTGTTAGGTGGTTGAAAAAACAGTTGGGGGTTACCACTCACCAGATTTGTAGTACTCGAGTCCGGACTTGGACTCGAGTCCGGACTTAAGTCCGTTTTTGCTGGACTTGGACTTGGACTTGGGCTCTAAGGACTCGGACTTGGACTTGGACTTGGAGGCTCTGCCAGCAAGTCCTTTTTCAAGTCCTTTGTACCTACCAAAGAGGCAGAAGTTGTTCGCAAACTACATGCACATCACAGAACACCACAGTGACACTGCGACTGATGTTTCAGTGGCCGAGCTTTTAGCCAGATACTTACAT
>Ga0209367_1006511_pt1 | contig 16141 bp, 8 predicted proteins | sample WorMetLIZISLAND2_FD_187412 | JGI IMG/M metagenome (GOLD analysis project Ga0209367, IMG submission 187412) | Marine gutless worms symbiont microbial communities from Max Planck institute for Marine Microbiology, Germany - Olavius geniculatus... ... | reverse complement strand
CCTTCTAGCATGACAGTGCACCAGCACACATTGCTTGCAAGTTGGTTGAGTTTTTGAATCGCAAAGCGCCTGATTTCATGCTCCCGTGTTGCTTACTGCTGATACGATGAAAATTTTTCATCAATGAACCAGATAAAATTCACCATCGAAGCAGAGTAACAAGGGACAGCACCAGTTGAGACAAGCAAGCTTGTATTCACGATGCATTATGATGTCACATGAAACACAGTGTAGTAAGTAAAAACTTCTACTTAAGTATCATTACTATCCAACACAAGTACCAACATTTAATCAATGCAACCAGTTATTACACAATTTAAGCACAAACCATCTATTATTCCAATCTTCATAAGCCGTACACTCCCATCTCTGCAGTTGGCAAAGAAATCACGCAATTCTCCGCATGCTGTTAACGTGCAATAAAACAACCAAAAATCACTTAAATGCAAGAATGATACAAATCTAGCAGTTTAGGGTACCAAACCAAAGAAAAACCATATAAGCTATACACAGCTACGAGATCGTGCATGTGGCAAGCACTAGTCACCTCACATGTAACGTAAGCAGTCCTACAGTTCGGGCAAAAAGTTAGGGTTAGGGTAAGTGGTCAGTGTTAGCCATAACCTTAACCTTATTCCTAACAGCTATGTATAGCATACAGGGTGGCCCCCAAAAAACGGGGCCACTCTGTTATATAGCTTCTAACTTCAGAAATACTGCTTAGATCTACATGATTTTTTGCAGGGCCCCCAAACTGGGGCATCGCACCGACGGGCTGTGGTGTGTGAACAACTTGCCCAAGGTTGTTACTTGAGAGTGCAGTGGTTAGGGATCGAACCCACGACCTCGCGGTCATTGGGTCTGACACGCTAACCACTAGACTACCAAGCCACACCAATAGAATAGAATAGAAGTATTTTTGTGTTGTAAATCAAAACTGTGTGTATTTGAGTATTTCGTGGACAGAAACTCGATATTTATTTGTGTGTTTATAAAATTTGTTATTGTTGTCTTAAAAATTTGCTTTCATCTTTCTGTGTCTGCTGTTCCTGCAACATGGCATTGTACCTGCTGCATGATTTTTACACTGTGTGGAGTGTGTGCTATGTTTACTAGTTATAACATTTTGTGGAAAACAAACTCTGCTTGTGCATATGTTGTGAAGATAAGTTGCCACTGTAAGAGAGAATTTTGTACTTTATCACACTGATAAGATTTTACATAGTAGATAACTGCAGTGTACTTTTAGACCATGGTCCAGTACGTGTTAGTCTAAAGCATCAGTAGTATATCCAGAAATGTGAATTGTAAGGGGAGATGGACTCGACTCCTTCTCTTTCTCTTTTTTCTCTTTTTCTCTCCCCTTTCTTTCCTTCAACTTGCTCCTTTTTCCACTTCACTTCCCTTTTCTTTTCCCCTTAGGAGTAGGACGTCTAAAATCCAGTTAATGGGTCTTAGGGAGCGCTGTGAGCTTCCTCAGCCAAAATTGGATTTGGTGCATTATATCTTTAAAATACTGGATATGGAAGCAACAAGTTTAATTTTTTTCTGTGAATCAACCAACCAAATTTAGTGCAGTTCAGATGTGTGCTTGTCTTGTCTAGAAAATTGGGTGTCTGTGCCACCTGAACTTTTCTGTCTACGCCACTGTAGAACATATTAAAAAATAAACTAATAAAACTGAAGGAGAAAGTTTTGTATTTGTTGTGGTGTGTTTTGCAGTGGAGCAGATGAGCCGGCGAAGTGGTACAAGTTTGACGACGGTGAGGTGACTGAGTGTAAGATGGATGACGATGAGGAGATGAAGAGTCAGTGCTTCGGAGGAGATTACGTCGGAGAAGTTTTCGATCACATGTTGAAACGGTTGGCGTTATGGATTGCGATTTTGGGATCACGGCCATTTTCGCCATTGCAGCATCCCAATCCCAGGATTTTGGATTACAAAAATTACTTAAAATTGTACTAATTCATTTCTTAAATGATACAAATGGGAATTCTAGCTGTCTGATGAATAAAATATATTATATTCACTATAGTCCTACTATTTGCTGTGCAGTATAATTGTATTTTGACAGTCAGTCATTTGCAACAGATTGGATATATCTTCCATAGAGGCTTATACTACATCCTGTGCATGAAATAAGTTTATTGGGATATCAAAATGACGACCAATCTGTAAGCCTAATATAGATCCCTGGATCACGGGATTGAAAATTAAATCTCAAGAATTCAGTATTAGAATTCAGTATCAAGATTCAGGATTGCAGTCACTTGTTGGCATGATGCTAAAACACTCTGTTACATTCACCTGGTCTATTGATTCTTAACAGGACTATCAATACTTTAGTCAACACTGATTGTTATTCAAAAAACACTTAACATGCTGCAACATTTGATTAAGTTGGCAAGCATGTTGAAAGTTTTTTATTGAAACTTAGACTTGATTATTTTTCATTTAAAAAAACTTGACATTTTTGTAGTTTTTTATTTACTGTAGCTGAATACACTTGATTTACATTTTTATTGGTTTGTCGTTGAATCATAAATTAAAATGGCTTTGATGTGTTGATATGCTCGTAAGAATTACTTGACTGTGTAGATATTAATTTCTGCTACTGTTGCTATATTGCTTTATTATTTTCTGTTTTCTTTGGCCGCACACCTTAACATTTGGTTTTTTGCATCTGTGGTAATTACTATAGGATGTCATATCGACGCCAGAAGCGCTGGTGGAATGCGTACATCTTATTTTATGAACAAGTCAACGAGACGCAGCCAACGGTTGAAGACAAGACGATCATTAAAACAATGCAGGAGCTGACAATAGGTAAATGCCGCAGCTATCAGTTGGTCTATCAGTCAAAACGCATATGTTTAATGCCATACGTTTTGAGCGAATCAGAGGTGCATTATGGGCCAGCAGAGACTACAGGCTGAGTGTTCACATTTTACTGTTGGCTGAAGCTATATGAGCAGAATTTACAAATGTATGGTTGTTGCAAATGATGAATTGAGTAAAGTAACTGAATATGTAGTGTGTGCTGTGTGCTATCTAGTAGTATGTACGTAGTGTGTGCTAATGTAACCGGTAGTAAATAATGTATAACAGTAAAGTCGTTATTCATAGGGCCTTATGGCTTTGGAAAAACTTTCTTTAGCTCTCAGCCAGATACCAGTTTACGCTGCTAGACCATGGATAGTGCATCAGGTGGTGTGCCTCTTTATGCCCTAGTTTTTGCTGGTACTCATTATCCCCACTCACAGGCGATGGCCAAGCTGAGTTGACCTGGTTAGCGGAAATAAATAGTAACTGAACCGCAAATAAACAGCAGAAAAGTAAAATAATGAACTTTACTCTGGTGACATCTGTTACACTGTGGTGAGTTGACCTTATTAGCAGAAATAAATACCAAATAAAATAAACCATAAATAAATTTCAAGAAGTAAAATACTTTACTTTACCATGGTTATACCGGTTACACTGTGATGGTGTCTGGCAGGAGGTAGTGTGACTAAGTCGAGCTCGGTTGTGAAGATGCCGGCGCCAATAGAGCGCTGCGTGCGCAAGCAGAACGTGCTGTACCTGCACAATCGCAATCAGTTCAGTGCGGAGTACTTCCGCTTCATGCGTCGTTTGCTGCTCTGCAACATTCCACACGCTCAGCAGGCCGCCGACGAGAAGCTGGTGAGTTTCATGTTAGCTCTGATGACGGTTCTTTACCGAAACCAGTCTTTTTGCCAGTGTACGTTTGGTGGTGTAACAGTAGCATGTTGGACTGATGACCGCGAGGTTGCTGGTTTGACTTCCGCCCGGTGCACTGCCAGGTAATGACCCTGGGCGAGTTGTTTACACACGTGTGCCTTTGTTCACCAAGCAGTATAATTTGGTTCCGGTCAAAGGGCGGTGACACTCTGTGGCTGGGAAGGTAACTGTTTGTCTGAGTAATAATATTTTACTGCAGGCTTTTCATAAGAGGTACCACATATTATAAACAGGTGAAAATAAGAATCTGTGCGGAATTTGCGTAGCCGTTAAAGTTGGTGTGTGCATGTAGGCTCTTGTTCTTGTTTCTAACGATACATCATAACACGTCTATTTTAGTGAAGTAATTGTCTCGCTTATGATGTATTAATACTAAATTACTGATTAACTGTATTTGATGGACAGTTGCTGTACTGGTACTTTATAAATGCTCATATTAGTTTTGCCTCTTATGTTTTGACGAAAAACTTACTGCTGGTTGTGTGATAACCGTTCATTCTGTGTTACCCAGATAGCTGCTGGTTGATGGTAAATGGTTATGTGGGTATGTTTTCAGTCACAAGAGGCCGAAGATCTTTCAATGATCTCAGTTCAGCTTGTTTCCAAGTTTCTGTTCAACATCGGCTTTCACACGAAGAAGGTTCTCAGGTGAGCTAGTTGTCATCATCATCATTCTCATTGTTGTAAAGGGGTTTTAGTGTGGCCTGAATAATAAGCATTATTACTCGGATGGCAACACTGGTGTTAAATGAACAATGAAATTCCAAAATTATTGTTGCAGCTCGTTGTAACTTATGCTAAAATTATTAATTATTAAGTGCCAAGAGCACCAATCATCTTTTTCCTATCATGATATTTGGTTACAAATTTACTTGTACTTCACTCCTACTGTAACATGGTATGGACTACACAGCTTCTGGCTGTGATTATTACAACATGGACTCATTACCAACATTCTTCCATGACTTGTCGTCAGCATTTTGTTTCTGTAGCCAGCTGAAGACTGAACTATTCTGTCTGAACTATTTTGCAGAGTCCGACATCAGCCAGCATGTTTGTGATAGCTATTTGTTATTAGAATTGAAGAAGAAGAAGAGGAAGAAGATTTTGCGTAGACACAGACCTGAACTAGGCTCGTTGTCTGCGAGTTCATACGCTTAGTGGCACTTTAAGCTGGCAAGGGTTAAAATCAATGGAGCTAACATACAGTCGTATGGCCGGCTCTAATAACAGCCAGTGCCTTTGTCCAACTGGGTCAGTACGCCAGCAGTTCTGGTAACAGGGCCCACTGTTACGCATAACTCGCTGTTTCTTCCCTAGCGATGGCTGTAACCATTGCCAGAACTCATTTTGCCTACCCACGGAGGGATGGCCAGGCTGTGTTGGCCTGGGTGACTTGGTCGAATGCGAAGAATGTACACCCGCGAATGGTCACCCATCTCAGTACTATCCCAGCTCAACGTCGAGTAACTTCATTGATGCGATAGATGATGTTATCGCGAGGCTAAGCTACCACATAAATTATCGTACTGAACTGAACTGTTGTCGTGATCACTGATTGATTAATTATTGCTGGTTACAGAGGCCCAGCTGTGGAGTGGTATGACGCACTCATCGCACATTTCCGACACAGTCGCAGCGTTCGACTGTGGTTCGTGCAGAACATTTTGTTTTCACAGCCGACCCGGTTGTCAGAGTATCTACTCGAATCACCAAGCAGCGAGGTAAGATTTTTAGTCGCGTTTGTAGCACATCAGCTAAAAATTCTGTATTCAGTCAATTATACAGGGTGGTCCAGAAATAAATAGCAATTTCTTACTGAACGTTTTGCTGAAAACTGCACGACTCTGTGATGTCCAGTTGCAAAATTATGATGCCGTAAACTTTGTGTCATGCCATTTTTTACTGGACCACTCTGTATTTGAAACCGTCATCAGTCACTTGTTTTGAAAAAGGCAGAAAACTTGTATTTTATATAAATAGTATGCAGTGTGTAATAGTAAGATTTTCTGTTCAGTAATCAAGCTAATTTTTTGCTGAATTGCAACATTATTCATGCAGTGTTTGTCACTGTTTTTTTAACTTTTGAGTTCTGCTTTAACAGTTTCTAGTGTTTTTCTTAATGATTCTGGGAAGACCATGAATGTATTGCAAAATATGACAGCATTTTATCAGGATTTTAAGCTAATTGTCAGCTTTAGCTGTTTGCAGAGTTTGAAACTGCACTATTTGATTGTAGTTTTTTTCTAAGTTTTAGAAGCCACTGTCCAGTTGGGGTGAAAAGATTCTCTTTAAAACTCACTGCTTCCAGCAGGCCTACAGCTCCCCTTAATGGCTCACCCAAGTGCCTCAAATTCGTGCAAGTTAAAATATTCTGTCTACTTACGTACTTACTTACTTACTTACTTACTTCTTAAAAGCTGTGCAATATTTGGGTTTAACGTTAAATTGTGTTTTTCAAGAGTTATGTATTCCGATTTTACAGTATAAGTGGAGGCTTTAGAGATGCTAATAATTTCAGCATTTCAACTTTGCATACAATATTGTTATTGTTTGTGCGGAGTAGGTTCGCAGTGTATTCATGAAGATATTGGTTTTTCTGTCACACTTCACCCTGCAGGATGGACCGTGTCCTTCTCACATGACGCCAGGTTGGCCTGTGCACCATCGCATTTTTGTACCGCGGTTGCAAAAGAAACCTGTGTATTTTTAAGAAAAGCCCAGCCTGGTGGTTTTTTGGATTTTATTGGTTTTTTTTGTATCAGGTTTTTTGGGATTTTTAAAGGTTTTTGTAAAAAGTCTCAACTCGATAGGTTAAATTGGGATTTCTATGGGTTTTCATTTGGTTGACTCATATGAGTTTCTGTTTGCTGCTCACAGAAAAAATCTACTAATATTTGCTAATTTGTAGGCTTAACTGTTTCAGAAAAACTTTGCCATGATAAAATATTTCATTATTAGTGGAACAAGAAACCGCAATTTGGTTAAGTTTAGGGTATCTGTCTGGGTGTCTTAACTTGTTTTATAATGCAAACTGTTCCAATCACATTCTGTTATTGTCTCGTCTGTACTTTTTTCTGATAATCTCTGTGGCTTCTAGTAGAACATCTGACTTAGACCCCCACCTTGTATTAGGGACACGGATGCTATTTGAGACTTGGATTCCGTAACCGGTGCTGCTGGGAGTACTGTAATTGTTGCATTGGTGTAATTCTGTTGCAGTCATTTCATCGTTGGATCCGGCGTCCACTGTCAGTGATCACATACTGAATGCGGTTCTCACACTGCTCAAGAAAGAAGTGTCGGAACATGGCCGTCACATTGCCCAGTACTTTCATCTGTTCCTCTCATACTCCAATCTTGGCGTTCCAGAGGTAGGTCTTTTTGCTGTGAAATATTCTTAATTTTGCCAGTTTTTATTTGCCGGTGTTAGCATCTGCTGTAATATGCTTACAGATGTTATCGGTACTCACCAAAGCAGTGTTATCAAAGGTGCATTCAGAGTGACATAACTGAGCTGAGCTAAACTGACATGGTTTAGTTTTTGATTGGGCAAGCTTATTGATTATTGGTTGACGCATATGTGAGCTTAGTCATGTAGGCAACTGACTCCATTAGATGGTGCCTACTGTAATGTGTTACTGCTACCCTAAGTTGAATACTTCGGAAGATTATATTTCGGCCCCTAAGGGGTGTTGCACCCTCAAATTTTTACACGCACTAGAAAATGACTAAGTCTTACTATTGCACCCCCCTCCGGGGACTGGGACCCCCCTTACTATTTTTTTCAAAGGGGGGTCAAAAATTGGCTAAAATTGCAATAAATGAGCTCTTATAACTTGGGAGTTAGGGGTGTAGCCCGACGAAACTTTGGCACTTGACGCGGCTCTAGGTTGGGGTGTTAACGCAAGTACGAAATTTGGGGGCACCGCCCCCTTAAAATTTGCGAGGGCAAAAAACGTGCAAAAAATGGTGCAATTTACGACAACTTTCGAGTTTGAGCGCAAATATCTCTGGAACCGATGAAGATAGCGACAAAATCTAAACGGCGTTGACAAGAACGATCCTTTGGGCGTTGAACAAAAAATTTTTTTGTAAAATTCGGTTCACCATGAACAAAGTTATAAGCGCTCATGTTGACTTACCCTAAGTCGACAATGCGCGTTCGGCGTATACCAATGCATTTGAGTTCGGGCCACGTGACTGATGCCGGGGAAATTTTACCTCCCCTTCCCTAATTTCCCCCAGTCGGACTTAGGGCGCCCGGCGGACTCACGTTGGGCTTTGCCCCAAATTTCTAGTTTTATTTTTAATGTGTATTTTTGGTGTAACGTGGTGTGTGTACCTTTGTACAAACTTGTAAATAAAATAAATATTAATAGTGATAATGACGACGACGACGATGATAATCATGATCATAATAATATTAGTAATAATGAGAGTAATAATAATAGCATAATTTTTTGTAACTAATAATGAGCTAGCGAGATAAGATTATTTTGTATTAACTTTTCTCTAAAACGTATTCAAGTTGTCGCCTTAGGCCTAAGTGAAGTATATATCGCTAGGTAATGTTCACCTAATTTTCTGTAATACGGTTTAATGTATTTTGTCATACCGTAATGAGATAAACCTAGACCTACATTAATTAACAGACTTGGTACGATTTTGTGCCTCATATATACACGGTGTTTCATAAAAAGGCATTCTTTTGTTTTTTATAACTTAGCAGAATGGGGATCAATTTGCACGAATTTCGTGTAAATAGTCTTCATTTGACTGAATTATGAAAGAAAGAAAAAGGGTGCTTTTTATGAAACACCGTGTAGTATAGTGTAGCATGTGAAGCGATGGAAAGCATTTATAGCAACCTAATGTAGGTCTGTTTCCCAATTACTTCGCTAAATTTGAGATTTATGTCGTATATTTTTTTACAAACAGTGTAACCTACTGTTTAACCGCAGTCACTGGCAGTGCTCGTCAGACTCAAGGTGCGTACAGAGCGACATAACTGGACTGAACTATAAACTGACATGGTTTAGTTTTTGACGAACTGATTAATGTGCAAGCCATAATGCATTACAGTAGGCACCGTCTAACGGTGTCAGTGACTATGCTCACGTACGCGTCAACCAATGACCAATGGGCAAACAGGCCGTGTCAGTGACCATGTCATTTCAGTTCAGTTACGTCGCTCTATACGCGCCTTTAGGTTGTAAAGATAAACACTTGAATAGCTCCAGACGTACAGTCAGCCGTTTACGGTTTGTATGCGAGTGAGTATTTGTTGTTATTATTTTGTCGGCGTGAGTGATTTTGTGATATGTTTGTGCTTCGCATGCGGATGAACTGACTCGTGATGATGTCGTTCAACTGTTGTCTTTTAGCTCGTCACTGTAGTGGTGGGCATCAGCGAGGCCTAACTATACTTGCAGTAGTTACATGTTTAAAATTACCCCTACTTTCCTTAACTAATATTTAAATATTGTAAGCTTAGTTAACTAATATTTAACAGAAATACTACTTTACTTTTCACTGTTCCGTCTAGTAGAAAAATCGACAAGACAGCTTAAGTAGTCCAGACAGAAACAGCTTTAAATGCGTACTGCATAAAATAATAACTACTTTAAATGTAGTTATAACTACTATTTTTAGTATTTAAGGAAGTAGTTAACCGCTTTGCAAGTAATTATAATTAGCATATTAGCAACTGTATATAAAATATAAAAAAGCTTAGGCTTACTCATCACTGCACGCCACTCACCAACACATTGTCATGTAATCATGACGGCGGCGAAGGGAAACGGATTCAGGTTATGGGGTTATCGTGGTTCTATACTCCCAATTCCTTGTGCAATTTTTACAGGTTGAAAACAGGAGACATGTCTGTCAAGCCTGCAGCTTCAGATTATTCAGATCAGCTTTAAAGAAATAAAGCATCTTGAGTGTTCTTAGTATCAAACACTTATTTAGCATGGACGCCCCTGCAAGTGCCTGAAAATTTTTCCCTTTAGGGGAAAAGCACGTCGAGGCACCGGAGGCGTCGAGTTACTCGAGTGGAGTGAGCTGGAAAATGGGAAAAAGTCGTCCCCAGCCAAGGGCGTCCCCAGCCGTTTAGGCGCCTACGGAGCGTCGTGATGACAGGTAGTGGAATGGCAACATATTGATTTGAGCGAGCAAGAAATTTTCCCTTCTTTGTTGTTTTTTTCATGACTCATTTGAAGGACTGGGGCATCGTTTATGCGTCCTGGCTTTACTGCGTTTTCCTTACGGTAGCATTGTGATAGACTTGCGTGTTGCTCCAGTCATACCCGGACCTACTCATCTTACCTAGCCTACGCATACTTACCATGGTTCTAAAAATAAATTCGGAGTGTTTACTATTTAGTAATGTTAATCATCTTAAGATAACCATAACGATGATGACGACGACGACGACGACGACGACGACGATGATGATAGCTGACAGTGACGTCATAGAAGTGCATGAGCTGTAAATGTTCACGGCTGTTGAATAGTCGAATAGTTGTAAAGATTCGAGTTTTTTGGCTTCACTTGCATTTTACTGCTTCCGTGCAGCAGCAGCAGCAGCAAGAATGGATGCAACAAGTAAAGAAACAGAAGAAGATACAGAAGCAGGAGCAGAAGATACAGAAGGTACAACAGATACAGAAGCAGAAGCAGCAGAAACAAAAACAGAAGAAATGGGTGAAGGAGCAGAAGGTAGGCCTACAGAAGCAGCAACAGCAGCAACAACATCGGGAGCAATGAGTGAAGGAACAGAAGGTGTTAAATCAACAGCAGAAGATGAAGAAAATACAGAAGCGGCAGATGACGGCAAAAAGAAGTTAAAGTTAAAAGAGAAAAAAGACGAAAAAAGAAAAGAAAGTAAAAAGGACGACGGCGACGGTGACGATGATGTAAGTTCGCTGTTAATTTGTCAAAAGCTTATACGTTTAGTATAGATCTATTTACCACAGCTTAACCGAAACGTTTGAAACAGAAACGATTTTCGTATCAATAGTTCAATACGAGTACAAACAACGATCGGCGGAAATGGTTAGAACCTTGCAGAACTTTGGCCAAAAACAATGCAGACTGTAAAATGTTGTGCACAATCAAGCACGTAACATTTCACTGTAGGCCTACATGAATCGTGCAGTTGACTTTTTAGAAAATGCAAAGGAAGAAAAATTACATCAGACATTTTTTACAAACTGCAGATTGTTTATTTAACACTTTACGACGCACTAAGTTGCAATGACGATGTAACGAGACGTATCTGTAACAAACTCGTACGAATACGCAAAGAATGTACGTTTTGCTGATATGTAGACCTACTTCTGTGGATTGTAAAATGGTTAGCTTAAAATATCGATTTTTCAAAACCAATTGAACGCCCGTCATATACTGGAAGCTAACGGTGATGCATTCGTAGGAGAAAGAAGAAGAAAAACCACAACCAAGAGAGTTTGAAGGAAGTATTATTGCAATCAGGTAACTTTTGTTCAAAAACATTGACTATGCTCGATCTTTTCTATACCCGGAGATATAGCCTATTACTACTGTCCTAATAGGCTACCTGTATGAATACATGCATAATGCTATTATACTCGTACAAATTTAATTTTACCCAACACAGTTACAGATTGCATAAATGCTGAGCTGACAAAAAGCTATGAAATATTCTTTTCTTGTGAAACGTAACCGCAGCAGTTCGTCGTATTGATTCGTACTCGGGATGCTGCTGTATATTAGTCTGAGCCAGAAAATTTTATCCCCCAAACGTGTTTTCAAATTCATTTTTTTAGACGAGAAAATTTCAAATGATAATTTAAGCACATATTGTGCGTTTAAATTTACGTTGCAGTACAAAGTTTTATCTAATTATTTTTAACTTTGACAAAGTTATGCCATATTATGCGCGGTCATCCAGAGAATTTATTTTCACAACGCATTTGCCGCAAGACACAAATTTTGATATTTGACAACACACAAATGGTTAACATTACAAACACACAAATTACTGGCCATATTACAGTTTCAAAAACAGCTGAGAGTATTTAATAAAATATTCATTGAAAAAGTTAATATCTGATGTTCAAAATGTTCACCACCGGCCAAAGCGACATTCCGACGATATCGCGAAAGTCTGCAGCAAGTCATCCCATATCTGCTGCAGCGCACGTTTTAGCTTTGGAATGGTCTTTGGCTTTGGATGCAAACTTAATCCAAAGCCGAAGACCATTCCAAAGCTAAAACGTGCGCTGCAGCAGATATGGGATGACGTTTCGCTGACAACCTACACTGGACAACATAAGTCGTCGTGTCGAACTGATGCGTTAATTACCGCGTTAACGCGTGCGTTTAAAAATTAACGCCTCGACAGCACTACTATTCACGCCTTCGTTTATTTAGTCATTCATTCATCTATTCAGAGTGTGCGGTGTGAAAGCCTGCATTGGGTCGTGGTGGTGTGAACGTTGGCTGCAGGCCGGGCTATGTGGTCTGCTTCGAAGTGACGTCTGTGATGATTCGCTCAACCAGACAAATCCGACTCCGCAATGTTGCTAAGCAACAGATTCTCTTCAAGGTAGACTAAGTTATAAGCTGCGTATTAAGACAAATTATAGTAATAGCAGTGATACAAATAGAAGATGTCCATTGATTTTTAGCCGACCCTACTTAAGTAATGGTCGAGCTATTGGTCCGATTGCCTCCCTCTGTCCGTCTGTCGTTTGTAACGAATGTACTGTGGCTAAGCGATAGGTCATAGAAAAAAGTTATAGCTGTCATAAACCTAGACATGCAAAATTTCAGCAATCTAGTGCTAGGGAAACATTTTCAAATTCGAGGTTGAATGGACGACGGTAGGAAGATGTGCGTTTTTCAAAGGAAAACTGACCATATTTCGGAAAGTTGAGAGATACGGCCAAATTAATTACTATTAATCACTAATGGTAAGTGCCATACGCCCTGTCAGATAAAATGGAAATCATTGACTTTAGATGATTTTGAAGGCTGTTACGCGTTATTGTGGCTAAATGGTGCGAGATAGGGCCTAGGTCGCTATTGATTACTAATAGGAAGTGGCATATTGCCTTTCGAATGACATGAAAATTATCGACACACGATATAGGGTGGCACGTATCAATGTCTAAGTCTATGGCTGTGCATATCGTTATAGTCTGTGCGTAGTGTCAGGTTGCTGACACTGTGAAACGACGGACTGTCAACTTGGCTGTGTAACATTATTGTGCAGCATCAACGTCATAGGCCGCAATACCATCTGCCCGTCTGTCCGTCCGCCTATCCCGTCAAACCCTAACTCAAAAAAATAAAAGAAACACAAAATTATGCGAACTTTTTTTAGTGCATGCCGTTGTGCCCGATTTTTAGTGCAAAAAAGTCAAATGTCATGATTATGGGTGCGGAGCTTCAGACGGACGGCCGCACGATATGACGACACTGGGCAGATACATCTCTTTAGTTTTATAAGCCTTTTCTGCCTAAGTGTTACGGCACATGGCGAAGAGATTCTATGTGACGATAACTAGACAGCTGTTTAATATGTTGTTTTGTTGTTGTTATGGAAATGCTCAGCTGTCGTCTTATGAGTTGAGATTCGTTGGTTCGTCAAAACGTGCAGGTTAAAACGACGTCACGCGAGGGATACAGAGTCAAACCAATCAGTGGCGTCATTTCACCCAACAAACACATCGACTGTGATGTCACGCTTTTACCACGTACGTGAACACTCTTTTTCTCGTCGCATTTAGCAGCTTTTTTACGCATCAAAAAACTACTTCAGCATGTTTCGGTATCTGCACTCAAAGATATCAAGATAAAGAATGCCTGAGCTTAGTGTTTTCTTATGTTATTCAGTGGAATCAGTGGTTAACTGTATTTTTGCAGGACAGAATAAATAATTTTACAAATAATATTTTAAACAATAAGTATAGTCCTAAGTAAGTAAATCCAGCCTGTATGGGGCACAATGTCAACACGACGAGAAGCTGGCCGAATCTGAGACTGCAGTCATGTGAAAGACTGCTTGATAAAATCCTCCCGGTGGAGTAGGGCTAAGGCCTATGCTGTAAGATTTTACGCTTTCATTTCGTCTTTGTTAGGGTCTATATACTGCTCCATTGACCTCCTGACTGATGTTGGTAAGTAACTGTGCAGTGCAATCATCTGATGTAGCGCAAAAGAGTCTCAACATTGAAGCATGCTGTGCTACATATTTTCTGACATGTTACGATGGGTATAAAATAAAGCTTGCCCGATTTTACGTCCACTCGTCGCATAGTCTGTACTGTAGGCCTATATACGATATATTGAGCTGAGATACAACACTGCATTACAGGTTATCAGAAGAAAATCACTGCGTCCAAGGTTCAAACCCACTGCACGGCAAAACAATAAACCGGGACACATTGGCATCGTAACGGCGTTTAATGTCTATGATTTTTCTTACAAATGAAAAACAAATTAAACAGCTACCAGCTGGCACTGTTGATGACAGATAATCAGTATCGCGCCGCTGAAGACCGGTTTCTTGTGATGGCGGTCAAAAGTCGCGAAAGGATCCACGAAAAAGACACGGACAAAATCGACAAAGCATGGAGAAGCATACTCAAGACTGAAGAGAACAAGGAAAAGGCCGAATACATGCAGCAACAGTATTCAGAACATTACTTAACCAGATTATTTACTTTCGTTTTCATATTTCATAGTTGCTTTAATTGACGCATATTTATTTACAATTAGACACGGGACACGCTTATTGGCATAACCTATGGATTATTTTGGTTGTCGTATGCACAATAATATCAGTGCTCACTTTTCGCTATTCATAACGTCCTGTAGTTACAATAACTTCGATTTTGCTGTCGTTCATGACCAGCATCAGCGATAGGCCACTTATGAGTTTTGCGATCGTTCGAGTCGAGGTTCGAGGTTCGGGTTGCGTTCGAGTTGAACTCGGAAATTCCTCGAAAATTCCTCGAGTGTCAATTCCTCGACAATGTCAAGGAAATGTTTTTCGCAATTTCTCGGCAATGTCGAGAAAATGTTATTCGCTCAAACCAACCATATAGTCGGTTCCGTAAGGTTCCAGTGGAAGTAGTCTACCGTAGACTACTTCAACTGGACCCTTACAGGACCCACTAGCTAGTTGGTTTGAGCGAAAAACATTTCCTCGACATTGCCGAGAAATTGCGAAAAACATTTTTTCGACATTGTCGAGAAATTCACACTCGAGGAATTTCCGAGTTGAACTCGCCTCGGTTTTTCCTCGACTCGAACCGTTTGGACTCGATAATCTACGCTCCTCCAATATGGTGTATTATATGGGATAGTATGGTTTAAAGTTTACAAAACATTCGTGCAAAGCCTGCTTACACTTGAAACGTTTTCAAAGAATTTGCTAATTCTTCTGCAGTTTTCGTTTTTGCCGTCTAAATAATATTGTCATACGAGACTACGGGCCCAGTGTCTAGATTCTGGCGAATACCTTTTTGTACTCTGTAAATAGTGTATAAACTGCATAATCCAGACTGACTAGCCTCACGCTACGTGAATGTGGAATCTTGTGCAGTGTCTTCTTTAGTTCAGTATACATATGTTACTGTACAATGCGGTTTTATCGTTCTTGATTTAATCGGGAAGAGACAGGCCTAGTAATAAGCCTACTTCCGGTGGGAGTTCGCACCTGAAAGTCGCTCCTCCAATATGGTGTATTATATGGGATAGTAATTGAAAGTCGAAAACTCACCAACTGGTCGTTCTATTACGCAGCCGTCCGTCTGTCCGTAGGCTATACGGGCTCCTAAAAGTTCTATCTCGATAGCAAAAACGTAGAAAACCATAATTTGTATGAACGTTTCGTTGCAGAAGTGACCAATGTGCCAATTAAGTTTTAGTTCCAAATGTCAAAGATAAAGCTGATCAAACGTCAAAACTATTTTGCGTAATTTCACGGTATCAGTTCAAAAGTAAAAGTGGGCATTCAGTCGAACTTCATAATAAATACGTGCATAGCTAAGTGGACAGCTGCATAACATGTCGGCGCTGGGAGACATATTTTTTAGTTTAGGCTTACTCTGCCTTTTGTGATTGTAAGCCCTACAGTATCGATTGTTTCGTTAATTTTGGAGATATCTTGCTCAGAAAAAAAACCGGCTATTGAAAGGAAAAAAATATTGCAGACTGTTGTGTGCGATGAATATGGACGAAATCGCTGCAAACGAACCGGATAGTTCACTGCTTGCAGCTAAAACCGAAAACAAGAAAGAAAAAGAATTGCTTAAGTTGGAGGTAAACTATTACGCAGCTTTATACCTTCCATAATGTGACAACGCTTTAGAATTAGAATGT
>Ga0209367_1006510_pt1 | contig 16142 bp, 6 predicted proteins | sample WorMetLIZISLAND2_FD_187412 | JGI IMG/M metagenome (GOLD analysis project Ga0209367, IMG submission 187412) | Marine gutless worms symbiont microbial communities from Max Planck institute for Marine Microbiology, Germany - Olavius geniculatus... ... | reverse complement strand
CCCCTGAAGCTGAAACACTTTTTGCTTCTGAATGTTCAATGGAAACCGCAAATTCGCCCATTTTTCTGAAATTTGGAAACGCAAAAGACCATCAAACATTGTTGAATTTTGCAATTCTTGCTGAAAAATGGCAAAAAACGCACCTTTTCATATAAAGTCACCTGTAAAAAATTTTCATGGTCGGGCCAAAGGGGGGAGCATCGCACCGTGCCCCCCTAAATACGCCACTGGGGACAACATTTTATCTGAATGCAAATGATATTATAGTGACTCACTCGTGTGGGTTTCTGAGGCCTGAAGTGCCAAAAATGAAGGCTGAAGACCGACAGAGCAAATTGGGTTCATATGGGCAAGTGAAACTTCTCCGACCAGCCACAAAAGCATTCTGGGTATTGAAAATTCTAGAAAACGGCTGAAACTTTGAATGAGTGGAAAGATTTTTTTTATTAGGGGTGATTACTCCCCCATTGCCCCTTCTCCGGGATTAATGGCACACCACTGTTTACCAGCCGTTTTGCAATTTTTACAGCATCGGAAATTCAGAATATTGAAGGTTTAATGGATGGATAATATAATGCTTTGCTTTCCTCCTGTCCAGGCTTTGCCCATTTACTGAAATTACTTCTCACGGACACGAAGCATACAAATTTGAATGTGTATAGGCTGTATCAGAAAGTCTTTGGTAAAACTTTCGATGCATGCCGGTTACCATTATTCAATTGGACTGACTTGTCAAATGATTGTTTTTATATCTAACAGAAACAATTTGTCCATAGTTGCACTTGTAGAAGTTGCACCTAACGTGTATTTGCACGTGTGGTCTGATTGTTAATTGTTTCTCTATTATTTTGTTTAACTAATGCATATAATGCGATAAAATATTTACACAGGATAGCAAATGATGGTGATGGCTGACATACCTTTTCTTATTACCAGTGTTGTTTTTGCCAGGGTACTGGAGATATAAAGTTATGATTTGTATTATATTAATATAATCATAAAATTAGGTATGTAGTGTGGTGGTGAGATTTCTTGTTGCTTTCTGTTGCCAGAGTAACCTTTGAACGGCAACAGTTAAGTATACTGGTGTACAGAGGCGTCAAGACCATATAAATCTTGGAGCAAATGCTCCAAGAAGAAATAGGCGGAAAGGTTTTTTTGGGAAATCAGGGGGAGTTGAACATTATAATTCTGCATTTTTTATACATTTACAGTATCTTGCAAGCACGACCTTTCTGACGCATTAGAATGCACCAAATTCGTTTTTCACCAGGGCTCTGCCCTGAATGCAGCTGGGAGAGCCCACGATGCTCCCCCAAACCCTCTAGTCGACTGGGGAGAGGTACCCCTTGGCCCTCCCCATTCCTTATCCCCTGGATGCCTACGCGCCTCACATTGAGTTAAGGGGGACTTGCTTCAAGAACTTAGGGGATAGACGCCCCTGCTCGTGTATATATATTGTCCTGCATGATCTGTTGTACGTCAGTGGCGTCGCCAGAAATTTTGTCTTGAAACCTGAAAGGCCAAAATTTGAAGCCAAAAATCGACAGATAGGGAGGGGTTGGGGAAAGCAAGTCCTCTCCCCACCAGCTGTAGGGCGTCTGAAACAGTGCTGCAACACAGCAGGGTTTGTTATGGGATAGAGCCCCAATTGCAAATACATTTAGGGTGCATTCAGAGCCTTGAATGTATATAGCTAATGTCGTCTGATTTCTGCAAAAAGCTACCAGATCATTTTTGGGGTGCACCCACTGCCTACGCCACTGTTGAATGTTTCATGCTTTTATTCGCTTTATAAGTAAGGAGTTGTGCACAGCAGCTGCTAATGTTGATTGTTGAAACCACGTAGTTTGTTAACGTGGTTTAGACCTATGCCATTGGCGTCTTCAGGGTCCCTGACATTGACATTTCTATTTTGGGCTGTGTCTCATTTGCCTGCACCTTTTTCATTAATTTTCAGTCTCTCAAACAGTAAAGAAACATCCATAAGCAAGATGATTGTATATGCGAGACGCAATTATATTAGGCCGTACTGCTAATTCGAGTCTGATAGGTCTTCTTTGATTACTTTCATTGCATCATAGAAATGCTTGCTCATAGGTCTAATATTTGTACTTGTACTCGCAGTATGATGGGACGGCAAGCCGTAGCTTCAAACGTTCATATTCTTGGCCCAGAATGCGTCCAGACGTTTCTTGAAAGAGTTGACTGACGGAGCCTCAATGACCGACTGAGGAAGCCGGTTCCAGTGTCGGGCAACTCGCTGGCTGAAGAACATCTGACGCAGCCTTGAATCACTTCGCTATACATACAAACGCTGGCTGTGTCCTCTTGTATTGTAAAGATTCGTAGCCAAGGAAAAGAACTGTCTATAATATTCGATTCCGATATCGATTCAATAGTCGCCTCAGTAGACCGGAGCTAGCTGACTGCTGACGTGATTGGTCAGTCAGTGCCCTCCCCCAACACCCCTACCACCCATGGTGTCCGTCTCCAAGGATCAATAGAAATCACTCAAAGTGTCTGACTACCTTTTGTGCGCGACATCAGACTCAATAACACCATGCAATTTCAGCTGTTACCTGTTGAAATTTGCCCGTATCGACTGAATTTTTGTGCAGCTGAACCAAATAAAGATAACACAATTTAGCTACAGTTCCGAGCAGTAAACGCCAGCACATAGCATAGCATTTGGAGCATTCAATGAATTCTCATGTGTCGAAGTCGAGTCCTCGACCGTCGACCCTGCCTTGTGTTTACGCGGTATTGCCACCGATTTTGCACAACGTGCAACACTACTTGCTTTTACTTAAATAAATATTCTACGCACGTTATTGTTTGGGGTTGTGTTATTATTTTTGGTCAAGGAATCGAATAATCTCTTTCTTCCAGCATCCAGCGCACGATAATGGCCACCATTGCACATAATTTGCATAATTGAAATCTAAACCGCAATGGCTGTGGACACTAATAAGGTTCTCAGTCATAAGTCAGATGAAAACACATCTACGTACGACAAGGCAAGTCTGTATACCGTATGTCGGCGCTGTCGCCAAATTTTTTTCACCCAAATTCTAAGGCTAGCTTAACCCTAAGCCAAAGTTGCTAGTTTATATTTTCTGGTGGTGTACTTTTCGGTACAATTACACTAATTTAGACCAGCTTCGTATTTCATAAGTGAACTCTACTGGTCGAGTGCTAGAAAAGATATCATTACACCACCGTTCAGTTCTGTCCGCAAGTGCCAGAAAAACACTTTGAAGTACCGATCTCACTGTTATTGTAGCGACCACTGGAAACATTGCATCATTAATGAAAAACGTAGAATAGCTAAGCGTCAAAGTCGTGAACTTAAATGTAAAGTAAGTAAGTAAGTATGTAAAGTCATTCCAGAGAAATATGGTTGCTGCAGAAATAAATTCAAAATGAAATAAAATTTTATATAAAATAGAGTCAAAATTGAAAATGAAATAAATTCAAAATAGAATAAAATTGAATATAATATAATATAATTGAATAAATTTAAAATAAAATAAAATTCAGAATAAAATTCAAAAATAAAATAAAATAAAGTCGAAATTCAAAATAAAAGAAAATATAAAATAAAATTTAAAATAAAAATATAATTTGAAAATTCAAATGAAGTCCAGTTGAAAAAAAATCAGAAATTGAAAAAAATTGGGCCAAATTTTAAAATAAAATAAAATTTAAAATAAAAACAAAAAATAACTCAAAATAATATAAGATGGAATTCGCTATAAAATAAATTTCAAAATTAAATAAAATTTAAAAAATAAAATTAAATTAAAAATTTAATTCAAAAATAAAATTTTTCACGATTTTGGGCTGTGGCACGCATTTCGAAAGTGAATTGTGCCAAAATGGCTGGCGATAGACCAAAACAGCCTGCGTATGAAATTTTCAGCATTGAATGTTGATTTTAGCAGTCCAAGTCCTCACCCTCTACTTTCAAGGTAGGTTGCGCAAGCGGGTATCAAAGAGGAGTACTCTTCTAAAAAGTGGTTATTTATCCATTGTTGGCTTGTCTAGTGTGAAAATAGTTGCAGATATGCACAGACATGCTGCTTATGATAACAAGCACTAGCGACGAGCTTCTTAAAAATGTTAACATCGATGACCTTAAATGACCTTGAACTTTAAAAATATAGCTTTTAGTAATTTTTTGGTGATTTTTGGCTGCGAAAGAGTGAATTGCGACAAAATGGATAGAGATAGACCAAGATTACTTGCGGACAGGAACTGCTATAAACTCTTGCGCGTCTCATGAGCATTAGCTCAGATTTCTTGTTTTGTGTAGGTTGTCGAACTACTGAATCATGCTTCTTTGATGGGCAAAGATTCTGACAAACTGACATGCCTGTGGAAGGTTTTGCATTTTTACATATTTTGGTAACATTGGTAACTACACATTTTCACAGAACTTAAAGCAATTTGTTGCAAAATTGTATTTTTATTTTAAATTTAGTGTGTTTTAAGTACATTTTACATTTTATTTTTGTCGTTTTAATGAAATATTTAGAGCCTTTTTATTTATCTAAAGTTTAATGAAACTGCCTATTGCCATATGATACCAGTAATATCAATGGATTAAAATTTTTCTTTTCTGAACATTGACATTTTTGCTGTTACTGTATTTAATTGCATATTTGTTATTAACCAATAAACATTACATCTGTAGAGCTGAATGTGGTAGATTGCATTGCTATTATGTTAACTATTATAAAACTAGTACCGGTACGTGCATAATTTTCTAGTAGTAGTTCATTTTGAGTAACTAACCATTATTAGACAGAAAGTATGCAGCCTACTACTGCTGCTGCTATTCCTTTCTTGCTATTTTTGTCTAACCTTGTTAGGCAGTAGAGGTGAAATTTTGGGCATCAATGGTGAAAATTTTTTTATACACTTACTTGAAAGCATTGAAGTGTTAATTATTGATGACGGAAGGATTATTGTTATTAGTCTGATATACATTTAACTATGTGTTTGCTGTAGGTGGAAGAACTGATAATACGGAAAGAACCAGCTTTGCTGGATAATTTTCTTGATGTAAGTAGCTGACGTGTAGTAAAAACTGTTTGTGCTGTTTTGTGCTGAATTTGTCTTCAATTGAAAGTATTCACACACTGAATAGTTGTGCGTAAATTTTTATGAACATTGGATGCACAAATTTATCAGTAAATGTGGTGTGTGGCTGATTTTTTGACATCTTATAGTGTTAATGTATGCTGTATGATGTAGTCTGTGTGCATACTTGTAGTTGAATTGATGAATTGTTGGTTAATTATGGCAATAATTGTCTTGTAATTGCTAAATACAGGAGATGTTGGCATTCCAGACATCAGGGGGTGTTGATGTGAAGAAATATGTCATTCATTTCATGGAAGTTGCATGGTATGTTACCTTATAAAAAGAACTATAGGCTAAACTGTATAGGTCAGTGTGGACAGATTTTCTGCCTAAACATATAATTGTCAGCTCTACTCTGAGTAAGAGCTGTTTAGCTTTAGCTAGATCAATATTTGCCTAAGGATTTCCCACATTTTGGGGGAGGGGACAATGGAAAATTATCCCCTTGACTCCTGTCTGGTTTAATGGAGTCACTGCACTCTGTTCTTGAAGTTCTTTTCTATGTATCACATTTACAGCTTGAGCATATATGACATATTGTTATTGGTGACCTGATTTTCTTTGTTTGGTAAGTTTTTTTCTGAATCTCCAAGATCTTAACCAATCTGTTTGTCGCTATCAGATTTGTTTTGTAGTCAACAGACATGTTTGTTATGATGCATAGTTACGTGTTGACTGCACGTTAAATGTTTTCATGTGTTTTTTTTGTAGCAAAGTTGATCCAGAAGTGCTGCCACGGATTGTTGCTATCCTGCCTGCATTGCTTGCTGATGACAGCGTTGCTGTAATCAAGAAGCTGACGCTGTGCCTGTCGTCAGTGTATAAAACAGCTCTGCAGGTGGATTGTCGTGTAAAACTGCATACCCGAAACATAACTTGATGGCAGCACCTCTGTATTTTACGATGTTATACCTATATACAAATTGTATTATTCAGGGTTCTTGCAGGTCAGGAAAAACTGGAGAAAGTCCGGGAGTTTCTGTGTTCAGGGAAAGTCAGGGAAAGGTCAGGGAAAGATATTATTTTCGAAAAGTCAGGGACAATGATCTTGGATCGTGCAAACTGTAGATATCTGTGATTATTTGTGTCTTCAAATATTAATAATTCAAATATTAGTCTGTGGATACCAAAATTAACATATACATTTTATCCATTTTGCTGAAAGTGCAGAATTTTCTGATAACTTTGACAGTAATATCGGCGCCCAGCATTTTGTCAACACGGAATAATTTACCTTTGAAGTCAACAATCTACGAAAACGACGTAGAAAATGCACCGCCATGATGACCTACGATGACGTCATGAGTTTAGCCTTTAGATCGTCATGAATATTAATCGCCTGGACCCTAGAATGATGACGTCGTTGGCTAGGCCATTAATATTCATGATCTATATGGGCTAGGGTCATGACGTCACCGCGGGCACTGATAGATTAGAATATTTCGCATAACATAACGTAATGCCGCATTTTGTTTGAAATCACACATTAATTTCATATATTTATGAAGCTCAGATCGACATATCATATATGCAAGGTTAAATGTCTAATTTAAATCTACAGAAATTGCACGAGTGAGTTTGATTGTGGCCATGGACCTTTAAAAAGCGGACAAATTTGCGGCTTCCATTTGAACGTCCAAAAGCTAGAAGTGTTTCAGCTTTAGAGGGGGGAAGATTTTCCCTGACCCCCAACCAGGGCCTCTGTTATTTGCATTTTGCTCCATTAATACTGTTTCATTAGTTATGATATGACGTAGGTATCATTCCTGACATTTGTGCGATAGGGTTATTGTTTTGTTAGCGTCAGGGAAATTATCATTCTATGACTGCAAGAGTCAGGGAATTTCGCTACAGAAGAGCAGTAGGAACCCTGATTAATCTGATTATTGTTATTATCATCATCTACAGAAATAGTTAGTTAGGTTTGCTGATTTTGGATTTATAGTAGTTACAGTGTTTCATAAAAAGGGACCCCCTTTTTGTTTTTTTTCATAATTCACTCAAATGATGACCAATTTACAGAAAATTTTTACCAGTTGTAGCTGAAGAAATACCAATTTAAAATATTGCAACAAAATATGACAGTTAATTAAATATTCTTTGCTAGTTGTGACTTAATGCTGACATCCTAATGTGTCACGGGTACAAGCTTGATAGTCTCAACTGGTGCTGTCAGTTGCTACTTTATATTGATGGTGAAAAATTTGGTTCGCAGATAACAAATTTTTTAAGTTTTACAGTTGCAGCTACCAGAACGTGCAAAGCAATCCCACTTACGTGTCTGGGGATAGTTGGAATTTCACATGTTCGAGCAAGACAGTGCACTAGCACACCGAGCTGGCAAAATGGTTGCATTTTTGGATTGAAAAAATGCCTGATTTTATGTTCCCATGTTGCTTAGTGCTGACACGATAAACATTTTTTCATTAGCAAACCAGATTAAGTTCACCATTAAAGCAGGGTAGCAACTAACAGCACCAGTTGAGACTATCAAGCTTGTATATGTACACATTATGACGTCATCATTACGTCACGACTAGCAAAGAATATTTAATCTACTGCCATATTTTGTTGCAATATTTTGAATTAGCATTTTTTAAGTCAAAACTGGTAAAATTTTGTGTAAATTGATCATCATTTGAGTGAATTCTGGAAAAAACAAAAGAGTCCCTATTTATGAAACACGTGAAACATCATGTATATACAGCACTGGTACTACTATTAGTTATTAAATTAGATATTTTGGAAGGCGACAGGGCCTAAGATCAGTCTTTTGTGGTGCTGGAAAATTAGTCAGTTGAACAAGTGCTCTCATTTGAAACGTTATTAGTGATAGCAGCAGCAGCAGTGATGCATTGTTAGGCATTGGAGGTTATTACAATAATGCACTATATAGACATTTCACATTTGATTTGAGTAGACCTAATAAAGCTGGTGTCCATGTTTGCTCATCATCTGTTTGTCAATCTGCTTGTCAGTCCAGGAAAAGTTTGTTCCTGATTTCAGTGAAGTTTTATCTTCAGATAGAGGTTGATAAATGATTGGTTCACGAGTGATACGTGATACTAGTCAAGAGATTATCAAGAAATTCTCCCACTTTACAGTGTATTTTTTTCCCATTTATAATGTGAGGAGTTGGTGTTCAGTCCCTCGTGGTCATGGGGCTAAGTTTTTTAGTTTGTTGATTGGAGTAAGATAGTGACCGACTGATGTATTGGCATTCATGGTGCTACAGGCTGGTCAAGTGTACAGTTTCGACTGATGAATTGTTTACCAGCAATTTAAGTAAGTTAATAAATAAAGGTTGCAATTTAATGAATTTATTCATTTAACAAATTTAACGAGTTCACTGAATGATGAGTGTGTTGATGGTGCTGCTAGTGGCTGGTAAAGTGTAAAGTATTGACCGATGCGATGGAGCAAGTCTGGCACGGTGTCACTCAAATGAAGTCGTCAGTTACAAAGCTGATTGACTCGGACAATGATGGGTGAGTCATGCCATCAGTTGACAGACAGCCTGGTTCTATAAATTAACAGAGGTGTTCTCAATAACATTATTCACATCCACTATTTCAGCATAAGTTGTGTGTGTATATCGGGCCTGTAATGGTCAAATGTTCCATGCTTTGGTTATCTCACAAGTTTGCTAACTTTAAGTCTCAGGTTAACTTCGCACACACTGTTTCTTGCCATATTTTGTCATGGAACAATGCATCACGAGTTAATTCGGCAATTCCCCGAGTTAACTTCGTGTTTAACCATAACCCATGCATAGAACAACAATTGACCTTAAATGATCAGAGCCATATGTAGGTAGGATGACTGAGGATTGTCTTTGATAGTCCATAATGGATTTTATGTGGGATAAGATGCATGGTTTTGCATGGTGCTTCATGTATTACATAATTATCAGTTTTTCATGTGTGCTATATGTTATTAGATATAATGTATGAATGTAATGTCTCATTTTGTTCAGCATTTGAATCATGCTTATTGCCTGCACTTTCAGTTAAAGGTCCATGGACACCAAAATTAACATATATATTTTATCCGTTTTCCTAATACAGATAATTTTAATACTAATTTGCGCAACCAGCATTTTGTCAACATGAAGTAATTTACATTTGAAATTGTTGAAATGCCATAGAAAATGAACTGCCATGTTGACAGGCTGATGACGTCATCTGTTGAACTCGTCGTCAACGTAAATATGCATAAATAACATAAGCATTATAAAATCACAGTTTCTACTTATGTACTGATGCAATTGTCATGTAACAGAGTATTTTTGGTCGTTAAAATATTACAAGAAATATTAGATTGTGACCAATCTAATGTACTCCTCGCGCTCATCATTTTCTTTTGTATTCTTTTAAGAGCTTTTTCATTCTTTTCGGCTTGTATTAACTATTAAACCCAGCATCTAATTGAGACCCGTTTAATATTATACTAATAGTGACTGGCATCGAGGTCGTTATTGGAAATTGTCTTCCGAAGTTCATAAAATATTGCCCGATTTTAGGAACTGAGAGGAAAAAATTTCCAATAATGGTCGATGACACTAGTTGCCATTTATCTTGTTATACCTCAACGCATGCGTCTATCTGGCATCGTTACGAAGATATGGCGCCTCAGAGATAATGGGGCCACGACCTTGATCTTTTGGGGTCACGTGACGTCATCGGTCATGTGACCAATCGACTTCCGGGGGTTGATTTCCTATGGGTGGTCCATAGTGACCATGCGTCTATCTAGCACCTTTATAGAGATATGGCTGTTTGAATTTCATCCAGGAAGACTCTTCCAGAAACAGAGGTCGGTCGGTCGGTCCTCAATATTACACTGATCTCATATACTCCTCTTCGCTACGTTAGGAACGTAGCGCGCGAGGAGTAAAAATAGATAATACGGATCTGAAGAGAGAAACCGTTGCTCTAGATACTGATTCAGACTGCAACACAAATCTAATCAACTGGTTCTTCCCTCAACTGACATTCCGTGCAAATAAGTTCGGCTACTAAACCGCGGTATAGATTTTTGCTAAAGATCTGCCATTAGATATTGCTCGAGATATTGCTAATAAATTATTGCTCAAACGATACTCGGGGCTGTATACCGGTCACGCTCGAGTCAAAATCTGCAATCCTCATCTCTGAAATAATCTGAGACCGTTTGGGGTAGGTCTGCGGTTAATCTGTGAGATTATGGTCCGTGATAATCAGACATTCCGACGGGCTTCGATTAAGCTGGACGCCCCGGGCGGGTCCTGTCACCAAAATGGTCAGAGCAGTTATCCGTAAACATCAGATCGGCAACTGATTAAGCGGATAATGGGAATCGGTAGTAGCCTAGCAAGTCTGCCCGCAGCGGAAAGTCTACAGGAGTATCGTATTCCTTACTTCGTTCCACCTCGCCGTACACTCCGCTCCTTCCAGTCGAGGGAACGGTTCCCCTCGAAGGTCGGAATCAGACAAGTGACCCAGTGATCGGTATCCGATGGTCCGGTGACCTCGATTAAGCCTGTCGCGTTTTCGCTGTCGGATCGAGATACGATACCGGAGCACAGGTGGTCTCACGCTGGCCGATCGATGTTCTTCCTGTAAACTGGTCCGCTTTGCCGCTAAGCGGATGGCAGTGAAAGTTCTCAGCTGGTATTTAGTGGAGAGATGTGTTCTGTTCACCTCTCTCCTACCAGAGTGAGGGGACAAGCGGTTGCGCTCGCTTGTAATTAAAAAACTGGACGATGCCATTTTATTCTCGCATCGGCCACGAAGATAGATAGGGTGTAAAGGTAAAGGTTTGGATCGTTACGGACTTATTGGTGAAACCTAAAATCAGAGTTTAAGAGAACATTGGAAGGCAAAAATTTTGGTTACAGTCGCATGCACCACAATGCGGCGTAGCGCCACGAATTTACCCCTTCACAGTGAACGGTCGGCAGCAAGTTCCGGAACATTGTCTTAGTCAATATCAAGTTGCCGCAGATCTCGATAATTGGTATCTAGCCAGCCAGGATTGTCGAGGTCTACCGGGTCGTCTTCGCCAGTCTGTAAGAATATCTTGATGAAAGATAAGTAAAAGTAAGTAAGATGAATAAAGATATATTATATAAACGTACGGTCCATCCGCAGCTCATGTCGCAGTAGACTTTGATAGGCGCATCGGCGCACGAAGCGTTATCCTCGCACGTGGCGTCTTTCACGTAGACTATGTGCACGCCGTTGTCCACTACCTGATAGCGAAAACGTTAGTTTTATTCATGTGTACAAGAAACGTAAACAGAAAGCACTACAAATAAAACTAGACAAACTGAAATGTAAGAAAAAATAGAAAAATTTGCTAAGCCTAAACAGATCACAAGTCATGAAAAAACACCTCAAGTCATTAAAATTGCATAAGTTAATATTTTTTTAAACAGTTCGTAATGCACATAATGTTATATTCCCATTCTCGAGTTTTTTTTATTATTAACTTTTACACATTTTAATCTTTTTCTTTAAAAATTGAATGTAAAATAATGCTTAGGCTGTGATGTGTTCCCGAGGAATTGTCCTCATTTTCGAGGCGCCTCGAGAACAAAGAGCAGTGTCCTTGGCCTTGGCTTTGGCCAAAAGATTGGTCTTGAGTCCCAAGTCCTTGACTAAAAGTCAAGACATCGAGGCCACACCTATTTGAGGCAAAGGCCAAGTTCACGATTTTTTTTGTTATACTTCAGCGCAAAATACCTACACGCAATTGGTTCAAATCGCGTCACGTGACGAACAAATACGCACTGTTGACCGGGCAACATTGAAGTCGTCACAGTTTTTTTTGTTTAAATAATTTTTTCGTTTAAATTTTTGCTTTGGTTTTAAGGTATGGCTGCCGTGTCGATTATCATTGAAAATTTTTGACCATCAGTTCGTAACATGTTGCCTTCGATCTTCGATCTCGGGAAACATTTTGTGAACATTCGGGGCAAAAATTTTCAATGATGATCTCGACGATGGTCACTATTTGTGTATTGTCTTCGAGCTGTCCTCGAGGTTGAGAACTGTCTTCAAGGACTCTATCCCTAACTAGAAATTCGGGGCAAAGCCCAACGTGAGTTTGCCCGGCGCCGTAAGTCCGATTGGGGGAAAATTCATGGGTGTGAAATTCTTCCTGTGGCAAAGTCACGTGGCTCAAACTCAAATGCATTAGCATACACAAACGCCCAATGCCTACTTAGGGTAGGCCAACACGCGTGCCTATGACGTTTTTGTTAATGGACCAAAATTCACAAATTTTTTTGGTTCAACGTGGGATGAATCGCCGTTGATAACGCCGTTTACCGCTTGTCGATATCTCTATGCGTTCCAGAGATATTCGCGGTCAATGTCGAAATTTTTCCTACATCGCACTGGATTTCTGACGTTTTTTGCCCTCCAAAGTTTTAAGAAAGCGGTGTTACCCAAACGTTGTGCCCGCGTTATCACCCCAACCTAAAGGCACGTCACGTGGCAAAGTATCGAGGAACTACGCCAACTACCGACAAAGTTATAGACGCACGCTTGCTGAAATTTAAGCCGATTTTGGACCCCTTTTTTAAATTGTAAGGGGGACTTCGTCCCTGGTGGGGGTGCGCTAGTAAGACGTGGTATTTTTTAGTGCGTGTAAAAATTTGGAGCCCAGCACCCCTTAAAGGCCAAAATATGGTCTTCCGAAAAAAGTTGATTTGGGTGGGTACGATTTCACCACTTAATCTCCGTGATTAGTGGATCGAAGTTCATCAAACTTCTTTCACCCAACGCGGAGGAATCGTGATACAAAATGCACTTGTCCAATTTTGAATATCTTCATCCGTTCCGGAGATATTCGCCGCCGAACTTCAAAATCATCCGAAATCTGGCCAAATTTTACATGTTTTTGGCCATTAAAATTTTTTGGGGATGGGCCCTCAAAATTTTGGACCGACATTATGAAATTCGCCCTAGAACTGATCACCATGCAAAATTTCACGCTGATCGGCAGACGCATCTCGGAGATCTCGCGTTGGAAGAAAAAACACGAGTACGTTCCGCAAGCTATCGCTTCCAGGCGGACTAACAAGTAAGTACCTGATGAAAGTCTCTTAGATCGAAACAGTCGCGTGGTCGGCCTTGAGCTCGGCCGCGGCGTCCGTGAGCATCGTCCAGTTCAGCCACTTTGATGTCCGGCTCTTCAAAAGGATTATCTTCTTCAGCGACTGCAGCAAATAGGCTATACGTACGAATGACAGTTGAACATTACATTTCACCCGTTTGCCCCGCTAGCCCTCCTGAACCGATTTGTACTATTTTTGGCACATAGGGTAGGGACACACCGCCGACGTATACGTAATCACGAGTCAAATTTTAAGTCGATTGATTGGTGCCCAAATTCTAAGGTTTTCCGTTGACTGAGTCGGCCTTACAACAGTGTTAGGCACTACCGTGCTACACTGTGATAGCTATAAATAAAAATTTTGCGTATAGGATTTCACCTATTTGCTGAGAAGCCCCTCGTGGACGTCTTTGCATGAAATTTTGCACTGGGGGTAATTTATTAATCAAGTATATAATCAATAATCATAATCAAGTGTGCTAAATTTTATTTTAATCGGGTCGGGTGATTTGATTCTGTGGGGGTCGAATTTTTGGTTTTCTCATACGAAAGAGTCGCCGTTAGGCGTCAACACGATTTGAACTACCGTTCAGCCTGTTTGTATGATTGCGCAGTTGCGCAACAGTTAGTGTATAGCAGCTTATTAATTTATTGTGGGTCACGTTGATACTCATGGCCGATTCACACTTACGACGCTGCAGCTCAACTCAGCACAACTCAACATTTTCATCAAAATAAGTCGCTGATGTTTACTGTTAAAACTGAGAATTCTGCAGTGCCATTCTGCAGTATTTAAATACCTTGTATTTGGCACCTAAATAGTATTTAAAAATAAATACTTTGAAAGTTCCACCTAGGCCTATTTTTATATCATTTTTTATCAAGCAGCCAACCATAGCTGTCACCACACTGATATCTTTTAGTAGCCTAACCAAAATCTAACTGTTGGCCTGTGTTGGGCCTGCATTTCCTTAAAGATAGGCTGTCGAGTTATTCTGGTATTGCAAAATTTATACGAATCTCGTGGAGTGAAAAGCACGCTATTCGACTAAAAGTAAAGGGGTCGTCCATAAATGACGTCACGCTTCGAGGGGGATTTACATTATTGTGACGACGTGTGACGTAGGGAAGGAGGGGGGGTTAAAGGAAGTGCGACGTCACACAGGTAACATCTGTAGAAAGGCACGATAGACAGCCAAATTCATGTTGCCAACTTGCCGTATGTGTCAGGACGAGGAACATTTAGGAACACTGTGCAAAATTTCACACAATTTTATGCATTAAATTGACAGAAGACAATTTTGATTTTGATAATTGATATAATTTTATATATTAGAATTAGGATATGCTGGAAATCATCTCTGTACTCTATACTACAGGCTGCCAAGGGGAGGGTTAGACGTTTGTGACGTCATATTTGAAGGGGGCCCAGGAAAATGATGAAGTGTGACGAAGAGGGGTAAGGAGAAAAATTTTTCCTTAAAATCGTGTGACGTCATTTATAGACGACCCCAAAGCGCTTCGCGACTCGAAGCGTACTTACTGAGAAAACTGAACACTGTTGTCATCGTCATCGTCGTCAGCATGAGCATTAAGTAAACGATTTCCATGCTGACCTGCGACAGCAAACAGCTTGCTGACAGCTTGCAAAGATATACGAATATATAACATAAAAGAATCTACGGATGCTTTGTTTCACGACTGCAGACAAGCAACTCGCGACAAGCCTGGCTTAGAAGTTTGGTTGAATGGCTAAACAGGCTTGTCGAGAGAAGGGGGCGTAGGAGCAGGGGTAAGGGAGGTAAGTTACTCCGGGCCCCGCGACGTTTAGGGGGCCTGCCGTCGCTCAAAAATATAAAGTGCACTAAAATGTGCCTTTATAAAAAAAGAAATTTTTTAAATTTCTCCCCAGAGGGGCCCCGCAAGAATGTTTCTGCGGGCCCCGCAGTGGCTCTCGACGTCTCTGGGACTAAATGGTATAGGCTCATAGATTTTCGTAGAAAACCCATCTCAGAGCTATGAAAGGTCACCTGTCATATGGGATCACACAGTGTTACCTGCCATTCGACACTGCAGGTAAACGCGCTTAGGCCTACCTTTTCTCTCAGAAATGGAAGGCTGAGCAGTGTTAGATTTGCCGGAGCGGGTTGGGGGATTTAACCCCCCCACTGGATGAAGACGACCTCTCCACTGAAACTTGTCTGGGAGGGTCGGCTTTGCTTTGACCCCCCAGAAAAGTTCCAGGAGCAACTGGACAAAAGTGGGGTTAACAAGAAAATTTTCTGCTCGATTCGTTCGTAGATTATTTGTGTCCCAGCGTTTAAGTTTGTGGCACCGCCTTTATTTGCTTCTATTTCAATTGCACTAAATATGGTCAATTAATTCTCGGGAAAATAACTATTGCCAAACGTTTATAATTGTTACTAATATTAATTTCAAGTACAGCTGTTGAAGCGATATTTTTTTAAAGCGTTAACGCATTGCGTTAACTTTTTAACGCATACCTTAACGCGTTAATAACGCATCGATAATATTGCTGAAAATAAATATACAGACTTAAATAACGTGTGTAAAGTTTTTAGCTCAAACTTTTAACTGTTGACATCATCAGCTAACTTATAATGTTCAAATCGTCAAAAACGCTTAATCTCAAATGTTACTAGAAATTTGGGGCAGAGCCCAACGTGAGTCCGCCCGGCGCCCTAAGTCCGATTGGGGGGCAATTTAAAGGGCTCACATTCCTCTCGTAGCAAAGTCACGCGGCCAAAACTCCAACGCATTAAAATAAGCAGAACGCGCAGTGTCGACCTTATGGAACGCCGTTTTACTATTTAATCCAGAATTCATGATATGTACATATCACGAATTGAATTTGTGATATGTACATA
>Ga0209367_1006509_pt1 | contig 16143 bp, 12 predicted proteins | sample WorMetLIZISLAND2_FD_187412 | JGI IMG/M metagenome (GOLD analysis project Ga0209367, IMG submission 187412) | Marine gutless worms symbiont microbial communities from Max Planck institute for Marine Microbiology, Germany - Olavius geniculatus... ... | reverse complement strand
CGCCCCCAGACCCCCTTATAGGCTCGCGCTCCGCGCGCTCGCCATGGCCCCCTTGATTGCGGCCCGCCAGCTGGTGGAAAATTGACTAAGTGGCCCGCGATGTCAAAAAGGTTGGACAGCACTGATCTAAGACAAAAGTCTAGTTGCCATTCAGCGGAACGCACGCGAGAAACGCAATAAAGTACGCAACGGACGAAGCTACGCAACGGTCAAAAAGCAAAGATGAAAGTGATGTTGTTCCTGCGTTGAGTTCCTTGCATTCGTTGCGTCGTTGCGTGCGTTGCGTTGCATCAGATAGAAACCGGACTAAAATCGCATGCGATCAATTTAAAAAAAAACTTTTTTCTAGTTTCATGTCGCTTATGGTATGAGTTTTGTAAGAAAAAAATCAGTAAAAAGTATAACAATCATACACGGTCGGTTCTCGACAGTAAAGCTCTTGTGCGACCGGAGATCGTTGCTATACGCTTAATTAGAACAGATTATTATAACATACTGTAAATTTGTCACTGACATTTGTTTTGTGCTTTCAGTGCTTTTTATTTAGCATTTTTTTGTGTTTGCTTTCGTATTTCGGATATTCTAATTGTGTAACTTTTGTTTAGTTCAAGTAAAATTTGGTAAACAGTTTTTAGTAGCAGAATGTAACTATGTGCTTAGTAGTGTTAGTACTTTTCAGTGGCTAAGAATGTTTTAGTAGTAGAATGTTTTCAGTACTTTTCAATAATCAACAAAATGTATTGTATTAATTGTATTGTGCCCAGCATGGTTAACCTTAGGGTTTTCTGGCAACCCTGCTCAGTTGTATTTGGATATTTACGATGTTATCAATCATCATGATTGTTGTTTGAACCGAATAAATTTCTTCTTTTTTTCTGCTGGTGGCCTATAGTCGTCTGGGCTGTGGTTTAGGATTACGCGCGGACGCTGAAGGAGAACGAACGGTTGCGGATGGAGAAGGAAAGTCTACAGTCTTTGGTAGCACGACTGCAAGACGTGATGCGCGTTCATAAAGCCGTCTGCGGCTTGGCGACACCAACCATTTCCACACCGACGTCATCGCACGGTCACAGGTCTTCAACGTAAACTCATCTGCTTCGTCGCCTGGGAACGAAAACAGACTGTTCTCCTTCGCCGTGGGTGGCTTGTGGACTTTCGATACAAATTGCTTGCCCACCTTATCTGTATAAAAAAAAACTGCTAATAATCCAAACCGTATCCAACGGTCGGCTTATGAAGCTGCGTAATAGCAGTTACAAAATGAATGAATGATCGTGTTGCAAAACAAAGAAAAAATGCAATCGTTAATTTTGTCTATAACTCGGGTGGAGTTGCCTGTAAGAAATATGACTGAGCACGTTGATACTGCCAGAGTACGTTGAGCTTCGGCGAGAAGTTGCTGAAAGATAAAGTTTCTGCAACGTTTCTAGGTTATTTCATTTCCAATCAAAAGTCCTGATGATTTTCGAAATTTGTGTTTGTGATCGTTAATCTAAAATCTTTGTCGTAGATTTTAAGATACATAGGCCTTGCTTCGATTATATTTCGGGATTCTTAATGTTTCCCCATATAACGAATTTTTTGCTTAGTCTTCATACGAAATAATATTATGCACCTGATTTTACTTGTAATGACAGCGTCACATTTGGTGTGGCTTAATGTTTCTGTCAGCTCAGTTAGAAATAAATATATTTGCTGAAGAAAAAGTGTTTGCATTCGTTTGTTGTTTCACGGTGCATCAATATTGTTTAGAAGTGCCTTATGTGCTTTATGCAATAATGCTTGATGATGAACAGAATGCAAAGGTGATAGAGTGAGTATAGTTGATTACGACTTGCAGATTAAGAAATGGACATGTTTTGTTTTATTTTGGATAATATCTTACATCTGACTTAGACGGATTATTTCCCAAGATCCGTTATTATCGAACTTAGCTGCTATCTTCAGTTTTTTTTGAATTGATATGTTATTACAACACTGCGCATTGCTTATCTTGTAGAAATATTTGCTACAGATCTATTGGTCATTAGCATAATGTTATGTGTTATAATGTGGTAAAATTAGTCAGTTTGTGTATGAAATCATGTATATGTACAGCACATAGATTTTAAAGGTGTTGTTTGTTTTATTTTGCCTGCTTTAATCGTTATGTAATTGCGATGGTTATTTTCATATCAAATCATGCCTAAACGACATTGATCACTTCAATGTTGAATTTGGCTTTTTTAATTGTCGACCTAAACTTGCGAATGGTTAAATTCTTTGCAAATCCTGTTGTATTTGTGCTTACGAATTATTAACCAATTTGACAGTATAGCACGCAGCTTGACATTATACACTGCACGTGAACTACACTGTGTCCGGAAAAAAGTACCCCTTTAGACACCATACAACAGAAATGTCGAATATAAACAAATCTGAATAGAATTTTGTACACTTAATCCCAAATAAATTGCTAAAAAGATCCACAAATTTTGTTGGAAAATAGTTTTAGTGGAGTTATTGATTGTTGAATATCGATAACAAAATATCTCCGTTACCAATATGGCGTTGCATAAGTAAAATCCTCTGTTCTTTTTCGTAACCCCAACAAACAACATCTGCTGGCAAAATTCTACATCAACGATGCATCATTTATTGGCAGTTAAAATTCCAAATTTTAGTTAAATCTCTCAACGCAAACAATAGTTACAGCTGCGTTTGTGAGGTCACCCCAAAACGTGAGGTGTCCACGGTTTGCTGGGAAATTCCGGGATAAACTTTATAGCACCGTGTTTTTTATGTCAACAGTTTAATTTAAACACGATCGTCTGCAGAAAATACCATTTTTATATTATTCATGTTATTGTTTACGTTGATTACGTCGGGAATGCGTCCGATCGAACGATTGCAGTATAACGCCATATTGGTAACGGCGATACTTTGTTATCGATATTCAACAATTAATAACTTCGCTAAAAATAAAATTTTTCAACAAAATTTAGTAATCGTTTCAGCAATTTACTTGGGATGAAGTGTACGAAATTATATTTAGATTTATTCAGATTTGACATTTTTATTGTACGATGTCTAGGGGGTTACTTTTTTCCGGACACAGCGTGCAGTGTACAAGTGGATTTTGTGCGTTTGTTAATGGTCTGTTTACAACAAAAATTAATTTAACGACGTTGAGTTTAATCTATTCTTTGTCCGCGTGACCGTATACGCAGTAATTTTAAGTAGTTTTTTTGGGGAAAATGGTCGCTTTTAACTTGCAGTTTTTTCGCTGGTGATATCAGCGGTAGGCCCTATTTATTCCTCATAACGTTTGTGTTATTGATAACCACTACTAAAGAGCATGAGTGTTCGGGCATTTACGGAGCTTCAGCAACTAGTAACTATTTTTATTGCGTCTTCCAACGGAGAATTGTGACTAGTTTTCGTTTTAGTGCATGAACAATGACTGCCTTCGCGTACTTGGTATTCTCGCGAGTCGCCAGAGAGTGCCAGGGGGACCTGGTCTCTTGTCAAAATTTGTTTGGTGCTTGGCATGGGCGGCGAAATCCCCCTGTGCCCTCCCCTTTGCCCTTTCACTTGCTTTCCCATAAAACAATTAATGGTGATAAAGTGCCCTTTATCATGCCAAGGTGTGAATTATTAAACGTAATTTTTGCTAGAAAACACGGATATTTGTGAGCTTTTTGCGTTTTTAGATAATAACAAGAAATATGGGGCAGAACCCAACGTGAGGCCGCCCGGCGCCGTAAGTCCGATGAGGGTTAATTCAAAGGGGTGAAATTTACCTGATAGCACAGTTACGTGGCCCAAAGTGAAATGCAGTAGCATACGCAGAACGCACATTGTCGACTTAGGGTGTGTCAACATCCGCGCCTGCAACTTGTTTGTTAGTGGACCAAAGTTCACCAAATTTTTTGGTTCAATGTGAGACGGATGCAGTCAATAAGGTTTGTTATCAATTTTTGGTATGTCGATCCGCTCCAAATATATTGGCGGTCAAACTTTGAAGTTGCCCGAAATCGCGCCGAATTTTGAACTTGGGTAGGTCAACATCTGCGTCTATAACTTTTTTGTTAATAAACAGAAGTTCACCAATTTTTTCTGCAACGCTCCAGATATTGCTCTCGATAAAATTTGTGTCCCTTTGTCGATATCATTACCGGTTCTTAAGATATTTGCGGTCAAATTCGAAAGTTGTCCTAAATCGCGCCTAAGTTTAGACGTTTTTTGCCTTCCCGAATTTTAAGGGGGCGATGCCCCCTAAATGTTGTATACATGTGAGAATGTTCCCTTTATGGCCTGTCATGTAACAAAGTTTTATGAGGTTATTCCCCTAACCCCAAAGTTATAGGCGCTAATACGATGAATTATAAGCCAATTTTTGACCCACTTTGAAAAAAAATTGTCGGGAGAGCCCCCATCCCAGTGAGGTGTAGGCTACCAAGACTTGGCCATTCTATGACGCATGTAAAAATTTCGGGGCGTAACACCTAAAAATCTCCGTGGTTAGTGCATTAAAGTTTACCTAACTTTTTTATTGAACGCGGGAGAGAACGCTGTCTTGCAGCAGGTTTTTAGATTTTAGATATCTGTATCCGTTCCGGAGATATTGGCGCTCAAAGTGGGAAGGTGTCCGAAATCGCGCCACATTTAGCGTGTTTTTGCCCCCCAAATTTTTTGGGGCAGACCCCCAAATTTTTGGACCGGCATTTATAAATTGAACATGCTTTGGAACATGTGACAAAATTTCGCGGAGATCGGCCCACGGACCTCGGAGATCTCGCGTTGAAAAAAAATAATAAACAGCAGTAAAACATAAGGCCTTCTTGGAACTACAGTTTCGGGCGGCCTGAAAAGCAGGCAAATTTGCGCCTTCCATTGCACGTCCAAAAGATAAAAGTGTTTTAGCTTTAGGGGCTTCGACCTCTCTGACCAGGCGCTCTGCCTATGGACCCCGCTACATCTTACATGCACACAGCAACCGAATAAGGTTGACATTTGGCCCACACACAAAATTATTGCCCCCTGTGCTCCTTGCTCCCCGTTTCCCCCCAGCTTCAGATTCCTAGCGCCGCCCATGGTGCGAGATGGGTCGCAATGTATTCAATCGTAAGCTATAACCTTACACAAAATCTTGATTTTTTCCAACGTTTTGGGACTACGCCTTTGTGAACAGTTTAATATATGGCATTACAACATTTTGCACGTATTGGCGCTATCAAGTTGACATTTAAAAATGTTTAAAACATTCATGTTGTCCCTACATTGTATTAAAAACTTTTGTGCTGTCCGTACAAGTATTGTGTCAGATCGTATTAACGTGCTATGTAGTCTCTATATATTACATAAATGTTGTGAATGTTTTGATAAAAATATTAAGTCTTGCTGGAGTACTCAAGGGAGCGTTTGAAAGTTGAGACTGTCGAACATCGCTGAGAAAAAAAAATCTGAACAAAAATTTTATTAGAGTATTATAGCAAAAAAGCTTAAATTTTCTTATATTTTTTTCGCACGTTTTAGCTAATAAAATTATGTGCGTGTTTTGTATTATGAAATATGTTACTTTTCACCTGAAAATGCACCAACATGCGTTTCTATAAAAAAGTTTTCTTTCTTTTTTAGTGTGCAACCCAACACAGCATATTTACTAAATGCATACTGTGCAAAACCAGTACAGCGATTGACTGAATTCGTTCAGAAAAAAACTGTGCAGAATTTTGATCTAGGCCTAAGTTTACGGTTTTTACAACAGTAAAACATCACATTATTGTAAACGATACATTTAACAAGTATTTACCGTTAGTGTTTCTATGTGTACGTTGCGGGGGCTTTTAAATTTTGTTGTTGTTACCGTTGTTGTTTGGTTACCGTACTCGGTAAACGCGTTTTTCTCGAAATAGTATTGTCTTGCAGGCTTACGTATTAACTGGTATTGCTTTACGTTGCTTCGATTCTGCTAGAAATAATGTTATTTTGCCTAACGACGAATTATCGAGCTATTACCAATGAAACGCTGTTGTCATGTCAAAAAAATAATTACATGATAACGACACAAGTAGGCCTACACCTAACGGACATTGTTTAAATAAAACACACTCAATGCAAACTGATGTAAATTTTGGTCAAACGTAGAAACATATGATCAAAATTTACTCAACAATACATTGATGATCGAACATAATACTTAACCGAGTTGAAACACAGAACATAGAAGCAGGGGGTTACGCATAATTATTCATTTGGGGGCCTCAGATCATAATTGGGGGTGTGAGTTCTAGGGGTAGGGGATGGGAGTCTTGGGGCTGTGCTCCCAGCGGGGTCCAGGGGCAGAGCCCCTGGGTAGGAGGTCAGGGGCAAAGCCCCCTTAAAGCTAAAACACTTTTGGCTTTTGGACATTAAATGGATACCGCAAACTTGCTACGTTTTCTAAAATTTGAAAACTTTAAAAATCAGACTTTGCAGTTGTTTTTGCCAAAAAAGTTTAATAGGCCGCAGTTTTTACAGTTTACTGTGAATTGTGAGTTAATGAAAAGTAATAAAAACAATATGCAGAAATAACACAGGTTTCACCAAATACATTTGGTTTTAACCACAACACTCTCTGGTATCTTTTTCGTTGGGGGTGACAAAATTTTAATGAGGGGTGTGCACCCCTCCACATGGGCTGGATAATTTCCTGCATAGAAGGTTGTCTGTGGAGCCGTATTTTACGCCCACCCTGTGGATTCGTCAGAGTAAAAGTAAGAACACAAGGTGAGCTCTGAACACGATCCGCTAGTACACAGTAGCCAGCAAAAACGCGGAGTTAACTTTTGACGCAATGACATGAAATATAACAGTTCTATTAAAAACCTTTAAAATATGCACAAAAATATTGGCATTATTGGCATGTGCACTGTTTTTGACGTCCAACAGTCGTTTTTATCAGACCTGTCTGATTGCCAGGCAGACGCATAATGCCCATTTAATGTATACATGTACAGTCTAGAATACAGAAATCCAGCTGTCGTTTAATTAACAAGGTATAAAGCTGCGTAATACCATTTTAAAAATAAGCGATAAGGTACAAAAAATATATTTTGACGTTTTCACACAATTATATACGCCTATAACGTTACCGCAGAGAATCAATAAGCTTACAAACGCGGACGGATCTAATCTGAGGTACAAGAAATTCGTGTTTATAGCCTTAAGCAGTCTCAACCAAATGCCAAATGTAGCCTACTGTAAATTTTAAGACAAATTATTAAATAGCATTAAAAATCTATATTCCAAAACAATTGTTAGCGATTCAAAAACCATTTTGGACTGCCACACGTACATTTTTTAATGATCCTATTCTAAACCATATACATAAATAATGTCTGTCGTTGTCAAATATTAGATGAATAATCGTATGATTATTCCGATTTTCGAAAGCTTTTAGTAGGTCTATGTTGGCTGTCTCAATATCAAATTTTATGGCTGTTTCAGATCATGATTTAATCGTGAAAGTTCGTTCGCGTGTAACATTAAATTTTATGGATTAAAAGATAAAAGATGTTGCTATTGTAGACTACACGTACGTATAATACATAATACATTTATTGCTAGCTGGAGTTGTTCTAGGTTTATATACTTAGCAGTGTGAACCACAACAGTGCTAAAAATGCAATCATCATGACGCTTGAAGCCTCGCAGCGCCCGCAATTTAACGACGCGCAATTTAGAGAGAGATGCAATCAAGCAAAAGTACGTCACGGTCTATAAGACTGCAGAAAAAAAGAAACTACAAGTAATAAAAGAAAAATTATTACAACACAAGAGCGCAAAAAAATCAGGTCACTAAACACGACGCACCGGATAGAATACTGATTCTGACACACATATCAACTACACTCTGTCGGCCCCCTAGTTGTACACTGTAGTTGTTTTGATGCTATAAAATACAAGTCAACAATATAATAAAGTGTAAGCGTATTATGCACCGAGTCAGAAATTCAGTGTAGGCCTATTCAGTTGTAATGCCAGACTGTAAATACATAATACCTGTCGGCAGCTACAGACTCAACCCCATGGCAACTGTCAACAAGTTACCTAGCATAACGTGAGTTAATTTCCATCGTAAGTCAAGTTTTACCGCAAGCGCCAAAGACGTACGCAATAAGATACAACTTATAAGTTTTTTTTCTATTCTCATGCCTCTGCCCCGTGACCTTTACGTTAGGACTCGGTGAAAAATGACAAAGACTTAATTAATTCGGTAAAACACGGAGTCGCTAATCGGTGCTGCCACCTGGTGAATCATAAACAAGAAATTGCGAGTTTGGGCTGAGGGTTAAACCACCGAAATCTCCGCTTCCAACGGAGTGGTTCAAGGAGTCTGACAAAATGTTCTTGGATCTCGCAAGTGTACCTGCCAAATGGCATCAAAATCCCTTTGACGATTTAAGCAGAGGGGCACGAATTGAATCTGACAGACAACCAGACAGACAGATCGTGCTACGAAGAAATGTGGAAAAATAGGCGATATCGCTTGCGCTGCAAAAAGCGATTCCACTTAAAATACTGCAGTATTATGGCTGACAAAAGCTGTCGGGTTTGCAGTCAGAAATTTTTTCTGTTTAGTCACATCAACGGCACAGACGGTTGATGCAGCCGAGGCGTCGTTGGTCGTAGAATTCTACATCCGGTTTGCAATGCACGCTTAGCACTACGCGAGAAATGACTGCCAGTGACGTATTCGGAATTTCAGGAAGGGGACAGGAGCCCCAGGAAGCTGGCTGCCTTTCTATTAACTGATACGTAAATGCTGACGTTTCACAAACGTGCAAAATTTCAGCAGGCTGCAGATCCCTAAATACGCCAATGCGGTCGAGCGAAGGCGGATGAAAGGAAGATGCTCAACTGTAGGAGGTTGGTTGGTCACACCAAGGAACCTTGCAATCCCTGGATAGACAGCGCTATTATCCAGCCAGTTGCTACTATCGAGAGAGTTCCATGGTCAGACGTCAGTGACCATCAGAAAGAAGCGGTCAACATCGTCCAGCATGTCGGCGGTGAGGGGAGCTGAGGCGGGGGTCGCCGCAGACCGGTCCGCCGGCGGTCGCGGGAGTAGTGCCGGCGGCTGCTGCGGCGTCGGAGACGGACGTTCTACCGTGGACGACGGACGCGTCGACGTTGCTCTGACCGCCGGCGCCGGGATAACATCAGCGTCGGCCGGTTGCAGACGGTACGCTCGGCCAGGTGTGGGCAGCGTCAAACAGCTACCCCGCTGTTTCCACCGTGACTCTTTTCCACCGACCGACGACGACGACGCTTTCCTGCAGCCAGTACACACATGCAGCAACTGCTACAGAACTGATACTGGAATAATGCCAGTTCGCTCGTTCGCTTTAACAACAATTATGTATATAAAAACTGCAAGCAATTCATTTAATGTTGTATAAGCGCTGATGTAAAACGGCAAAAATCAAAAAGTATAAGCACGAACTAATGTATTAGCTTGGACATTTAATCTGTTTTCAGTAACCAGATATAAATGTCTAAGCTAATGCATAATGTTCGTGCTTATACTTTTTGATTCTTGCCGTTTTACATTAGCACTTATACAACATTAAATGAATTGCTTGCAGTTTTTATATATAATATTGGCGGTTTTTATTAAAGTTTGAAAGGTCACTGAACAGTCACTTTGTACACAACAACAACTACTACTACTACTATGCTACCTCCAGCATCTTTATCTTGTTATTTGTTTAATATAATGGCAAGCCTGTATGTGGGACCACAAATTAAGTCTACATACCAAATTTCATGCAGATGGATGAAAAAGCAGTTAGAAGTGATGAACTACATTTAAAATGGTGACCACCGCCATCTTGAATTTACTACTTTTTTCGATTCTGGTCACGTGATTTATTACTAGTAGCCACTGGCGGATCCAGAAGTTCGAAATAAAGGGGGCGGAAGAGTAGGGGTGGGTCAGAAAATTTTTGGAAATTTTTGTCCAAAAGTGATGTATTTTGGTGCAAAATTTTCCTTTGTTTTAAGATGCATCCTGTCAATAGCGGGGGGGGGGCGGCCATAACACACATTGTGCTATATGATTATTATTTTTACTCTCGGTACTCCGTTTTCGTGAGAGCCTAAAATTAACCAAGCAAATGCTTCTAGCGTGACCATCAGTTGTCTGGCTGATCTTTGCATCCTGCAGCGAGTCGCTGTAGAATGACTACGAATATTATTACGACATTCGACTCCAAGCAGATATAATTTTAATTATTATATCAGGCAATTTCGACATATCAGTCGCGTTATCGAAACTGTCTAATTTAATCATTTCCTCGTTCGACTATGTCGAACCAGAATACATTTGCATTTTCCTAAAAAATTGTTAATTTTTTAAAAGTTCAAATTGTTAACTGTCAAGCAACAAAACGCCGTTGAACCGCTGCACGACAACTGAAACGTGATATTACCGGAAGTCGGTAAGAGTGGCGTCTCTGCGCGGAAACAGTTTTTCGGCTGCTCGTCGTTGCGAGTCGCTGAGTAGATTGTTCTGTCGAAGTCGAGACTCCGACGCGTTCAACGTCGCTTCGTCGTCACTCGCCAAACTCTGACCACCTGCAACCCCCACATATGCCATGCCTCAGTCTCAGTTAAACCACACTCTGCTTGCACCGGTACCGTTTTCGCAACTTTCGGCTGCAGTCGTGCGTCATAAAGCAAACGACCGTGTAAAGGTAAAGGTAAAAGTTGTCAATTTGTATAGCGCATCGTCGTGCATACACACCTCTAATGCGCTTTTCGTCACTAACCAGAGCCGTCGATCGCACAGCCGCCACGTGCAGCCTGCAAACACAGGCTGGCGCACCGGCCGGCCAGGCAGCCCAGTCAGCTGTACAAATGTCCCCACCTTCCGTAACCCATATAATGGGTTACTACTCATTTAACCGACCCCGGAGGGATGGCAGGCTGAGTTGGCCTTGTTGGTTGATTGATAGCGGACACCGTATCCACAAAGTGGTCAAGCAGCCATCCATCAGTCTAGCGAAGGATAAGGAAAGTCCGCCGGCCAGGACCGACGTTCTAACCACTATGCTACGCCACCAACACCGTTAGTCTATGCGATCTGAGCGTATTTTAAGTACGATACTGCACTGTCTGGAGTGGTATAAGATCGTCCTGCATACTCGCTTATCTACTCCACCAGTGCGGTACAGATTACATAACCTGTTTAGTTTAACGATTTGTACTATCTATTCTACAACCGTGATCGTGCTGCCTATCTTTGGCACTACGTCTGGAGTGGTATAACGAGTCAATAACGCCACGAAAACGGTCAAGCGTGACCAGATAAACGACGTCGACGGCTGGAAGATCTCTGTGTTAAAGCACGTTCTACTTTATTATTCGTACCAGCAGCTAGCAGTGTGAGAAGTACAGTGTAGATACCTCGACTGTCCGGAGCGCCTCGTGTCGTTCGTTGCCGCTCGACGTTTGACACTTTAGCGCAGCGTCCCGGCGGCAGATCAACCCCGCCGCCAGCAGACTCCGACTGCCTCAGTGCATCGACGACCACCATGTCCTTGGACGACCTTGAACCCGCGGCGTAGTCCTTGACCTTCGACATCAGTCGTCGGTTGTTCATGACGTCACAGTCGACGTCAGATAGCGTCGCGATGCCGGAAGTGGATTCTGCGCCGCAGACCGCAGACATCGGCGGGTGATGGTAGCGACGTCTGGTGACGACTAAAATGACGACAACTGCAGCCAGCGCGCCGACCGGCAGTCCACCGCCCAGCACAGCTACCAGTACCTGCATGGAACAATCATGGATTTAGATCCGCTATTCCGAAAGTCCGCTATTCCGAAGGTCCACTATTCCCACTAACCCTAACTTTAGCACTGTGGCGCGTATTTGCACAGTAAACTTTCGGAATAGCGGACCTTCAAAATAGCAAGCCGGTACACAATCATCATCAACATCATTGTCAGGTTCTTTCTAGCTTTTTAAAGTACAACAACGTAAAAACGAAATTTAGGCAGAATGCTTAGGATATACACCGTGTCTCAAAAAATGTGCCACTTTTATTTCTTGAATAACTCCGTGAAACATCGGCTGATTTTGATAATTTTTGGCGTGTAAACTCATGAAACAACTCTACGTCAACAGCCATAGTTTTGGCCACCGCACTCTAACACTGTCGCTACACTAGCTTGTGAAATGCAGAAGTCGCAGATTAGCCGTTAACAACAATGAATTCCTGCTGGATAGAGCATGCATCGGCTCAGAAAATCAATGAGACTACAAAAGCACTGAAAATTTGTAACTTGTTTAACACTTAAGGTATTCGTCTTAAGATCGTGCGTCGATGAAGTGAAATGACGCATCAATAGCGAGTGCGTCGCTCTGGGCCAACGGTTACTCAACGCGCTGTTGACGAGCGCAGTTAACGTCCTCCGCTTGCGTTTGTGCTGGAGGAGGACATTTTGAACACATGCCGTAATAAAAATGATGTGATGTGACATGTGTTAGAGATAATAACTGTTACTGGTGTTTGTTGCTATTTGTTGCTATTCAGTTAATCATTTCTAAACCGACGCTATCGACAGTATTAGGGTGTGGTGGCCAAAACTACGGTCATTTTCGTCAAGTTGTTTCATGATTTTGTATGCCAAAAATTAACAAAATCGGCAAATGTTTCACGGAGTTATTCAAAAAATAAAAGTGGCGCAGTTTTATTGAGACACGATGTAGTTCAGTAGGTCCGTTCACGCACAGTCTCAGCCGGTCACTAACTCCCACGCAGAATGTTTCCCAACCCAATGTCATCCTCTGTCTCGTTACCCTCTACATTTTCCCACCCCTTTTATTTCAAAGCTTTGCTTCTTTTCGTCTTTATTAGTTTTTTTACATTCGTTTGATACTCAACCGAAGCTGCCTCTTCAATAATTCACAGCCACAGAAGATACGGCTCGTATGCTCGCAAACATGAACCGAGTTTACTGATGTAAATACGATTATACGCTGCCAGCAGCACACACACGTAGATTATTTCATACAGTGTCAACTGTTAAAAAATCAGCGGAGTGTAAAGTCACGTACAGATCGACGTAACTGAACCGAACTGATTTAACTGAACTGACCAATGAGCGAGAAGTAATGCCTTACTGCTCGCTCAGTTCAGTCAGTTCAGTTTAGTTCAGTTACGTCGCTCTGTACGCGCCTTAACAGAGGACGTACCAGCTGTGGGACGGTGAGTGCTGACGCGTCGACGACGATGGACAACGTCGCGTTGACTGCGGACTTGCCAACAGGTCTGGGGTGTTCACAGCGAGGTCCCTGCCTCCCGGTTGGACATACACACTCGAAGCCTGCGCCGTCGTTGTGTTGGGTAGCGCGACACGTGGACCCCACGGCACAGGGTGCCCCGGAACAGACATCACCATTGGCGTGGTCGACGACCTCACATAAGGAGCCGCTGAAACCTCGTCGACAGTGACACAGAAAGTCGTCGGGCAGAACGTCGACGCAGAGAGCATCGTTGAGGCACGGCGACATCGCGGCACAGCGTGAACCGCGCTCCAGCTGACAGTGACGACCGCTGAACTGTTCCAGACAGCGGCACGCGTAGCCGTCAACCACGTCGACACAACTACCACCTGGACACACATCAAATCACACCACATCGTCACTGCTAGTTAGCAGTATTCGACGTGGCGTTTGAATGATGTGCTACTGAAATTTTACTTTATCCAATGACTACCTGAGCAGAATGGGAAATGAGTAGTAGCTTAAGACTACGAGATAAAGGTCTAGTGTGGCTGATTGGGGCGGTGGTATGTCTGCTAGCTGCAAACCGCGCGCCCAAATGTTCGCTGATAGGGGCAATGGATGACTGCATAGTGCGCTGCGGTATCATTAGCTCATGTCGATCAGCTGCCACTTCCGAGACTGTAAAGCGCTTCAGTTCACAAGTCTGACTTGTGGAAGTTTAGCGCTATAGCAAGTACTGGACCTTTTACCTTTATATAGCGGTGAATTGCAAACGCTGCACTGAAGAAAGTGGATCAAATCCTATTGCCAACCCACTCCAAAATCATTATTACTGTGGTTATTAACACAATTCTTATTAAGTAATATTCAGAATATAATAGCAGTTTACTTTTTTCGTTTATTCACTCCAGAACGTGGTTAAGTTAACGACGACCTATGAATAGTAGTGGCTTAATTGTAACGTCAGTATATCAGCGGTGATGGATGAATAGCCTGGAACATATTTTATAGCCAAGCATAGTGTGTACCGGGGTAATAATCTATTTCTTTTTACTCCTCGCGGGCTACCAATACGTTTTCCAGCGTAGCGTACGCAGAGTAAACAAGCTGAGCAGTTTGGTACCGTTAAGACAAGGCTGTGAGTCGCACTCGTTCAACTCAATGTCGCAGTGGTCGCCGGTGTAACCCGCGGGACAGACACATCTGTAGCCTGACGTTGTGGACCCCAGCCGCGGATCAGTCACCAGACACGTGCCACCGTTATAGCATGGACCCACACCGGCCACACTGGATGCTACAGAGCACCGAGCCGCCTCACCGCGCTCACAGAAACTGCCTTCATAGCCAGCTGGACATCTGCATCGCTTTGACGAGTCCTATGTACATCACCAACACCACGACATTGCGTGCAACGTTACACAATCATCGATCGATTCGCTATCGACGGCAATAATCAATCAGCCATTTTTTAAAAATTTTAGTCAATCAATTGATCAACACAAAATCGTGTAGCACGGTATGACAGAAAAAGTAAAGAAGAACAGTATAACAACAAGAAACCTAGCTGTCGCTAGGATAGCCAATCGTACTGGTTGTCAGTGACCTTCAAGGACATCTAAGGTCGACAATTTTTATTTCATCTGAAAAGGCAAATGCCACTTTCTATCGGTGATTAATGGTAACCTTGGCCCTACACCTTACCGTTTCCAAGATATGGCCTGTTTTCCATTGGATTCTCCACTTCCCTACCCCCTTCAATCATTCAACCCCCAATTTGAAAACGTTTCCCTTCCACTAGACAATTAAAATTTTGCATGCTCTAGTTTACCCGTGTAAAAAGTTTTCCCATATAACCTAACTTTTAGTTACAATACATCCATGACAGACGGAAAGTCGGACGAACAGACGACAGCCATGCCAATAGCTCTACCGTTACTCAAATATAGTCGGCTGAAAAAGTTAAAGAAACATTGGGGCAGACAAATTTTGAACTAACAAGTGTCAAAGTAAACATTATCATCATCATCACCAATGTCATCACTGATAAGGTTACACTTTCACTTTAGACAGAGATAAGTGTCATAAAGTATGTAAAATGTTTTACAAAGCATTCTAAAGCAAGTCATTGTAGGATGACGACGAATATATTATGATAGTAGATTCCAAGCAAACATAAATTTAATTACTGTATCATCCATTTTAACGAATAAGTCCAGTTATTGGAACTATCCAGTCTAATTATTTCTCTTTTGGGCTATGCCCAACACACTACTAAATGAGAATAATTTCAGAAAAATATGTTCCAAATTTTTTCCAAATAATCCTTCTGTCGAAAATCAAATGACGCAAAACACAACACTGTTTTCGCTTTTCGAGGAAGGTAATTCAAGTCATCATCAGGACTACAGCTAACTATACCAGGCAGGTGCCGCCATTCTGGCAGGGTACTTGTGTACAGTCTTGGGTGATCGTTTCACAGTTGGTACCAGCGAAGCCCGGCAGGCAGTGGCACGTGTAGCTGCCCTGTCCACTGTTTCTGCACGTTGCTCCGTTGCGACAAGGCTTGTAGTTGGCGCAGAAATTCAGGTCTAAACACAATGCATACACACAAACTCAACTCAACTGAAAAATGGATGACACCTAATTTTCATCACGGCCAAGAATGTATTACGCGAGTGTAGCGAAGCATATTACACTCTAATATCCGTACTTTCATTACTATTTTTATACCCCGGTAGTAAAGGTTCCCGGGGGTTAAAAAGAAAAGTTAAAAACAAAGCTGGAATGGCTATTGGTCCGGTGGATCCATGGAAAACGAGTCGTGCAAAAGCACCGAGTTAAAACGTTGGATCGTCACGGAGATGCGCTGGAATAAAAACTGGGTC
>Ga0209367_1006508_pt1 | contig 16146 bp, 5 predicted proteins | sample WorMetLIZISLAND2_FD_187412 | JGI IMG/M metagenome (GOLD analysis project Ga0209367, IMG submission 187412) | Marine gutless worms symbiont microbial communities from Max Planck institute for Marine Microbiology, Germany - Olavius geniculatus... ... | reverse complement strand
CCTTTTCCATTTCCCTTTCTCTTCCCTTTACCTTCCCTTCCTTTTCTCCTTTCCCTTCCTTTTTCCTTTCACTTTCCCTTACCCTTCCCTTCCCTTCCCCTCTCTCTTCCTCTTTTTCTTTCCCTTTTTCCATCTTTCTTTCCGTGTCCATGTCCGTGCGTCCAATATTTGAGGCAACATATCTCCATAACAGTGCAAGGTAGACGCATGGTGACGATGTACCATTTATAGTAAAGTGACTGTGACGAATTGAATGGTCTCGTTACAATTTTAGGTATAGCTTGTTTTTTTTGTGTTTTGTGTTTCTGTAAACGTTAAACTTACTGTTCCATTATTATGTGTTTGTGTGCATTCTGCCTGGAAAGGCCATCCCCAAAATGACCTATACTGTGTTGGGTGGGACGTTAAACCCTACTCACTCACTCACTCACTCATACTGTAAACTATTGAAATGCTTTGGACAGACTCTGTGTTCATATGAACATTATCTTGTTTATCAAATGTTTTGTAACAGTTTGCTGCCTTTCACAACTCATTTCGAGCTGTTCGTCCATTAACTTGTTGTTTTTTGCAGAAACTTGTTCTGTATCATCACAGTGTGGTAAGGGTGATGTGTGTCGGGCTTTGTTGAAAAGTGCCTATAATATGTGTGATATTGAGTAGTGTGTATTTGCTATACACTTCCCAACTTAGATGAGCTCAGAAATACTGTGTTTTGTTTATCGTCGTTGTTTGTTAATCATTTTTAACGTTAATTCGGAAATAGGTTTAGTTAGTCTGAGTAACAATTATAACTGGTAGTTCTTACAATTATAGGTTTAGGTCATTCTTTGTGTTTTGTGTTTCATAAAGGTTAAACTTTTTGTAAAGGTTAAACTTTTTGTTCTGTTATTATGTGTATGTGCAATTTTACCTGCAAAGGCCGTCCCCGAAATGACCTAGGCTATACTGTGTCGGGTGGTACATTAAACCCTACTCACTCACTTCATACACAGTGGCGTTGTGGCCAGATGGCCCCCTAAATTTTGGGCTGTTGGAAAATTGTCGTAAAATCTTCTTTCTTGTTCGAAAATTCGTGTCCAAAAAATGCGAAATTTGGACCTGGGAACCACCTATTTTCGGGAATTTTGGGGGCAAAATTAACATTTTGACCACTCATAATATCCTTTGTGGAAAAGTTGTTGTTGTCTGTCAGAAATTAGCAACTTTTTGCCCTGCCTACTACTAACGTTACTGCCCACCCACGATGCCGCTGTCCATACGGAACACACAGACGGACGGACGAGCAAGACGTGACAGACGGTCACATAAGTCTAGTAACAGTGGATGATTGGTGGTGAACTGTTTGTATTGTCAGTGCACAATGTCGTTCTCTTTGCTGATGTCACAGTGGTAGTATTTAACCATACTTCATTGTTGTCATTTATTTGGAAAGTTTAGCACAACGTGACACACCAGATAACATGCACACCATGGACATGTAATAGACCAGTCACTCGGGCATTATATTAATAGCACATAGCAACAGGACATATGTTAAAAGAGACACGATAGTATTTTAGTCAACGAAACAAGGCTCTTGCTGCTGTAGCTTTAACAGCATCAAGAAAATCTTAATTGGTAGGTGTAATTACACTGTGTCTCAAAAAAACGTCCCACTTTGTGATTATACATATCTTCGTCAAATATTGTCCAGTTTTTAAAATTCTTTAATCAGCACACTGTGGACAAGTAGCAGTAATGTGGTTATTAAACATCCCACCACATGTTAACTGCGTTGCTGCACTACCATGTGAAACTTATATTGTCTAAAATTACTAAAATCCTAGGAAAACGTGCAAAAATTATATTATAAGACAATTTTTGAGTAATTGTGGTATTAAAAGTGAATGATGTTTAGTTTTTGTAAATAATAATTTTAATGCAGTTTTGATACACTGGTAATTTTACAATGAGGACAAGCTTTGACTAAGAACTTACACGAGTTCAAAAAATAGAGTTTGCGGAGAATTCTGGCGGAATTTTTGAGGATAAACAGTGGAAGGAAAGGAATGGACAGTACACGTTAGGCCTACTAAAAAAATTGGAAAACAGGAACCACTGACCAAGGGCATCAAAATGGTAGACAGAAGCATGCAGGTACCGAAGAGAACATGACCATTGTGGATGAACTGGTACGCCTACTAAACCACGAAGGCCAGAAACAAACACACCGTTCAACACGCGAAATAGTCAAAAAGACGGCTCTGATACAACGTAGCATCGTACAGATTACTTATCGCAATTTTGGTCTAAATCTTCCAACACGTCTGTTGCCTATTATCGTTAGTTTTTTATTGCATTTTTGTTTCACAAGGTAGTGTAGCGACGCAGTTACAATGTGGTGAGATATTCAATAACCACTTTATTGCTAATTGTCCAGAGAGTGTGCCAGTGAATTTTTTTTTTGAAAATCGGTTAATATTTGTCAAATATATTGCCAGTTACAAAGTGGGACGTTTTTTGAGACACAGTGTAGTTGAGAGTAGGCAATATAGGGTAGTTCGGGCAGAGAGGGAAGATGGGACAGGATGGATCTAATGATGTAGGGTAGGCCGCCGGATAAAAGGTTACCAGGCTATTTTTTTACTGGGCAAATATTAGTTCTCCAAGCTGCTTATATGTTGCAAACATACACGGACATGCCTCCAAGTCTCACCACGCATTTTACGTGAGAGGCACTCATTTTTAGTTAACTTTTCAGCACAATAAAATATCATCTCTCATACTTTAATTTTTACTTATTTGACCTATATTTGCAAAATCTGTCTCTTCATATCGACGGAAAATAATGTGTTTCACTGCGCACAATGTCAACTTTTTTGAAACGTGAAAATGCGTTGGCGGCCAGCTGTCTCAGACCCTGAATATTGGGGTTGGGAGAAGTGAGAGAGGACGGAAGGAAAAAGAAAGGGGTGGAAAAGAGGACAGGGAAAGAGATGAAAATCTTACTCATCATTGGCGGATATGGTTACCACGCATTTTGTTTATTGGCCTAGTCATGTCAGGCCATGTCTGGACCAGTTCGGTTCGGTCTCTTCTAGAGTGACAAGCACATTAGTAGTTTTAACAGCATGCGCTATATAAATTTGCGTTTTACTTACTTACTTACTTTAGAAGGCGCGAGTACGTTGAGCGAAAGAAAACAGGCTAGCGGCGGTGACGTCACATGATGTAACGTCACGATGACTCTATTAGTCTATTTACACTTGTTTGAGTGACTAATTGATGACGTCATACTATGTGACGTCACTCAGGATGGCTGTGAGAGTGCGAAGCTGGTGGCACGTCGAGCGCGCTGGTAGAATGACGTCATGACGCTGGGCGCGTTGTTGTCACGTGACCTCGCGCCGACCCAGCAGCTGTCCCGCAGCACGGCTGCAGAGTCAGTGCAGTTGCTAGGCAATGCGTTGAGCGCCAAACCGAGCGCACAGACGCTGTAGGCCGCCAGCTGAATGGCGTCCGGTGGTGAAAACTGCCAGCCCGCAAACATTGCGTCTACAACTGCAGCCAGACGTCAATTTGTTACACCACTGTATACAAATCACCAATAGACGAAGTGGTACAATGCCTGTAGACTACTTGCAAGTAAAACTTTCAACACACGTCACACAGATGAAAAGAAAGAGGCACGCCCTATGACCATCTTGCAGAACCAGTGGCGTCGTGCCGGGGAGACAATTGCCCCCTAACTTTTGGGAGGTTGAGAAATCGTCTTGTTAGTAAATTTTTGTTCAACATGCAAAATTCTGAGCTAAAATCCCCTATTTTTACGGAATTTAGGAGTACAATTGAATTTTGAGCACCTATAATCTTTTCTGGTGGAAATATTATTTGCAGAAAAAGAATGCAACCTGCTGCCCCTCCTACTTTTTAACATACGACGACGCAGCCGCTGTTTTTAACCCCCATGCACACTACAACATCGGGTTGCGGCGCGGTACACCTTAAGTTGAAGATGAAACACAGATGAACGGTACCGTAAACAAGAAGCTCAGCTGTCGCTAGGGAAGACGCGCTACAGCCTACACAGTTGCTGTTGCAGTACTGACCTTCAAGATCATCCAAGGTCGATGATTTTCATCTCATCTGAAAGGGCGTATGCGATTGCCTATTGGTGATCAATAGCAATTTAAGCCCAATTTCGCAGACTCGCACGCGTAGCCATAGTACATCAGTGACATACAGTTAGACGACAATCGTGCCATAGCTGTAGCGCGTCGAAAACAGCTACGGTATATTAAGCTTAGTAGAGGTTGCTAACTGCTGACCTGCAGTGATGGGTATAGAGAAGACGAGCGTGCAGTCGGCAAACTGAGCGGATGTCAACGACGAGTTGAACAGCAGCAGCATCACTAGTACTCCTCCTATATGACAGACAACACAATGACAGCCAACCAGTCAGCCACTGCAACTAGTGACGCTAGACGGTTATTCGCATTCACGCACATGAAAAAATAAGATATGAAATAAGTGACACCAGCAGACAATGTTTCAAACAAGACCTTAACACGTGGCTTTTTAATGTGCCTACTTTTAGCTGTCGCCTCTGAGAACACTGTTTAAGACGCACCTTGCAAATTTGCGGATTGATTCATTCATTCAGCAAATCACCAAGGGCAAATACGTCATGGTCATGATCGTGTAACTTGTCACCTTGCTAACAACACTGATTGCACTCGCTAGGCCGATATAGCCTACAACGAACTCATTAATATTAATGACTAAGATGAAAATCGACATACGGACGTGACCAGATCGCTCAATACTACGTCCTCTAATTGGACCTATCATGCAGAAACCGTACCATCTCGATGTCCTACTTTCTGACCAACTACAGTACACATAACTAAGCGTTGCGTGGAGGTTTGCTTTAGAGCCAGAATCGCACAACGGTCCAGTTTGTGCTGGCAATTTTGGCATAGAAGAGTTTAATAGATGAACTTGTTTTGAATGTAGAATCTGTTGCTGTTTATTAGGCGGCCGTCGCATTGCGCGTCTTGACCGTACGTCATTCCTGCTGTCTGTCTGTTCGTCCGTTTGTCCCGTAGGAGATCCTAACTAGAACGCAAGAATGCGTAGAAAAGCCAAAATTGATGTGAACGTTTTTCAGAGTAAATGTGACCAGTGTGCCAATTTTAAGCTTAAAAAGTCAAATATCACGGTCACTGGGTATCAAAAACCTGAAGAAAATGACGCATAAGCTTACGTTGTGCATACGACTACGTCAAGGTGGCAGACCGCACGCCGGTCTGCCGGCTCAAATGCGTCGGGCAGCTCTAGTGCCGAGTGCAAATTAGGCTTCTTAACCACTGTTAGGCATAGTCGACTGTCGAAGCCGAAGACTCGGCTAACTGGACGGACGGACGGCCGCATGCAGGTTGGCACTGTGCGTCGACATGTTTGTTTTGTGCTGCGATAGCGTACGGCTAGTATAGCAGCGTTACCTGCAGCGAAGGCGACGGCAGCACAAAGATCAGGCCACGGAATCGAGTGAGCGTCGAACGTCTCGAAGCCCAGATAATGAACCAGCAGCAGCAGAGGCCACGTCGTCACCGAGTGAAGCAGACCTACAACTACTATTGCTGTTAGTAAATGTACGCCCAATATAATCTATACAGCTTATATAATAGCTGGCTGTTTGATTTGGGCATTTAGGCACAAACTAACTATACAGAGAGGCTGACGACTGTAGACAGAGAAACAGCTGAGAGAAACAAACGTAGAAGTGATTGATTTTTTGCATACGATACGATACGATACGATACGATACGATACAATAAGAATTTGCATTTTAGTCAGTTTAATCTAGCACATAAACTAAAAACCTGAAATGTTTAAAATAAAAATAAAATTTTAAATATGAAACAGAGTTGCAGTTATTATACTGTAAAACGTGAAAAAATCAAGAAACTGTCAGAGAGGCAAAAAAGAAATAGCGGTAACTAAAACTATTTTTAAAAATTAAACGAAAAACAGCCGAAAGCATAATAAACTCAGTCTTAAAAGTAGGTCTAAAAATAACAGATGATACTAACAACTCTGCACACGGTTCACAGTCGCGAATCATTCTCGACTGGCTCAAAACCGATCTACGTCTTAGACGTATTCCTGGTAATAAAATCATGGGATGCAGTTGGATTAAGTGAGTCAGAAAAAAAAACTTTAAATGCGCGATATAGGCTACCAGTATGTACAGCGTGCCTTGTCTCTGAACATTGACCTATTTATGTGTTTTAAGCTCAAGTGCTTATTTTAACGGCTTATTGATGCAACCAGCAAACAGAAACGTGTTAATGTTGTGTTTCGGCGGGTAAGCAATAAATTTAGTGACTCTGAAACTGACCGAGAATGGAAAAACAAAACGCAATCTGACAGTTGTTGCACTGACGGAAGAACAGTTGAAACAAAACCTGCAACACCGCACGTATACGCATCATTCCAAACCATGGGCTAATACACGCTTATGCCTATAAACAAGTTTTTCAAACACTGTTTACTATACGTGAACGTGATCAGCTAAAGTGTTCACAGTAATTACAGTCACATAGCCTAACTGTATCTTGAAAACACAGTGCAATGCACGTATAGAGCAACCTTAGCAAGGGCAGCGGCGACGTTTGAAGCGAGTATGAGAGTGTAAGTCCAGATCTGTGGCGATGGTTCGCGATACAACAGCATGACGCTCCCCGTCATCGATACGACGAATGCCACGATCTGCATTCGTCACATTTTACACTCTTGGTTAAACGACTTCAGCTATTAAACTCTTAAATACACGGTGTATTCTTCACGTGGTTCATTAAACTGGCATCTTCTCTATTCGTCTTCACCGATCTTGTGACATTACGATGGCGTTTCGTAAAAGTTATAGATGCGTTTTGTTCTACTGATTGAGTGTCTGAACTAATAGTTTTCAGTTTGATTCTTCTGAAGATTTATGCACGATTTGATTCAATTTTTATGCAGGTGTTTTAGAGCTGCATAAACTACCTGTTAACACTTAATCACTCGATTAATCATTACGAATTTTCAGCGATTAATTGTTTGCTTTCAGAGAACTAAACATTTTTGTTTGCTTACAAAACTGGATAAAGATTACAAACGCTTACCGAGCATGTCTCAGTGCTTTCGTGATAGCTGTTAGCTGAGTATTGTTATAAATATGTTCAACAAAAACATGCATGTTGCACAATACCACTGCTAGTTTTAATCCACATTGCTTAATACTTATTAATCAATCTGTAATTTCTAGAACGTCAACTACTAAACAAAGTTTTAATCGTTCGTTACCAATCGTAGTTTTTGTCGTAAGTTAACACCGGAATAACAGTGGTTTACACAGACCCTAATTGAAACGAACTGTTGCTGCAGAAAAACCCAGGACATGACGTAGACATAGGCCTAGACGTCGTTGTTTAAGACTGCTGTATTGCAGCGTCTCATCCGCGCATTGCTTGGCGAGGGTATTACCACGCAATTCAGTCAGCTTAACTGATGTCAGGACATGATGTAGACAAGGTTGGCATTGGTGACGAAGACGGCGGTCACGTCGACCACGCTGGCGATGTCCGCCGCACCGCGACACAGCGTGTACACAATGATCAGCCACAATACAGTCAGCACGAGTAATTTGCCGGCGACAGTGGACGCTGCGGTGCAGCATGTCACCGACACGGTCTTCGTTCCAGACAACGAGTTCGACGTGACGCCGAACGTACTGACGACTGCCGACGATGACGATGATGATGGACTGTCAAATCTACGCGCTCGTAGCATCTCTAAAGCTTCTCTGTCAACAGCCATTCGACTACAGTGATATTAGCCTAGCATAGTCACAATTCGACACAAAGTCGTGTCCAGGCTTGACATTATGCTATTGCCATTTGCTCAGAATTCTCGTTTTAATGCAAACCAGAGAGATATATCAGCTCAAGTCTATCCTATTGGTATATGCATCATTGCGCCTCATCAATGTTGAATTATTACCGCGAACGAGAAACTTTTAAAAACGGTTTATTGCTTTCTGCATATAATTTTATTCCAAAATTTTTATTGTGAAAGCCACGACAGAAGCCAGTCACAAGTCTTCAAGCCTCAAAGCCAAGCCAAGCGGAATAATCTGTTATCTATTATTACCAATAACTAATTATTTCAGCTGCTCGTCATTAGTCATTAATGTAAGTAACTCATTAGTCTTACTAACTCGAGCGATTAACGCAAATGGAAGCGGCGCCAGCAGCTAATGCGGCGGTTGCAGACGCTGCATGCAGTAACCATGGTAACCATAGGAGCCGGCTAGACATTCAAGACCGCAATGATGTAAACGTATACGCAGGTAATTAAGTGCGGTTAATGCGATTTTATAAAAAGAGTACAGATTCGCGCTTGCTTGACAGACAAAGCGTGCACCATAGCTTTGGGGGAACAAGTCGAGTAAGGAAGTAAGTAAGTAAGTAAGTAAAACGTGAATTAATATAGCACGTTAAGCCATCACACCGTAGCCAGTAAGATACTACTACTTCAAATACTATAACTTGCATTCAACATTGAAATCGACGTCCAGGCAATTTATTGGCGATTACGTTATATTCGCTACATCATTAACAACATTATTAAGAAACTGCTCAATCTACTATAACTTAATGTATTTAGACTAACTGCGCTGATAACTGACATTGATGCTGCGCATTACTACCTAAATTTTATTGAACTGCGTGTTGTTGCACTTATTGTTATTTTTTAAATACACATTTTCCGTTATCTGATTCATTGTAGTAACATTGAAAATTTAATTTTCCTTTGGGAGTCTTGTGACTAACTTATTTTGTCACGGTGTATTTTACATGTATTGCAAAAAAATAAATTGATAAGGTGATGATGATGATGATTTTAATTTTCATCTCGCTGGGGGTAGGAGGCTGAGTTAACCCAATCGGATGCTTCAGATGTATACCCATAGACATAGCCAGAAATTGGAATTGTGAGGGGCAACCTGAGACCCGAAAAGCTGAAAATTGCAGCAAAGGGATAAAAACGAGGTAAAGGTTCCTAAGAAGAAAGTTAGCGAGCGAGTCTTCTCTTCACCAGCTAAGGGTTCTAGAAAAACGCTGAAAGCTTCCCCAGTGAAGTCTTGAGCACAGCCCCGGCCGCAAACGCATTTTAGACATGAAAGCCGTGAAAATGTGCGCAAGGGGTATAAATTTCGCTAGTTTTAGGTTTACTGCATAAATTTGCATTTACGACTACAGTTTGACCGGCCCTTACCGCTTATACATAGCTACGCCACTGGGTCTACCTGACAAGTTGACTTGGTGATGCGTTGGCGCGATCGACGGCAAGTCGAACAACGATGTAGACGGGATAGGCGAGCAGCGTGAACGACGTGGAGAAGTACGTGATGAACAGAGGAGCGTAGAAACCCTGTGCTCGCAGCGACCGGCGTACACAGACCACAGTTCCCGCCCAGCAAACCGCCACGCCGAGCGCCAGACTCACGCCGTAGACAACGTGCCGCCGAGACTGGATATAGCTGGAAATACAGCGCACTGAATACGACGGACCACCGACTGCGACTGTCATCTGCGAATCCGACGACACTGTGTCTCGGACATCTGCGCAGCAGCATCATCAGCAGCAGCACCAATCATTCGCGTAACTTCTTCCGTTCTATTTCACGGTTACACTCGCACTGCCTATAGGCCTATCTAGCACTGTGTCTGCAGTCCAGTGGTACAACGGGTTGATAACTTTATCCACGGATACACTCAAGCGTGACCAGACGAACTACACAACCTTACTCAAACTTAGCAGCTTCCAAGTTACTAAAATTATTAAAATACATCTATTGAGTTGTTTAATTCATCGTCGTGAGCATTATCATCATCAACAAATATCTCGAAAGCAAACCAACCAAAACAAAGGCATTTTTCATCCAATAAATAAAACAATTTAGACACAAATATCAACCAAAAAAAACTACACCAATACCATTATTACGCTGACTTCCTGTGCTAGATGTTAGACTTGTAATCGTATAGTACAAATAGAAGTCAAACGACAAAGCTTAGCGTTCGAAATGCGCATGAACTTAAGCTCTTCAGTCTTCGGACATACTGCATTATGACACTGTTCTTGCTAACTCAGCGAATTTAAATGGAAACATGATAAATGACTCCAAAAATGCTTAATATCTTACCGGACATGAATTGCGAGGAAGGCGAATTGGCTGTCGACATCGTGGGTCGACTTCGAACCGCATCAAACGCAAACTTCTATAAGCAATCAAACCACAATGTTGTCTAATTTTGTTCTTCCAAAGGAAACATTACTGTTAGTACCTTTGCTGTTCAGTTAAACTAGCATTGTGTTATGCCAGAGAATATTTTACATAGGTTAAATGATGATGGGTTGTCTTACAGACCTACTCTTTTAACCTTTAACTCGCTACATCTCAACGACTGTACCCTGTCTCCGCATCTTTTGTGCAAGTGGCTTCGTTTAGTTTAATTTTTATCTGATGTCGTTGCTTTCGTCCTTTTAAATTACGTATCGCAGAAGATATGCTGTCTTGAAAGATAAACGTCTCTTACGTACTTTTCAGTCAATTTTAGACGCAATTTTGCCTTTTAGCTAAATTTATTTTCTGAGCATAGTTTAGCCTATTTATTTTAATTACTTTTGTCGTTAGTTTTTGAGGTTTTTGTAGCAATTCACTTTTTTGCTGTTGTTTGCTGAAAACTCTCATTGCTTGTTTCAATGGTAATCGGCTGACTATGGCCTTTGCGTACTTGCCTGATTGCCAAACGAAAACAACATTCTACAGCATACTTAAAAGGGGCCGTGATATGTATGTAATTATAACGAATCTCATACAACGAAAGCAGCCCGTTGAACGATAATTAGATATTTTAGCTTCAAGCGTCTTTTCGGTAGTTAATTCCTGTGCTTTTTAGCAACAGACTGTGTGCGAGCGACCTTGCTTACGTCGACGTCTGCACTGGCCGCCTCAAGGAAACTTTGAGAACTACACTGCGTTTCAAAAAACAGTCAAAAATTTTTTGCCATAATTATGTCAAATTTTCGCCGATTTTAATAATTTTCGGCACAAAAATGGCCAAAACGGTGAAATTATGTAAAATGCACTCATTTTCGATTTTGCCTAATTTACGTTAACGCACTACCGTGTGAAACACAGATGCTCCAATTTTGCATAACGCTGAGCTGTTGTCTACAGTAAACGTTGTAACGACTTAATTAAGCACACAATAAGAGAAATGTATATTATTTGGCAAAACTGCAAGTTTATATAACAACTCGCTTGCAAATTATCAGAGTTTAAGCCCAAAGTGTGCCCAGCATACATGGACACAATGACTTAGATGCAACACCACTGGCTGATAGCGGAATCAACGATTGACTGATCAAATTGCATTCACTCATCGATTAGACATGTTTTAAGCTCATCAGTCAGCTATTTTGTTGTCTGCTATTTTTAACTTAAAATATTTAATACCACAAAATTAATAAATCACGTGACACTCTCTGTCAAATTGATAATGCAAAGGTGAGCAGTCGGATACAAATAATCACCGCAAAATGTAACAATTTGGCGCATCTGTGTTTCACATAGTAGTGCGTCGACATAAATTAGATGAGGTGGAAAATAAGTCTACCTTACATAATTCTATCGTCTTGGCCATCTTTGTGCTAAAAATTGTCAAAGTTGGTAAAAAATTAACAAAGTTATGAAAAAAAACAATTTTGACTGTTTTTTGGAAACAGGGTGTATATGGCTTAACGGAAAGGCGCACAGGCACCGTTGTGAAAAAAATGCAGGCTAAATTTTTAAATAATATAAAAATAGTCAGTTATTTTTGACTCTCGCTTAATTTTGTTTAAATGAATGGCAATAACATCAGCAGTTTAGTTTGCTAAATAAAAAAGACGCATTACAACGCAACTTTACTAAGAGAGTCCAACGACAGGTACAACAAGGCAGAAAGATTGCACTATAAGTTACATAACACTTGCCCTTGAAACCTAATATAATCGGACAATAGTTAATATAAACACACACATAAGACAGTAAAATTGTAAAAAAAAAAACACTAAACATAAAAAAACTAAAAAACGCGTAGAAACTAGTAAAATCAGTCGAAACACCGCATATAAAAAGCACAATTTTACAAGGCTTGGTAGCTTAGACTAAGTTATAAATAGCAAAGAACAACACAGACGTGCAAGGCAGTGTTCGGCGACAGAACGAGTTCGCTGCCAGGTGACTTGTTGCGTTCCAGTGATAACGGCTTCGGCTGATCATGCAGGCTCCTGCGCCCAGCCGCTGCAGCCGATGACGCCACCTCGCGCAGCTCGAAGTACGTCATCGATGACGTAGGCCTAGTGTTACACAACAGGTGCGACTGATTTCATCAACCGCAATACGACTGATCTGCTTGAGCTTTTGAAAACGTATTTTTTCACTTGTTTCCCAAGTCTTATTTTTTACTCGGTTAGATACCGCGGGCACGCTGAAAATTGCGGAAGACACGAACCTAACCAGTCAGATCCCGGCTTCACGTCTTTTCTCAGAGCTGTAGGCTACAAATCGTTGGAATAATCTCTCTCAAGAAGGGACTGATGCAGGACTGAGTGCGAATTAATTCAAGAGCCAACTTGAAAAGATATAAGTCGACATCAACAGGTGGACTTCTACATGGACTAACGTTCTACAAATTTTATGGTATTCCACGACCAGTCAAGATGTTACAGATTTTTTTGACTTAACAGATAGGCTAATCCTGCAGCTTTACAGTCGCGCTCCAATGTGTTATACAGTGATCAACCGTTTCGCAGAATCTAAATGTCGTCGAGGTTCGACCGTCGCAGAAATATAACGAGACAGCACAACTGAACCGGCAGAATTAAGTCGTCTTCTGTAAGCTTACCGCACCTGCAGTTCGCGACTGAAAGATAAACATGGACAAACAGTTGAGCTCAAATAATGGCGGCGTGAGTCAAGTTTTACGACAAAACTATTACACCTGTCGTGCAACACAGATGCGTTAATTCTTTCTGTTGCATACGAAGCCTATACCGAACTAATGTGTCTGAGACAAATTAACGTTCTCTCTCTAATAAGCGAGGTTTAGACCTACAGCACGTGTCAGGTATGCTACAACATACACAACTCGGCGCACAGCAGTGGCGACGACGCATCAGGTGAATGTATTTAATGCCGCACGATCGATCGATAATTACAGCGTGCAGATGAAACAGCTCTAATGACGCTCGCATATGTGTAGCAAAATAAAAATGAAATACCATAAAACAACTGCAATTGGTCGCCGTCGACTACGTTTGCTGGTTCAAGGAACAGAACATGGCGCTGAAAGTTTGTAGGCTTATTTTGTTGCAACGATTTGCACACACTGCAACACAGCAAAACGAAGTGTTTTATGCTATGTTATCGCAGTCTGCGAGCCCCATAACAGACGACGAATCTGCTGTAGTCTGTCAGCGCCTTAAATCAGTCGCGTGTTAGCGGACGTCTGCTGTGACAGTCGGATTAATGGGGTGTTTACACGATCCAGCAAACGTCCAGCAAACTTCCAGCAAATGTATTCAAAATACATGTGCTAATGCTGGACGTTTGCTGGATCGTGTAAACACCCTATAAAAGTGTATCTGAACTGAACTAGATCTTAACAGTGAGCAGAAATGTGTAGGCGAAAATGGGGAAAATGTGTTTGTGATTGATGTCACTCGGGTTTATTGCTAGTAGTTTTGCAAAATTTATGAGCGTTAAAATATATAACTTTTTTATTTTTAGAAAAATGTTCTTAATGCGATCCAGAGGCAAACCCCAAGTAGCAGCTTGGGCTACGACGTTCTGCAAGAAATGTAAACATTGTTTACTGCAATTTTTTGAATTGAATGATTTCCTGAATTAACTATTTACTATTCCATTAACATAAATAACGGTTCGGGAGGTTTGTGTAAACAGAATATATTGGGAAAATTATGTGGCCAAAACTATTTGCGACTGCACTGCACGTCATAAAGCGCATTAGAGGTTAATTTTACGTTATGCGCTATACAAATTCACATTTTACTTACTTACTTATTTATTTACTTACATAAAGATTAATGCAGTGGTTATGGCCACAGTGGTCATAGCTGCCCATGTCTACCGCCGTTTCATTCACTGTCACTGACAGCATATCACATCAGTTTTTTTAGGTGAGCGGACTTGGATCACTAATCGCTCATCGTTATTACACGAAGCTTTGTCTATCTGTCTCTCTGCTTCAACTTTCGTCAACCGTCATCATCTTTCCAGCCAGAAGCGTTTTCATCTTGAACTAATAAACCGCAAAAATTTACGATTACGACTTTAATTTTCTATCTGTAAAATCAATATCACCTGATTGCATTGTTACGCGCGAAAGCAGCTACTGCTTTCAGCGCGTCTTAGCCATCGCAATTCTGTCTGTCCGGCTGTCCGTCGGTCATACGGGTGGATCAGTCAAAAACGGCGCAAACTAGGATGACCAAATCTTCACCGTCGGCTGCCTGGAAGACTCAAGTTTCAGGAACCGTAAAGCTTTTCCATAAATTCGAAGGGAGTCACCCCGAACGAGAGCGCTAAATGAGAGGAGGTGGGCAAAATTTGCGATTTTAGCCAATAAGTCGCTGTATCTCAGTAACGGTGCGAGATAGGGCCTACCTATTAATCACTAATGGGAAGTCGTACACTGGCTCTCGATTGGCGCCGAATTCAATGACCTTGACTGACTTTGAACGCCAAAATAGAGGGTTTTATGGATTTTTTGCCGATTTCGGGCTGCGACAGAAGTCTACAGTATATCATTCACAAGGTGGCGCCACGCTACTATCGTTATGCGGTCCCGGTAGAGAATTTGGTGTTTGTATATTAACTTAGTGTGAACACTTTAACTTTTAGCTAAACTACTGAACCGAAACTGCTATAGGCTTTCGCCCGTCTCGTGAGCATTAGATCAAATTTCTTGTTTTTGTTTTGTTGTGGTTAGTTATACACTGTGTCCGGTAAAAAAAACTTATCCCCTAGACATCGTGCAATAAAAGAGTCAAATCTGAATAAATTTGAATAACGTTTTATAGACTTAATCCTCAATAAATTTCTGCAGCGATTGCAAAATTTCATTGGAAAACATTATTTCTTAGCGGAGTTATTAATTGTTGAATATCGATAACAAAATATCTCTGTTACCAATATGCCGTTACACAAATAAACCTCTCTGTTACTGTACACTTGCGTAACTCCAACAAACAACAAGTGATTCTAACAAAATTCTACACTGACAGTGCACCATATGTTAGCAATCAAAGTGCCAAATTTCAGTAAAGTCTACCGAAGCAAACAATAGCTACAGCGGCTTTTGTGAGGTCACCATCGAACGCTTTAGTTTCAGGTTTTTCTGTTTAACGTTATCTACAAAGACCTGAAACTGAAGTGTTTTGGGGTGAGCTCACAAAAGCTGCTGTAGCTATTGTTTGCATAAGCAGACTTAACTGCAATTTGGCAGTTTAATTGCCAACTAATGGCGCATTGCTGGTGTAAAATTTTGTTAGAATCAGCTGTTGTTTGTTGGAGTTATGCAGATGTAAATTAACAAAGGGCTTTACTCGCGTAACGCCATATTGGTAAAGGAGATATTTTGTTATCGATATTCAACATTCAATAATTTTCGTAAGAAATAATACTTTATAATAAAATTCGGCAATCGCATCAGAAATTTAATGAAAATTAAGTGTACGAAACTTTATTCAAATTCATTCAGATTTGACATTTTTATTGCACGATGTCTAGGGGATTAGTTTTTTTTACTGGACACAGTGTATATAGGCCTAGGACTAAACAAATTTACGACAGCTGAGACGACGCTGCAGGCAATAATTGTCGTCAGTAATGACGTCATTCGACAAATTTATCATCATCATCATCATCATCATCGACAACCGTGGGCTCAATGCCCGTTGGTGTCTGACGCCATTCTTACTATCGCTGCCCACCGCTGCCTATCTAGGGCAGCGTGGCTTAACTCCTGCAGGGTTGTCCCACAC
>Ga0209367_1006507_pt1 | contig 16148 bp, 11 predicted proteins | sample WorMetLIZISLAND2_FD_187412 | JGI IMG/M metagenome (GOLD analysis project Ga0209367, IMG submission 187412) | Marine gutless worms symbiont microbial communities from Max Planck institute for Marine Microbiology, Germany - Olavius geniculatus... ... | reverse complement strand
GATGTTAGTGGACTGAAGTTCACACAATTTTTTTTATTCAACGCGGAATTAACTGTATTTGATAACGCCGTTTACCGCTTGTCGATATCCCTATGCAGTTCAGAGATATTTGCACTCAAAGTCGAAATTTGTCGTTAAACGTACTAAATTTTGCGCGTTTTTTGCACTCCCAAATTTTAAGGGGGCAGCGCCCCCTAAAAGTTGTACCCGCGTTATCACCCCCATCTAGCAGCATTTTAGCATTCTAGCAGAAGTTTCGTCGGGCTACACCCCCTAACTCCGAAGTTATAAGCGCTCCTTTATTGCATTTTAAGCCAATTTTTGACCCCCTTTTAAAAAAGTTGTAAGGGGGGCCCCCGTCCCTGGTGGGGGGTGCACTAGTAAGACTTGGTGATTCTCTAGCACGTGTAAAAATTTGGAAGCGCAGCACCCTCTAGGGGCCGAAATATGGTTTTCCGAAAAATGCACTTTGGGTGGGTATAATTCAACATCGAGATCTCCAAGGTCACTGGACCAAACTTCACCGGACTTGTTTCGCCTAACGCAGGAGGAATCGCGATAGACGGAATGACTATCCGATTTTGAATATCTTCATCCGTTTCGGGGATATTCGCCGCCGAACTTCGAAGTCGTCCGAAATCGGGCCAAATTTTGCATGTTTTGGCATCTGAAATTTTTTTGGGGTGCGCCCCCGAAATTTTGGACTGGTATTATAAAATACGGCCTAGTACTGAACATCGTGCAAAATTTCACGCCGGTCGGCCCACGCATCTCGGAGATCTCGCGAGGACAAAAAAAACATCTGCAGTAAAACATAAGTCCTTCCGAAAAAAAACATCTGTCCATAAACATAAGTCCGCTTCCACAAGCTATCGCTTCCGGGCGGACTAATAAATAAAAAAACATCTGCAGTAAAACATAAGTCCGCTTCCACAAGCTATCGCTTCCGGGCGGACTAATAAATAAAAAAACATCTGCAGTAAAACATAAGTCCGCTTCCGCAAGGTATCGCTTCCAGGCAGACTAAAAAGAACAACATTTTGCACAAATGCCGCCAATCGATTATTGAACGACAACAGTCCAAAACTCGAAATAGTTAGAATCGTCATTGTCCTATAGGTGAACAACAATAAAACCTTAGGCCTGTTTATTGGAATCTGTAAGATTAGGCCTATCTTATGCAAGAACATAATGTTGTCAACGCTGTCTGGTGAGAGAGCAGTGTGACGTTCAGATACAGACTCAGTGCATCCAGCAACACTGAGCGATTGCTCAGTCGCTGTGCTACAGAAAGGTACTGCAAAGCTGCAAAACCCTGACGAGAGGCCTATGCGATGGCCACCACTGGCTGGCAATAGGAAGTAGCAATAGGCGTCATTCCAGAGTAATCTGATAGGCCTACTGCTGGCTAACTTAGGTCAGTCTTGCGTGCTTTAATTGCTATTGCCACTCTGAAGTGATCTCCCACCACGCCGTTATCAAAAGAGGGAAACACACGGAAGTATATAGGAGGCCATTGACAGACAACCTGCTGTGGACCAGAGGGTGTCATTCTGCCTCCCCTGCCAACCTAATGGGCCCAGCGGGAGTCCAGAACTCCCGATTTTCGTGGCGACATAATATGCAAATCTAACTAATTGTAATTTTACAGGCCTATGCAAACCAGCTTGGCCCGGCCCAATTTCTAGAAAAAATTTTCAAGCCCTGCCTGACCCATAACAGGCTGGGCATGAACCGGGCCGGGCCGCTCAGCCCGTGCAGAGCTCTAGTTAGCACTAAAAACACGTTTTTGAGATATAAGATATCTTTTTAAAACAGTGATAGAATCACATACACATGTGAATGATTGTGATCTTTTGTGTCACTTGTACTGTTATTGTTTGCAGGCGTTTCATCATGGAAACTGACAGACATGTCCACCCGAGGCGAACTCCAACATCTTGTTGGCGATAAGCTATCGAAAAACTCCTATAACAACAAAATGTAAAATGCAGTACAATCGAAACACACATGAAAGAACAGAATGACAACTGTACACAGATATAGCCAACATTGGTTAATGGAAAGATTAATGATTTTTGGGAAATATTTTACTGTTATCATAGCGAGCAATTGAGACAGTTTACATGATTTAACGGGTAAAGAGAAATCATCAAAAAATTACAAAAAAATTATTTGTGTACAAAAAATACCAGAGAATCTACTTTTGTCAGTTTTCAAGTCATCTTGTTGAAATAAATGCAAAGAAAGAAGTTTTGTGCAATTTGGCACTTTGACCTAGTAAGAACCTTTGCAACAATACAAATAATTTTAGCCAACTGGTCCGCACTCTTGCCATCAATAAGGCTAAAAGTGAATATCTATTTAAAACCCCCAAAACATAAAGGCTGATGACAGTAATACACCATGGCATTCTGCCACTTTTCTGCAGTGTATTAAGCATGCTAGACAACCAGTCAACTCATCACAACTGTAACCAAAAGCAAACCCTAATCCAAATCCTATCTCAAATCCTACATTTCGATGAATTGACAGTACAAGTTAACTACATGGCTAAATGACTGTGTGATGACTTGACTCTGTGTGACGAGCTGGCTGGCTACAAATTAGATTTACGTTTGATTAATCAGCAAATAATGTAGAAGGGATGGGTCACACTAAAACATGCCGGGATGCCGGGACAATGCCTGGACAGCCTCAGGGCAATAATCAGTGGTGACAGTGCCCTTAGTGCATGGTGGCAATGCTGGGACACTGCCAGGGGAGGGGGACTCAGCCATTAATTACTTGTCTTTGTCTGACGCCAGCACAAACGCCGGCCCAGTCTGACAGCAAGCCCAGACAGACACGTGCTGTACATTTGCATTGTTATACCAAATTTTTAGCGACCTATTTCGAAATAATGAATTTATTCTAAACAAACTGAACAGTCAAGTGTAGAAAACCTTCAAACCAATACCATTAGTTTTATTTCTACTTCAATTTAAATTACACACCTTTACAATTTATTTAATTCTGTCGGCTAACTGGGCTATATTTCTTGACTATCAAAATATAAATTTCTACAATGCAAGCCCCAGTAACGACTGAGCAGGGTGATAAGAACATCAGAGAACTAGACAGACCCGGTACACGGCAGGATTTTTTTTCAGTATACAAATACAAATCTGCAAAATGCCTATAGTTGACTGAGTAAATAATTATCAGTGGGAAGAACTGCAATGTAGGCGACAGGAAACATTCTGCAGCAGTGTCTGAATTGCAGGGGGTTGGGAGGGTTGAATCCCCTCAACTGTTTTCTCAACCAACCTAACACACTGTGAAATTATGCAGCGGGGAAGTATTATATACATATCACAGTTTTGGTTGGGCTACCATGTTTGATCTGAGCATTTTTAGAAGGGACAGGGGAGGAAGAAAAAAAGGAAAAAAGAGGGAGAAAGGGGAAAAGAGGGTAGGGAGGGACTAGTTGTTTCAAGACCTTGGCAGCACTACTGCACCAATTCTTTCACTGATGCATTCTGTAAACAATTAGCAATAAAGTGGTTATTACAGGCAAATAATCCATCACACTTTAACTGTCCATGGAATGCATCAGTGGAAAAATTTTAAACATCTATTAACATTTGGTGAAGAAGATGAACAATAAAAAGTGGATTTGCCGCCACTGTAGCGTCGTGCAAAAATGTAATAAAAATTTAAAAAAACATCAAACATTCCGCAATGGCCGGGCATGAGACTGCACGACTGCAGTCTCGTGCCCGGCCAAGAACGCTCTCAGTTTCATGGCCGCGTCAGGCAAGTAATTAACATTAACAGCCGAGCGTGCCGCAGTGTCCCGGCGTCGTCGCCGTGCACTAAGACGACCGTCACGACTGATTACCTCTCCGAAGCCGTCCCGGCATGTTCTAGTGAGACCGGAAGAGATCGTCACATAACATACTTGCAAAGAGTCAAAACTGCAATTCACAGCCGTGTCGTAAGTGAGTCGACCTTTCGCTGTATTTTTCAACGCTACAGCAACATCTTGTTTCGTTGCAGCTTCTGTGCCGAAATTATTCATCTCCATTGAGTAAATTACATTTATCTTAGATATGCAAAGTAAACAATAACAATTCGATATTCTTCGCCAAAAAGTCAAGGCCAACATAACGTATTACTGGTCTGTTTATTAACTTACTTATTTACTAATTGATTAAAATTTTATATGCACGGTGTCTTTTTAGATTGTGCATTTGCGCCTACCAATTTCCGGAATAGGTGATGCCGCGTATGAAGTGTTTATTTTCTCTTATTAGTTGAGTTCTCCGTTCATTGTAATACGCAGAAGAATCACGACTATGTCATCCGACTCGAACATTGCGAAGGGACTGTCGTCAACTATTATACTGAATGATGGTGTCGTTATGCCGTTGTTCGGCTTTGGGACGTACGCGCTTACGAGTGCAGAGGGAGCCGACCCCGAGACGATTACGCTCTTAGCTCTGCAGAATGGCTATCGTATGGTCGACACGGCAGCTTTTTATGAGTGAGTTTACTGTTGTTTGTTTAACTTATTATAGTAATCAACCTAAAATTTTAGAAAAGAATTTATTTGTTCTGCATAGTTGTCACGCGGGAAAGTGTACTTTGCAGAATGCGGAATTTTCGGAAGGTGTATTTTGCGGAATTTTCGTTGCGGAACGTTCCGCTGATTACACTTTAGAGTTTTTTTCGCATTCTGCATTCCGCAAAATTTAAATAAAGTCAAATTATCAACTTAGCGTAGGTTTAGGCTCACATTTAAGTCTCGAATCGACTCAGTAATCACATATCGACGTAGGCCTATTTAACCTAACTCTTGAAACGCCTCGAAGTCCGTTAACTCACGAGCAGAAGCCGACACATTACACAGGAATGCGAGGTCAACTCAAGTAGCCTAGGCACAATCTACAAACGATTCCTGATGCAGCACAAAGACAAAAAAGTTGCCGCCATGGCAAGGGCCGAGTCGTCGGATTAGGTAATGCACAAAGACTGAGTCGCTTGCTCAGGTTATTAAGTAGGCCTAGCTACTGCAATTTTTCACCTGGCGAACTACCGTTAAGGCACGCTCAAAGACAGCTAAAAAATTGAACTCAAATGGTTCTACTCAAAAACCAGTTGCCGCCACGGTGATGGCCATAGAGAGCTACATACAGTGCATCGTCATCATCGGTTTTTCTATTTCATATTAGTTTGGGAAAAATAACAACAATCAGTTTGATTTTCAGCCATTTGTGTGTTGTTTGGACTGACTAAAAACACTTCATAGCAATTGAATAAATTATATTTGACTACTTTTTGTATATTAATGGATTAAAACGACTGCATTAAATGTTGGATGGTATTTAGACAAAGTCTGATAGAAGCGAACTCATGTTTTATCTGAAAAGACTTTGTGCATTACATTAGGAGTTTTTATAGGCCTGAAGCTATTAGAAGTTAACATTCTATACTTTGTAAGAAATACTTTCATTATAAGAAAATTATTGCTCAAACGGCTGTCTAAAAACACGGGTCACATAGTTAGCAAAGGCCTAATACTAAATTAATGTAACGTAGGCCTACCAAAACAATGCTACAAATTAGCTTACTATCTTAAGCCGGTGGCCACAAACTATGACAAAACTCAACAACAGCAGCAGCATCATTTTCCGCAAAATTTTTATTCCACAAAATTTTTATTCCGCAAAATACACCTTATTCCGCAAGTTATTTCCGCAACGAAAATTCCATAAAATACACCTTCTGAAAATTCCGCATTCTGCAAAGTGCACCTTTCCTTGTCACGCACCCACTACTGAGTGTTCACTGTTTGGCATTGATCTTGAAGGCACAAATTGAGTTTAAGTCGCAAACTTCATGCACGTCATTTTTTATCAATGTGGGCTAGCATATCTCATCAACGTGGTGAAATTTGGCATTGCCAAATTTTTCTATTACAATAATTGTAACCATAAATTTTATGATGTTTTTGTGATAATATTTCATTGTTTATTTTGATGTATATTATTGCCAACAGAAATGAGGCAGAAGTCGGTCGTGCGATCAAAAGATCGGGACTTCCACGTCCAGATGTTTTTGTTGCTACCAAAGTTCACTGGGATGACCATGGATATGAGCGCTGTAAAGCAGGATTTGCTGACAGCCTTAACAAGTAAGTAAATTGTGTTTGCTAGTTCTCTGTTTTGTGCATATATTGTATGAAAGTTTTATCTGCTGCAGTTTTGTTAGTTGTCGTCATTGCTGTTTTGGCTACATATGATTTCACATCTTTTGATTATATATATAATTTTATATAACAAACTTTTTGCAATTTTGTTTAAATGTTTTAGCTATAACGTTATTGCAGTACTGCAGTTCATAACTAGTGGAGTCATGTTAGATATACTATGTATGTTTGCAGTGGCTGCATTTCTACTGTCCTCAGAGTAAATTAGTAAATATGTTTGTTAAGTTTTCATGTTATATGCCACTTTGCATAAAACAATTGTCATTTATTATGCCATGTTTATTAAAGTGATGAAAGATAAATGATGATGTTTTATTTATAGATACTCACCAACTGGTATAGTATAAATAAATTGGTATTTATAGGCAACATTTATTTCGCTTGTTAACTTTTTTGGTGTATGTCAGGGAATTGAGTGCTTTGCAGGTAGTCTGTGCTTGTTCTTTGCTGGTGATATGGATATTTTCTGCATATATGCATCAGCTTCATAAGACATTATTTCATCATATGCTTTCTATTAGTATAAGTGGTGCACACTAATACAGAAATTCTTTCTGTTTTATTTTTTAACTTTGTTGGTCCTGAAATGTCTTGTTTGCAGAACGTGCTGTGCTACTTTGATAACATTTATGCAGAATCTTTTCAGCTAAGAGCCACTAAACGTCATAAAGCCACTGTCAGCCACATCAGTGTCATAGCCAAGTTTTTTAGCAGATTGATCTGATTGATATATCCAGATACCAGCTTCAAAACTTTTAGCACTGTAAGGAAGTGACATAATGATGTAATAATTTTGATTCCAGCAGGAGGTAAAAGCAGACTGGCTGGGAGCTCACTTCTAGGCAGTGTTAATTTAAATTCATGCTTGCTGTTTTACAGTATTGCTGTTGCTGCTAGTTTATAAAGCTTGTGTTTGTGAAATATGGCATTGGTTACTTTGGCTTAGATTCTAGTATGTAATATTTGTTGATGTTTATGGGTCTAATCTGTTGTTTTGGCTCATAATGCCCTGCATCATTGTTGTGGACTTGACAAAAATTTTCTTTATCATGGATAACAACTGGATTTATTTGGTTTTTGAATGTTATTTTCTGATGATCTAGATTTTTATGTGTTCTAATGGCTTTAGATTTGTGTACTCCCAGTAACTAGATACAGGTGAATTGGCTAATTGTAATATTACCAATATTTCTTTTGTACCGAGTACATGATATTCTTGTTATGTCATGGTTTATCCATTTTTCTTTATTAGTTTACTTTATTCTGGATCATACTTTTAGTTATTAGTTTGGTTTCATTGTTATGTATTTTCAGCACTGCCGGTCTATATATAGCTAATAATAACCATGTTAAAATGTGTTCAGATTGGACACAGGCTATGTTGATCTGTACTTAATTCATACTCCATCGGGTGGTGATATCGTTCATACATATGATGCAATGCTTGAGCTTAAAGCCCAAGGTCTTGTCAGGTTTGTAATAGATTCTTGTCATCTTTTGTTATCAGTTTGCAGCTAACATTTCTGAAGTACTAAATGACTGCTCTAATGCTTTTGTCCATGGAGCTTGTTGTAGCCTACTTGCATAGGATTTTGTAATTATTGTTTTTTTTTAATTATTTGAATATCACAGGTATACCATGTAACCAAACCACTCACATGACACTCAGCCTAGTCGTCCTTTTTTGAATAGGAGCAGTAGGTAGTGGTACTGAGTGCTGGGGAAGCCTTTTCAAACTGCAAGCGAACTAGCTCGGTGAATTATGATGTATGATGAATTGATAAACCTTGATTCAAAAGTTGAAGAATATGGAATATGAATTAGCTTATCACATAGTGATATCATGTAGTGTGTGTGCTTCGTGCGTGAGACACACATGCGCTGTTGTCTGTTTAAATTTGATATTTTTTCACGGTTCTGTTCATAAAAGTCACTAATGTTGCGACAATCATGTGCGTAACAGTTCAGGGATTGCATATGATAGCTTTGTTGTATTTTTCGACTCTGATTAACCGTGTTCTGCGGTAAATTAAAACGCCTTTGAAGATGTATCGATGCAGGTGGCCAGATTGGACTTTGACCTGCCAGCCATATTTTAGCCGGTCGAGGCTATTGACGTTCAGCGCTGATGACCCAGTGACGAGCTGTCGGCAGATCGGCGATATGACGTCATGCCATCCAGGGAGGCCGAGGAAGGTTATTTTTAACCTGCCTGTAATGACGGCCGGTTCGTCGGTGACGCTATAGTATTGGTGGCAGAAGAGTGCATCCTCTTGTGCTGAACCCTTCTGCACCGAACAGTCTTCCTGCATATTAATGAACTAAAACGATTGTGATGCTTGTATTAGACTTTTTAGCATTTGTTGTCATTTCCTGTTTTATCCACGAACACAGCGCACCAAGCACATTAGAGATTACTTTTAGGCCTTGTCTGCTATGATAATGCGCTATATAAATGTTCTATTAATAATAATAATAATAATATACAGTGTAGTCAAAAAACGTGGCATTTTGCTTTGGTGCATATCTTTGTTCGGTATTGAGAGTCATCAGCATCGACAAAATAGTTAACCAGTTAAGAATAAGAAACTACATACTGTGGTTTATTTATTTATTTATTTGTCTTCAATGGCAGGCTCGAGGCCCATGAACACACAAAACACACACAAACACAAAGACTAAAAAAAGACTAAAACAAACTACTTCGCAGGTCAGTTGGCGTTTCAAATTTTGGTGTGCAACATCTGGAGGGACTGAGGAAGGCTGGGCGACCAACACCATCTGTGAACCAGATTGAGTTACATACGATGAAGAAACAGCAGCATATTGTTGATTACTGCCGCGAGCATGGTATCACAGTCATGGGTTACTCACCGATGGCTAAAGCTGACAAGATGAATGACGAGAAACTGACTGCAATTGCCAGCAGGTGGAAGCTCATGTTTATTCTTATTGATTGTGTATCAATGTATTTATTGCCAGCCCTTTTGTACAGTGGTTGCTAAACTAACATGTAGGGCTGGACGAAATCACAAGTTTAACTTGCCATATGAAACTTTTTCTCTATATACTGCAGTGTAGGTGCACACTACTAAACACGTTTACATGTCGTTTGTCAGAACAGTATATACCAAGACTTCTCTACACTGTCTAAACCACTGATTTACAAGATCTAACATCACTATCAGTGTCATACATAGTACCAGGTGGACACCCGGCTTTATTGTGCTCTTGTAATGATTTTGCCATGTTACAAGTTGTCATTGCTTTTACTGATCTATTGCTTCTGTTTGAGATCCAGCTTGTAGCCTATTAGAAATTTTTGTGGTATGGGTGACCCATTCTCCTTCAGGTGTCCTGCTGCTCCAAAGCAGTTTTGATGGCAGTACGGACCACCATATTACATACTTATCTGTCCCACTCCTTCTCGATTGGTGGCCCATTAAAGACTAATAACAGTTATTGTAATTGTGCATTTGCCAGGTACAACAAGTCATTGGCTCAGTTGATGATACGCTGGTCAGTGCAGAAAGGCTACATCACTATTCCCAAGACATCAAAGCCAGACCGAGTTGTTCTTAACAACCGTGTTTTCGACTGGACTATTTCACCACAGGACATCGAAATTATGGTACATGGTTACTTTATTCATTATCTCCACCAGAAGTGAATGTAGTGAATGTCAAAGGTTAAGTTTTTTACTTTTGTTTCTGCTCAAGTTATTGGCAGCATAGTTTTTTCTGTAACTGACTCGCCACTCATTGACTCATTTTTGGTTAGTTTCAGTTCAAACTTTGAACAAATAACTGGCTCTTGTCCATTACATTTGAAATAGTTTGTCCTTGAAAATATCGTTGAAAAATGGATACCTTTTTCAAGGATTTAAAACTAAGGAAGCTTAGCTTCCTTGGTGATAGGCTCTGGTAAACTACTGATTACCGTAGTATCCTTGGAGAGCACTACTCTGTTGTGCTGTAGCAGAATCAGTAGTTTAATGTTGTATTTTCTTGTAGGAATCCTTGCCTGAATATACCTGCATGGGTCCAAAGGATCTTACTGCATCTGACTGGGAAACTCTCAAGTAGTTTCTGGTTTACATATGCATGTTGTTGATCTCGAGTAGTTTAATTAAGTGTGAACCTGGACTTTAGTTAGTATTATTATATTTATATTGTTGCATTATATTAGCAGTGATCGTAATTTATTCACTTACTTTATCATTACCTCTGCCAATGTGAAGCGACAAAGAGGGTTACGTGTTGTGGTCAGTCCATTTTTTCTCAGCTGCATTACTTTTATTTTGGTGATTCGTTTGTGGGGTCTGGGTCATTATCCAGGATTGTTACCATTAGGAGAAAGCAGCTTGTTAAATCCTTTGCACTTGCCAGGGTGCAGCAGCAGTTTGAGATCTCTGATCACTCCTGCTTCAGATTTCCACATGTGTGTGTTTTGTTTTGCTTTAAGGTTACCACATTTACATCAAAGGTGGTTTGATTGGGTCAAGCAAACTAGAACTAGACAGTAGGGCACTCGAGAAAACAGTGGCAGTGGAGTCGTGGATTAAAAAAGTATGAAGGGCAAAAAGTTGCAATTTTCTGACAGTAAGCTGCAAAATTCTAACAGAGGTAGGGCCTCCAATACCTGTATACTGAATACCAGTATACAGAATACCGGTATACCAGGATACCAGCTTAAATGTTACTGGTATTGATACCGATATTGCACTGTCCAGTACAGTAGTTTTCGGTATCGGCAATTTTAGAAGTCATCAGCATCATGCCCTATGCAACCTGTGACGATTTGTTTAGCCTCTGTAGGCGCCACCACCATACATACGAGTCGCTTTCCGTACATCGTGTAGGCTGTAGTCAGAGCTCAAACTGCACTCCATGCTGTCTGCTTAAGACACGTGGGCGGTTAGGATGCTGGATGAAGTTGCAGTGTCACCCGACTAACCTGGTTGTCTGCCTAGCAAGACAGGTCACGGACAGCAAGGGTCACTCAGTCACAGTCATTTTGCACTGGTCACACGTGTGATTGCTTGATGACCATCCCAACAATTTGTAGAAGCAGAAAGAGCATTCTCAGCTGTGAGAATTTTGTGCTCTAAGCTACACTCATCGCTGGATAACATTCTTAACACTATGATTTCTTAGTTCACTAACATTTTTTCTAATGCTTAACGTCAGAAAAGGCAGGTCCTGCAAAAATTTGTATAATTAAAGATACACTATTTATTTATTAGTTATTATTTACAACTACGTACTAAGGCCTATTGCCTGTCTACTGCCAGTCAGATTAAGATTTTCTGATTAATAGCGTCATTTAATGAAATACCACTATGAATACCGGTATACCGGTATTGCTTTTTAAAATATCAAAATACCGGTATTGCCAAACGTGGCCGGTATTGAAGGCCCTAAACAGAGGAGATCCTGCTGCTTAGAATTTGAACGTTGTCCCTTAATTTTCTCAAAATGCAGGTTTTCGGCCCTATATTTTGTGCTTTTGGATGGAATTTTTTGATGATGAAAATTTAGGGGCAGTTGCATTTATCATATTGTGTCCCCTATACTATAAGATGCTGAGGTTGAAGTAAGTGGTTAGCATTAGGGGGAGGAGGCTACTGGCTAGCCCAGGTTTACATGAGAATGGGCCACTCAATGGTATTCACGTTTGCTTTTATTTATTTAACGGTTCATGTTCAACGTTCATGTTATGTTTTCATTCATTTAACAGTTCCTGTTCATGTTGCTGTTATTGTGTGCTTTGCTTTTTAGTCATTTAACAATTTATGTTGTTTTAAATGTATTTGTACCATGAAAAAAGATTTTATAATGTCCAGTTGTGAGTATTTGCTATAGCACTAATGTCAGACATCCAGAAGCACCTTTCAGTCTCACTAAAGTGCAGCTGAGTGGCTTGTATTTTGCCAATGCTAATGAACAGGTGGACTTAACAACTCAGCACATAGACATGGCACCAGCCCAACCATTACCAACCACACCAGGTTTTTACAGACTAGGCAGTGATGGAGTCTGCAAAATCCCTGCCTACTAAGAGCAGGAGACTGAGCTAAACTAAGCTATCTTAAACACAGACGATATTCAGTCAATCTTAAGTTCATCAATGTGCGGTTGCAAAAAATGGTTTATTTGAGTATTATAAACATTAATTTGTTATTGATAAATCTGAAGGAGATATAACATAAACATAAGCACAAGTACTTAAAATTTAACCAGAAATTTCGGGCAAAGCCCAACGTGAGTCCGCCCGTTGCCATAAGTCCGACTGGGGAAAAATTTAGGTGTTGTAATTCCCCTCATAGCAAAGTCACATGGCCCAAACTCAAATGCAATGCAGAATGTGCATTGTCGACTTAGAGTGGGACAACATCTGCGCCTGTAACTTTTTTGTTAGTGTACTAAAGTTCATCAATTTTTTGCTGAACCGCGTAAGGATAGTCTTCGATGAAGTTTGTTTCAGATTTTCAATATCTCGATCGGTTCCTAAGATATTTGTGGTAAGAATCGAAAGTTGTGCGAAATTGTGCAAACTTTTGAAGTTTCTGCCCTCAAAAATTTTTGGGGTGCTCTCCCCCAAAAATTTGTACATTAGTGATCAACTGATCATGCCCACCCTATGGCATGTCACATGGCAAAGTTTCATGGTCTTACTCCTTCTACACCCAAATTTATAGGCGAAGATACGCTAACATTTAAGCCAATTTTGCACCCCTCTTTAAAAGCAGTTGTAAGGGGGACGCCAGTCCCTAGTGGGGGGTGTGGTGTGCTAGTAAGACTTGGTCATTCTCTAGCATGCGTAAATATTTGGGGCTTAGGGGCTGAAGTATGGTCTTCTGAAAAAGTCGATTTGGGTGGGCATTATTTGCCCTCAACGCCCCTGTTGTTAGTGGACCAAAGTTCACCAGGCTTTTTACTGAACGCAGGAGAAATCGCGGTAGATCAAGTACTTGTCCGATTTCGAAGATCTTCATCGGTTTCAGAGATATTCACTGTCAAACTTTGAACAGGGTTCCTACAGGTCAGGGAAAACTGGAAAATGTCAGGGACAGTCACGGAAAAATATTATTTTTGAAAAGTCAGGGAAAATGGTCTTGGATCATACAGACTGCAGATAACTGATTTTTGCATCTCCAAATATTAAAAAGCAGGCAAATTTGCGGCTTCCATTGAACGTCCAAAAGCTAGACGTGTTTCAGCTTCAGGGGGCAAAGAAGCCCCCTAACCCCTCGACCAGGGCCTGTCACATGGCCCTGTTCTATTGTTCTATTAATACCGTTTCATTACTTAATACCATTTATGACATTTGTGCGATAGGGTTATTCTTTCGATGATGTCTGGGAAATTGTTTTCCATGACTGGAAAAGTCAGGTAATTTTGCTACAGAAAATCTGCAGGAACCCTGTTTGTCAGAAATTGCGCCAAATTTTGCATGTTCTTGGCCCCTAAAATTTTTTTGGGGTGAGGGCCCCCCCCCCGAATGTTTGGATGCAATTTTCAAAATTCAGCCTAATACAGACCACGGGCAAAATTTTGCACCGGTCAGCCGGCAGAGCTCGCAGATACTGTGGCGAAACAAGAATAAATAAATAAAACATCTGCGGTAAAACATAAGTCTGCTCCGAAAACTATCGTTTCCGCGTGGACTAAATAGCTTATATTGGACGTAAAATGTGTTTGGTCACAAAAGTAATAAGACAGTTACTTACCAATGATGTCAGCATTTAGTGAAAAATAAACTTATCAAATTCAAAGATGGTTAAGACAAAGTACCATGGAATGTCTGACATTCTTAAAACATGAACTGAGAAACATCACACTGCTGTGAGCAAAGTGTCAATCTATGCAATACAATATTTAAACCAAAACAAGATCATTCAAAACTATCTTTCATTTTTAACAAAAAAGCTGATCATACACCATAAATCAATACAAGATAGGCTATGCTATGAAGTGAATGCAAGTTTTTAAAACTAACAAAACAGCATGTACATGCAAATAAGATATGGAAATATGCTAACCACAAAATGCAACTAAAATATTCATCAACTGAAACGTGTCTTTGTTCCTGAGTGAACCACATTGAGTCTTGCAGTGGCTTAGCACAATAACAATATAAATGCAACATACATGGTAGGCCAAACATTGACAACCCTTAGTTCTTTGATCTTCCACTGCATCGTATTTGCAATTTTTGTTTACTCTCTTAACATTTTTTTCACTAAGACATTGTTCTTCACTTGCAGATGTAAACATTTAACAAGTTCTGTTTTATGTGAATGAAATGTAATCTTGTCGTGACGTTTGGATTATCTAATCAAGAATGCTGTTTGATTCACCATCTGTGTGAGGAAAAATGCTGGGGTTCTGAAAGAATTATGAAACTGTTTTCAAATGAATCAGCACATGTAAACAGTGAATAATTAATAGCGAAAGTTGTTCAAACCGTATAAATATCAGGTGTTTCACAGTTTATATGGCATCCTATTGCCATAGTTGAAACGGAGTCACTTATTTCGCCCATCAGGAATAATGCACATTTCTACAGTCAACGGTTTTACAGTTCTACGCAGAAGCTGACAGACTAGTAGCTCTACAGTCAGTGCTCACACAAGTTCACAGTCTACTTCTTCACAGCCAGCAATGATCAACATTCTGTTGACAGACTTCTACCTTTCGCTTTCTAAGACATCTGGAGAGTTCCAGCTCCAATGCCGTAGCCATAACCCTTCGGTGCAAAGTTCTTGCAATAACATGCTGTCACGCACGTCACATGCACAGCAATGTAATTTAACCAGTAATGTATTACTTAGCATCAATGTGTGTCAAACAATGCAATAAGCAGACACTTTAATGGTAAATCTGTATTTGTAAAATGCCATTAGACCATAGCTTCACCGCAGATTATCGAGGACACCGTTAAGACCTCTCGTCTAAAAAAGAAATAGACTCGATGCGTATGCATTGATAATGCAGACAGAAATTATTAACTCAAGCTACCGTGTCCCAGCCCAGTAAATGCCACAGGCGTTTTACTACTAAGCTGCAACAATATATACCGCACACTGTAGTAGGTAAAATGTCTATGTCCATGGCATTAAAGTCCACAGACAATACTAACAATACTTGATCTACGATTTATTTGGACGTAAGCAACACTCATGGTCTGAGTGGAACATACTATCCGCTGTCCAGGTTACATGCAAAACATGTAAAAAAATGTAGTTTCCATTTGTTAATACTGCACCTTACCACTAATGTGACTAAACAGCAAAGTAGTCTTAGGGACTCTCATTTATTTCATGCAGTATTGCAGATATCTCTTGGTCTCCAGATTTGCCTAAATCAATCTCAAAGCCATAAACTGGTACATTATAATGTAGAATTTCCTGCAATAGATTCACAGCTTAACAGGACATGATGTACCTTTGCAGAAAATGTCGCCGTCCTTCTCAGTGAGCAAGCCAGAGTCCAGCTTCTTGTTACACAGCAAGCATGTGAAACATAGCACATGATACATCTGCAACACAATAAAACAAAGCACATCATACACCTGCAACAAATAATGCACACAATTACACCCATAATATATGCAGACATTAAAAAAGAAACAAAGCATATGATACACATGCAATACAAAAACCAAAGCCTATTATACATGTGTAACATAAGACTATGCACACACTACATCTGCAACATGAGAAAACTCTGTGCTTAATTCGTAGAAAAAAAGCATACATTACACACTGTCAAAAGACTGAGATGTCAAAAGCATAGAGGGGAAATATAATGTGGAAGGGGCAAACTTTCCCAGTGGGATTACGGTAAAACATCACACATGAAACTACACAAAACTAACACAACAAACGGTT
>Ga0209367_1006506_pt1 | contig 16150 bp, 8 predicted proteins | sample WorMetLIZISLAND2_FD_187412 | JGI IMG/M metagenome (GOLD analysis project Ga0209367, IMG submission 187412) | Marine gutless worms symbiont microbial communities from Max Planck institute for Marine Microbiology, Germany - Olavius geniculatus... ... | reverse complement strand
CGCCCATTTTTCTGAAATTTGGAAACGCAAAAGACCATCAAACATTGTTGAATTTTGCAAGTTGATTTCATCTGACTAATCACCGGACCAAAACTACAATTTATGTGGGACGATGGCGGGCCACATTGAATCCCCTCGCGGGCCGCATGCGGCCCGGGGGCCGCGGGTTGGACAGCACTGATCTAGAGGATATAAGAACACCCTAAGCTCCCGAGCAGGCCCGGTATGCATTTTAACTGCCGGGCTTGTTTGGTGCATTTTTAAGACAAAAATGCACTTCTGGCATAAACATTTTTTCATTTTTTGGAAGCAAATTTTACAGCAAGATAAAATTTTTCTACAAACTGTTTTTCTCGGGGTGGGAGGATATTATTGTCCCTGTTGCCTGTGCCATGACCGCAGTTTAATATCAGTCAATATTTAATGACTTAGCTATAGACTACTATTGAATATGTTGTTTGCTGTACATGTATAGGGTCGGCGAGGTCGCGGCGGCAAGAAAGGTACCAAGGGTGAGAAGGGTGAACAGGTATGTATTAGCGTACACGTTTGCTCTCTATTTACATCTGTATTACGTTGCTAATGACGTCGTCGACGACGTCATCGCAAACACCCTGTCTTTACTGATGCACTTCTGGAATATTAAGTCTTGTACAAAGCCACAGAAATGAAATAAATTTAACTGGCAGTTTATTCGATTTCTAAATATTACAGTACGTGCAATGCAACTCACATGGCTATTTCGTTCCGTTCATTTCTGTCGCGTCGTACACTCCTTTGGACACCGAACTGATGAGTCATATTCGTATTAACTTTCGTTTATATCGTCTTCGTTTAGTGAAACTATTTAAGGTAGTTTGGAAAAAATAGTTTAGGCCCTAACTGAAAGTTTAACTACTTGTTTTAGTTAGAAAATAACAGTTAAGGTTTAACTAAATATAAGAAGTTTGTACTTCTCACTATTGATGATGTTGATTATTATATACAAAGATAGGACATCAATGCATGCTGCGTGCAGGGAGTGCCCGGACTGGATGCGCCGTGTCCAATGGGACCGGATGGACTTCCTCTGCCTGGCTGCGGCTGGAAAATTGCTCCACACGAGGTAACTACCGGTTCCTATATACACAACAGCGCCCGTTAAAAAATTAGGCCACTTAAATGAAGATGATAGTAATAAAATGATATAACACTTAGGTTACAAAATCGTAGAAATCTCTCCTATTCCTACACGTATTTAAACTGTTGGCTTTGGAGACACTTGGATCCATAATCTCTTCCGGCGTTTTATTTCTACTTAGGCCCTACGTAGTCAGGCTGAAGACTGACAAATACATTTGTCCCTGATAAAAAGAAGCCATTTTTTGTTTTTACGATAATTTTGTAATTCAATTTTTTAGGTTTTATTTTGCATTTAGTGATAAATTGCGGAAGAAATACATGCAAATAATTTCACCTTCCCTCGTAGACCTATCTGTTGACGCATTTTCCAAATCTACCGTTAAAAAATAGAAGTGACTTCTTTTTATTTGGGACACGCGGTAGTTTTTAATAGTTGCCAGCTATAGCTCTCATTCAGTACGCCACAGCATTTAGTAATTCTCTACTGTGACGGATAATAATTACGCAGAAATAAAGTTCAAACGAGAGAGTTTCAGCCATAAAGATAACGGAGATTAACAGCGATAAGTTATGCACATGCAGCCTGTCTTATAGATAGGCCTATGTTCATGACGCGTAATGAGTTTTTTGATTGGTTTCTTGCTTACCGCGCTCCAAACACTGGGTTTCAGCGCTGTACGTGACTGTCCCTGATACGCAATGAAGTCGTTGGATTACGCAGAAATCGATAAATGGCAACGGTATAAATATTTATAGCATGGAATTGTGCATGGACGTACTGCAGTGATAGGCCTACAGAGTAACCGACTGTCTGACTTTAATCATTTTTGCATTGCCGTGCAACTGTCGACACTCGACAACGTCTTAAGACGCATTTTAGGCTCAGTTTTTAAAAGTACTATTTTGGCTTTAGTCTGCGCGGTAGTAGGTTTTGCCGTATGGGCCTGCTTGCGCTCAAAAAGCCTGTGATGACGATAACTATGATTTCATGCTATAGTAGGCCTACTAAAACGGCGTCCATTACGTTATTTCTGACATCTGTTTATTATGATCACTCGTATCGTTAATGGTTCATGTAAAGCGACTTTGTTTATTGCCCCTAAGTTTTATAAGTTCATAACTTTATCGCATATTAACCAATTTTTGGAACATTTTTTATTAGCCAAATCAGTGGTAAACGTGAAAACAGTAATCTTTATGTTTATATAGATCTCATCGCATCTTAAACGAGTCGTTGAATGTAGTCTGCTTCAGAATAATTATACCAAATTCTGCCTATTTTACAAGGCAATGTAGCGACGTGTTTGGGATGCAAAGGATATTAAAATACGTTATGTGGAACGAAGTATCTGGCCCACTTCTGTTGCCGGTGTGTAGGCTACTTGATGTGTATTTGATGCATTTGTGACGAAACTTTAGGGGCTTACTCTTTCAGCGTACCACTCTGTATAACACGTAGTATAATCGTAGTACAGTTGTTCATGAATGGTCGTAATAATTATGTTGATGTATGTTAATCAGATTCCATGATGAAGCTAGCGATTGGTCAGTGGATTTGTGACATCATCGGCAGGGCGTGCCTTGTCATTCGAAATACGACAAGCCAAGTAGTAGAAGCTGAATCGTCTTATCTGTTGCTACTGTTGAAGGTCGAGAGATGAAAGTTTGAGCGAACGTTTTCGCTGAATTGATTCTGTGTCAGACGTCGATGAGGGATTTGTTAACTTATTTTGTTCTTCAGACATTATCGTGTTATCCATGACGGGTTGATATGAAATGACTTTAGGCCCTACGACTGACTTATTGATCGGTTGGTTGAATTGTTTTTACTAAAGTATATTGCTAACTGTATTTGGTTAATGATATCGTCGGTGACGTGTTTTCGTCGTTTTATACCGTGTCATTTTTGTAAAAGGAAACACTTTTCTGTGTTTTGAATTGCAATAATGCCCAAAGCAGCCTTATGTACAGTATTATTTATTTATTTTTTGTTTTGTTTGATCCTGTATGCGTTGAAAAATGTGGCTGTTGTTAATAGCATAGCATTGTTAATATTGATAGATTGATGCTAATGTTACTATACATTTACAATAACAATTTGGCTCGATCCAAGTCTACAGTGCCGCGTTTACTGACTTTGCCCCTTTTCCTCCCACCCTCAAAATAGGCTAGTTTTTTTGCTCGCCGTTTTTTCACACACGTTTTTCTTGGTTTTTTTATGTGGTAGTCGTTGTATAATGTCATCAAAGCTTGCCGATCACGTTATCACAACCCAACTGTCGTGACGTCACGTATTTTGCTGTATATGAATTTTTTTAGTTTACTTTGAAGATGTTTAAAGTCTAGTTTTTTGCACTGTCGAACTTTGGATGAAGGCGACAGTATTGTTTTCAGCATCGTCGCTAAGTCCGTTGTTTTTTTGTGTTAACATGATAAACCACGAACCGCTGCATACAGCTTGATGACATTTTGCTCGAACTGGAACCTCGGCAACCGCAGAACCCTATTTAATTTCAAAGTCATAGATCACGGGGACCGGATTCCCGATACTTTACCATTGCGAGATAGGACCACGTACTGTACGCTGTTAGTAGCTGCTGCTAGGCAGGACTTTCTAGGCCGATTGCTATTGGCGGACGTTGGCGTCATTGCGGCAGATATCGCAGCATGCCACGGCTGCTACCGCGGACAGATTTAGCCTTGCACAGGGTTTGGCAGTTTAATTTCATGTACAGATCCGATGACCTTATGTATAGCGAATGGCATTTTAGTTTGTGCTGACTGTGGTTCGTGCTGCTTTTTTCTGCATAAACAGTGTTGTAGAGCGGAAATTGAAAATTTTCGAACTCGGTTCGCTTCTATAGAGCTCTATGCGTTGTGTAGCTTTGTGGTATTGGTCATATGTTTAGTAATATCAACAATTTGTTACTAAAACACGAGATTATCAAACAATTTTAAACAACAGTATTTAGGTCGTTGTAGCCATTTTGTATGATTTTTATGATAAATGCTCTTAATTCTTTAACGCCAAGTGTCTATTTTGCTTTGGTATAGCTGTCTGTGTATATAGTGTGCTGTCAATGTCAGTAGAATGAAGATATTTTGTCCTTGGAGGCAGTGATGAAGCCGAGTCCTTTTAGTCTAAGTCCGAGTCACGAAAATTAGAACTCAAGTCCACTGGATTTTTTTGTAGCGAATCGGCTATAAGAACTCACATATACAAAATAAAAGTAGAAATATGACATCATTACTGTCTTATGTCGTCATCATTTCCATGTGTTGCATGAGCTGCGTGAGACAATTTTTCACCGGCGCTTCAACAGTAGTCCGACACTGCGTTTTTCAAACATAACCTTAAAACATTTTTTTGTTCCAGCGAGGATTTTCAAACCAAACCGATCTTAGCTTTTTTTATAGTCAGCTTTTTTCAGTTTCGATTACATTTTATGTTTAAGCATGTTAATCTCTGTTCACTTTGTTGGAGTGATTGCTTTTTGATCGATTGGTTGATCGGTTGGTCACTGCAAGCTGTTGAACACGGGCAAATAGTCAGTTATTCATCGATGTAACAGGTCTATTTAACGCGCGGCGTAGCCTGCGGATTGAAGGCTCATTAATGGCCATGCATGTTTGTTAATTAACCCGTCAAGATCCTTCAATTCTTCAACTCCTGCATGACGACTATAGCCCACTTTACACATCATGCAAATGCGAAGCTCACAGCGCCATACATGCAGACGTCATCCGTCTTCATCAAAACTGACGTCACGACTACTTTCTGCTAATGGGATTTGGCGACATTCACTACTTCAAATCCTCACACCCGTCCGTCTGCTTGTCTGTCTGTATGTCTGCCTTTCTGTGCGCTTGAATGTATGTCTATCACTTCCTCGCTCTGTGTGTGTGTATGTGTGGACGTCTCGTGTAAGCGGTTTATGTGAAGCCGGAAGGAAGTAACATTCGTCGAGACCCGGATGATGACGTCACAGTTGCTAACATCTCAGTGCTACTGTAACGTTTTTATGGACACGATATACAGTCACTCACGGCATTGAAAATGGATATAACGTAAAATAGAAACCGACTTAAACGAAACCAAAAACTGGAACCGCCGTCAGCACAACCCCTATCGATACCAGTGTTGTCATCTGGTCGCCGTCGAAATCTAATACTTTTTTTATCATTGACCCGTTAAATTTCATCGGGATTCGTCCAGAACTTGTCGAGATATACGTGTCAGTTCGCTTTTTGTTTGCCAATGGCAAGAAATCACAAAATTCACAGAAGATTTCAGATCGTCCTCTCATTGGACCATCCCTAACCCCTTCATAAAATTTCGTCAAAATCCGTTTATAGCTGTTTGAGCAATTTGACTGACGAACGAACGAATTAACAAAAAGGACAAACTCCGACCCATAATTTTTTTCTGTGGCGAATAAAAAAATGTCCTATAGTGACAGGTCAGAAGTCTGTGAAATCAGTTCCATGGAGTATCATTTCAGATAAGCCACGATAAAAATATTTAGAAAAAAACAGGTAAATTTCTGAAAACCGCCATGTTGGTTAACACTATACTTTTTGTGTGTTTGTTTAACTCAGCCTTTTACTCTCAACAGAAATGGATTAATAGTAGGCTATGTACAAACCGCAACGTAAACGTTTCGTGTTCGAGACTTTAACCCTTACACAGATCAGTTGTACTTACAGTAGGCTGTAGAGCGAGGTACACTGTATGTTCACTAAAATGTAGCATGGGCCAGGGTTTTCAATAGACCTGAATTTTCAGGACGTCATGACTTCCAAGCTAAAAAATTTGGACGTCAGTGTACAAAAACGTCCGCTATTGAAAACCCGGGCATGGGCGTGTCGTCTCTGTCGTCGATTAAAACGAATGCTCGTTTAGCCACTGCTTCATGTAACATAGGCGACAGTGACAGCAAACACGCACACACACATTGTAGCGTCTTCGTCACTAATATCGATAGATAAGAGTATTTCGAGACGAAATGTGGTACATAATACTAGGCGTGATAGATTACCATCTGCTTTATATTCCACGGCACGTATAAACAAGAAATCTCAGATACGACTAAAAAAATCCGTAGCAAAACGCACGTGTCTGTTTGGCTGTGATGTTGCGAAAAGTTGGAAACGGAATTTGATGACATTTTGCACAGGCGTTTTGGGCTCACACAGTTAATGGATGAGTTCGTTTAAGGTCGCATTTTACTTACAACGCAGCGACCGTTTCTCTGCAACGGTGTCGCAGAGATGTCGAACGTGTTTTAAGTTTCATGCTTTGCTTTATTTCTGTTTTAGTTCTATTGCACGTTCGGCGCTCCCTTAACATAGCGTATCTATCGGTTTACTAGAACAAAACATTTGACGAGTTGAGATGAAAGAATCTGTCTACAATTTAAAAAGGTCTCGAACGTATAGAGGCTGTTATTTGATAGCTTCCATGTTTATACTGCTGAGTGACTACATCTGAATGACCTTTAGTGACCTCGACTAACCTCTGCTGAGTGCTGACCGTGTATCTCGTATTTCTGCGCTATGAGGTTTCGTTTTTGCAGGCGTTGATCTGATGCAGCTGTCACCTCATAATAAAATTCTGTAGAGACACTGATTGTAATATTTATTCGGCCGACGTCACGACAATGCCAGGAATCTTCATCCTCGGGTTTCATGTCCGAACGACTGTCCGGTCTTGGCGTGGCACAGGCCCTACTTACTGCGTGCCCCAATAAAAGCAATTCCTCCGGGAAAATGTGTATCTCTAGAACTAACAAATTTTTCACCACATTTTGCAGTTTTGTTTTAGCTAGTCTATGTGAAATTAAATGCATTTTTATAGCAAACATAGAACAAAATTGCAATTTTGACACAAAAATAATCCCGCTGATATCTAAGTCTTACACACAGATTTTCTTACTGTTTGCATGTTTAATAATTTTCAAAAAATATAATTTAAAGCCACTACTAGTTGTTATGATATGACCATGATTTGGGGTAATTTAATTTTGGCTATCGTTTTTATGACGGTCTGTGAAAAAATGGTCAATGGAGACGAACTATACGTGTTCAAACACTTCGCGTACAAGGACTTGGGGTTTAGGTAATAATTGCTGACAAAAACCACAAACCTGGGCTTGGGTACGTTGCATAAACGTTTAAACTGTTGAACTGAACAAGTTTTGCAAAAACTCTGATTCGTTTTTGTGAACATACGAAGCATGACTTTATATTTACGTCAAAAAGTACAGTTTGAAGTTTAAACCGTGTTTTCTATTAAACCATAGGAGTTAGTGTTAATAAAATAATTAGTCAAATATATTGTGCCAGTATTCAAGTATAACATGCTAACTTTTGGCTTATTTTTGTTTTGGCGTAGCTGATATAAATTTTTTGCTAGGGAACTGGTTTTACTAATGCACAGTGTACATGAAACGATTCATGGATTGTACCATAAAACTTTTTTTACTCAAAGACGTTAAACTATTAGCATGTTTTCCCATTACCGTACATTTTGTCAATAAAATTAGCAAATTATATATGAACCAATCACAGTGCAGCTTTATTTGACATCGAATGTCAACCGCCTGTTTGATAACAATAATGAGAAGTAATGATAATTACATCAGATAATTATACATCGTCATGGTCAATAACGTTTGCGTTGTGCCGGTCAACAGGCTATAATACACGAATTGTCTTTCTATCTACAAGCTCGCAATAAGTTTGCACGTTTAGGCAACGTTGAATCAGCATGTATATGCTTTACTTACGATTAAAAACGCATTGACACTATAATACAACAGCACGCAAAATGTGTAGACCGGCTATTAGTCTACTAAGAACCAGTGCGCACGCGTCAGATCACTTCATCAACAGTCACGGTTGCGCATAGGCTGTACATATTTTCACAAATAATCAGTTCTGATGTGTGCATAACTCAGTAACACAGAATTTATATAGTGTACAAGTTGCTATCTACGTCACGTTGCACGACATAATATAATCTTTATTATCATTAATCGCACAACGATTGATCGCGACACACAACCATCAAAACGCGCGTTAGAAAAAAACTTATCGCTTCACAGCCGACTTGAGTCTGCGAAAATCTGTGCCGCTCGGAACCAATCGAAATAAGCAACCAAACAACGCAAACATAAATCTCACTACTTTGGGTTTGACCCTGCAAATGATTACGTCGAATTTCTTATTGCGATAGAGCAGCTAGTGGAGTAGACGATTTCGTTTGAGCTTTGTTTCGGTTTTATTTCCGGTTTAGCAATGAGTTATTTTTCTTTGGAAAATATTTTTTTCACAATGGTTTATAAGTTTTTGCGGCCTGCATAACCTAAAGCTGCCAGTAGCATTTCCTTTTCAACCAACTAAATTTCATGGCGCTGAGTTGACCTTGATGCAGTAGGCTGACCGGTTACTCACTTCAGATCCATGGTGGATGTACTATTGACCTTGTTAGCAGCAAGTTTCGGCACAGGAAAGACACACGTGTTGCCATGCACTACATCGGACGAGTAATATGTGGGTGGTCGACTGACTGTGATAAGTAAATAATGTGCCCGTCAGGTGCGACCGCTGTCACAGCAAACTGAATTACCGACCGAACCACCGACTAGGCCTACTAGCTGGGTCTGTGGCTGACTCGCCGGTAATTCAGTTAGCGACGTGTGAAAAATCCTTGCATCATCTCTCTACTGTATACTGCATGCTGAAATGGGTAAGCGAATACGCAGTACTTAAACCACGCTCAGATAGCACAGTGTATCGCCGTTTGCTTAATGACGCACGACTGCAGCCGAAAATTATTGCAAAAAAGTACCGGTGCGAGTTGAGTTTGGTTTAAGTAGGCTACTATATACTGCATGCTGCTACTGAGACTGGTTCTCAGACTCTCAGTGGCGTAAACAGAAATTTCAATTGGAAGAGGCCTCGTCTCTCTTCCCTTCCCTTTCCTCCTTTTCCCCTTTTGCCCCTCCCTTTCCTTTTCATCCCCTTTTTACTTCTCTTTTCCCTTATTTTGTCCTCCCATCTTTCGTTCCCCTCCCTTTTCTTAGAAGTAGGACCCCCTAAATGCAGCTAGAAGGCCTGGAGGAGCGCTGTGTATCAACTTTGGCGCATTTTAGCTTTTAAAAATGAGATTTGGTGGCAACAATTTTAATTATTTTTCCTAGAATAAACTAACTAAATTGGCAAATTTAGTGCAGTTTAAACGTATGCTTATGTTTTGTCTGGAGGATTCAAAGGGAAGGGGGGTTGGCCCCTTGCCCCCTTTCTTGTCTACGCTACTGCAGACTGTGCACTAAGATGCCACAGATGTCGCATCACTTCACCTGCCTATAGACCACGACGGAAAACGGTCATGTGAGCCGGCCGCCCTGATTACACGTAAAACAACACCGTCACACCTTGCTTAAGGCTAAGTACTGCCGGCAGGTAGTCGCAGCGTCACGCACGCAAAAAACGCTCAAAAACCTGCGCGACTTTGACCCTCGCCGCACGACCTTGATACTTAACGTATTTCTGGAGACTGTCAAAATACATGTTCGTGCAAAATGGCATCAAACTAAGTGCGGTGATATACGAGTTATCATATTAACGGGAAAAAAACTTAACGACGATGGCGAAAACAATACGGCCGTCGCTTCCGCAGCCAGTAACTATAAGCGATCAAAAATCTCAAACCTGCGCCGAGAACAGTGTTGGCAACTGGCCAACACAACGATATAATAATTCTTCGTTAGGCTCTCTTTCCATCTCGCGATACTTTCATCAAAATTCGAAGAAAAAACCTGCATCAGAATCCTAGTTTAGAAGCCACCGAGTGTTCATCAGTAAAATTTGATTAAAATCCGTTTATAAATTGCAGACAGACCAAAAAACTCATTTTTTCAGCGTCGATAATAAAGTATTTGCAGAAATGTTTACATTGCAACATGTTGCAAAAAACTGTTTCACTTTGCATGCAACCACGGCCATTAACTAAATAATATCGGATATCAGTTCATCGCCTTGCAATTTTTTTTCCTATGCAGCAAAATTAGCGTATTCTGATTTTCAAATGGCGCAATTTGACTTTTAACATTTGTCGCTTGGTCGCTTACATTTGCCTTATAGTCAATTTACACCTACGACGCCGACGCGACTCAATTGAACTGAACTCAACAGTTGAGTTGAGTTGACTTGCGTCGGCGTCGTATAGGTGTGAACTGGTCATAAGCCGTGGCATCCTTTTGCATTATTGGTCTGGTTAGAAGTAGTGACTTCTATAACGTCATTCGGCTTCAGCGTCGGCAAGAAATTACTCTACAGTCGACCGGTCGGTCACGCAATGTACGTGATCACTTGCTGTCTGGATTATAACTTTTCACCGAAAAAAAATCCTACAAGACGACGACAGGACTCTCTCTCGGTCTCAGAAACGCTAAGGAAAAAGTATCGGGCACTTGCGAGCATTAGAAAGGCGCGTACGACGGCTAATAGACCGCATCAGGAATAATTTAGTTTGACTTTTCACTAAGACTAAAGCACGCAGCGGGGGCAACGACCTTGTGTCGCTACCATGACAGCGGTGTGCGGACCCGTGATTAGTTCGATCCGCTGAGTACTGGTCGTCGCGTCCAATGAAAACTGCGGACTACGGTCAGCGTTCCAAATGCCGCGTCCGAAAGGACACAGTCGCTGTAATTTAAAGCATAGGCCTACTTCATGCATTGTTCGTGTATGTCTGTAGCTAGTTTTAAGTGGTTAAATATTATTTTTTTATAAGGACGCAGAAAAATCAAACCGAAGCCTAACAAACTGACACTAAAGGTGACAATAACGTCAACTTTCACTCAATTAAAAACATTCGCTCGAGACCACAATGTCTACACAATGTCTATAATGCAGAAGAGACTTTGGCATAACTGCGAAAGTTCTGCAAAAACGTAGCCTATTAGTGTATATTTCTGTGTTTTTATCTAAGCCGCATATGAAACAAATATTCTGCGGCATTAATTGGTGTTCAAAATCAGGTGACTGAATAATAAGTTAACTACAAATGGATCAAACCTCAACTTTTTATAATTTAGTGAAGACCATGTGGTCAATGTCCGAAAAATAGCCACATATTATTACACGTAACTCTAACAAATTTTTGTACATTTTTATTCATAACGTTTATCGAGAATCATCCTGATAATCTATTCTGCTATAACACAAAAATCGTCCACAATTTAATATCACTAACTACTGCTAACGGCAGTTTGATATCATCAAAAATGCCGTATTTACTTCATTAAGCCTTTGCGGTATAAAAAACAAGACAGTTGTGGAAAAGTGTAAGATAGATAAAAAAAATAATAAATTGGAGAAACCGAAGTGGATCCATTCTGATAAAAAATGTCAGATTTGGTTCCGTTGATTGGCATATGGGCAGTAGACTTCCGCTCTGTACGTGAACTGCATTGTGCAACAGCCGTTGCGTTAGTCAGCGGCGGGCTTTAAAGCCAACGGGCGACGATGCGTATTTTGTAGAAATAAATGTTTTTTGATTCCAAAAATGCATGTTTTGGTACCGCTACAAACAGCTGCGACCCAACGGGATATTTCTGCTGTCAGTGTCGTCCATTTTGGCGTGGTTAATCAGCAATGCAAAAGCGTTTTATTTTACAAAGTAAAGTGGCAGCATTAATTGCGTGAGACAGACAGTAAGTGCACTAGTAGTTTCACTTACACTGTCGACGGTGCTTACCAAAATTGCCGTAATATATTAAAATTTGTTAGGTGTTTATTCAGAATATTGCTGATTCTCAACGCCGAATTCCGTGAAATCGGCATTTTCGATGGCCCTATACGTCAGCAGTACGCTAACGTATGACAAAAGTTTTTTAATTGGTACAGCAAAAAGTGGACATAATTCAAAATATGAACGCACATTCAGATTTGTTCCGCACAGAATACTGCAGACTCTACGTCCACGCACAGTGTACAGTCCGCCGATCTTCAAACTGACCGCATGCGGATCTGGGTGCGGATGCGCACACCGCCTTCTAAACAGTTTCACGCTAGTGAAAGAACGGTTGATAAATGCGACGTCACGTGACGCCAGACAGCAGTCCCGCAGCGAATCTCAGTCTAATCATCAACAATTCATTATGATGCAGAGCACGAACGCACCGTTCATGCGCCGCCGTGGGAGGTCCACACAATGACGTCACCTGTCAACCAACGAACTACGGCAACCCCATAATGCACTGTTCTCCTTAAACAAGACGACAAATTTTCAAAATACGCAAATCACGCTATTTCATAAAAGTGACACAGAAATCCCAATAACTGCCTAAATGCAAGGAAGGAAATAACTGTTCTCGCCAATACACAACTTACGAAATCAGTCGCAGAAAAAACGATTATTTCGTTCGACATTTTGACAAAAGCCCAGAGTCCACTGATTCGATCATTCATAGACCTGTTTGACAAGTCGTACAGCAAGCCGGGCGACGTCCTACTTGACATGGCAAGTGTTTTATTTTACAAGGTAAAGTGGCAGCACTGAGTAGGTGAGATGGACTATAAGTGCAATAGGGTTGATCTAGTGGACTTGTTGTACAGTTTGTTGTACAACATCTTTACGACAAATTGAAACAAGTGGAGTTTGCACTACACATCATTGCACCAGCGGGTTTCCCATGACACAAGTCATTGCCTACGAAGAATCGAAATTGCCTATAATCTCCATTGTTAGTTATAGCCACCAACAGAAACAAAAAAACGATCGAAATTCAAGTCTGAACGCAGTAATAACTCGTCAAAAATCAGGGCCAGAAAACAAGTTCGAAAAATACGTTTTTATGTTTAAAAATCTAGAAAAAAAACTCAGAAATTCAACTGTTAGCTTTTTGTTTAGATATTTTATATGTTGCGGAATTTATAATACATATCAAATTTACATTCACATTTCAATCGCGATTTGAGAGTTCTGACGTAACGTCATTCACTCAACAAAAATGTGACATGGACAATGGTGTAGGCTTATACAAACTGCTTTTTCTGAGTCTTTCAATTTGTGTTTCGTCTTCTCTGTACATGAAAAGCGAAAAAACCTAAAATAAACCGTAAAAACCTGAAACGTAGAAACCTTGAAACTTCAAATTCAAAATCCAAGTTTTTCCAGCCCTGTTAAAAACGGAACGCTGTCAACGAGATATAACAGTAAAAGTTCGATGATATTAACATACACATACGACTGCAAAAGGCAAACGAAACCAGGACACAAGACTAAACAAAAATAAACGACTCAATATTCGCCAATAAACAGATGATATACACAACTACGCGCTTGTCGGAAATATTATAATCCGACAATACTCACGTGTAGTTGCTTGCTTTCTTACAGCTGTCATTCGACGAATCATTATAAAATTAACAAGGTGAAGTGGCAGCACTGACGTGACTCTATCAGTAATAGTGCAGTAATTACGTGTCTAGCAGCAAAACAAAAGTAACGAATTCTGCTAGATATGAATGAACAAGTTTATTATCATCTGTGCTTCCGAAACGGTGTTCCTAGCGTTTCTGTGCGTAATCACTCTTGCGAGCACAAAATATCTCCAAAGTAATAGACAAATTTCGATGCAATTTCTAACGTAGTGGAGCGGGAACAAATTTTAAAAACCTAAAAATTTATACGAGTTTTAAAAGCAATTTTCCAGTCTTGATCATACGACAACGTTTAATGGCAATGCATTTCTTGGTCGGTGCGGGCCGAAGATAATGTCATCGAAAGACGCTCGTTTGAACCGCTCTCCATATCCACCCCACATTTCGAGAAATTGTGCACATTGGAAATCGTATTTCAGTGGCAGCGTGCGTATTCAACATCGAACTTGTGACAAATCGATTGCGACGAGTGGTTCTAGACGACGACGCATTAGATTACTCGAGTGTGATGCCGGCAAAACGCTCGACAATACGCTGATTTGATCATTGGCGGGGGGGCGGTAACTGAGCAGTGGTCAGCGAGCAGCGACCGGACGTACAATAGAGTCTGTTGAACAAGGCGACGTGGACGCACGCTGCAGTGTTAACTCACTCACTGAATGGCTGGCGCGGGCTGACGACTGGTTTCATACATCACCCTTACAGTTGACGGCAACCCAGCAGCAACAGCAGCAACAGAGCGCAGTGCTAGTAGCAGCAGCGGCTATTGATCCATTTACGTCGGATGAGGCAAGCTGCACAGAAATCTAGAAATAACAGGCAAATCATTTCCTAATCATTTTTCTGCATTGCTTAAAAATCCTCCGTTTCCATCTTGCCATCGTCGGCTAAGTCCCAGTCTTCTCCAGATGTTGATCTAGTCGGATGAGGCTTGCTGTACAGTACAAGTACGGACGACATGAGTGAGTCCTCCTGGGAGGTGTCCGCACTTCTTTCATTTCCCGCCGTCCGTCCGTCCGTCCGTTCCGCGTTCTTTCTTACAGCTGGCGCGAGTCGACCTGATGTCGACTGGGGACGGGCGCTGTTGCTGCTGCTGCTGCTGCAGCAACGGTGGAAAATTCAACTGAACAGCGGCACAGTAGCCGTCGCATCCAATGAACTCGAACATTGTTACTGCGGCTACACAACAGGTTGCTTTCACGACCTGTTTACGCCATTACGTGTCGTCTCCGGTCCAAAGAGACACGCGGTATAAATGGAAATCACTCAGCCACATTCTCCGTCCGATCCACATAACATGTTCCACCTCACCGCCACGTAAAATTGTTGCCGACCCATTCTATTCTGGCACAAAACGTTCCAATCTATATCCAGGTTTTCCTATTATTTATTATTTATTTATCATACGGTTCATACACACTAAAGTCATTCACAATAGTGAAAAATGGCATTTATAATCCCGATCCCCAAAACACATGTACTCCACCAAAATGGACTTAAGAGTACACGATAAAACGTATTTAAACACAAATTAACTTTCGAACGCAAATTTAACCACCAGAGAATGCAATTTAACTCACGCCCAAAAGTGAAGGACAATGACAAACAATTTAGCAAGAATCGATTTTGTACGAAAATTATGCATGCTAGAGAACAGTGCTATCCCGTTCCCGTTAATTTTGCTGTAAACTCATTTCCACGTGATTTCCGCGTATTTTGACCGATGACCACGACCGTGACCAAAAAATTAAAGGTCATGACCCCATTATCTTTGACGTGCCATATCTCCATAACGGTGCAAAATAGACGCATGGTCACAAAGAGTAAATCGCTGGCGAAGAATCGAATGGTTCCATGACTGATCACTGACGATGTTTAGTTATAATAATAGCGAAAGATGACTACAACATTGCTGCTGTACTATTTGAAATTAAACTTTTTTAAATTTCACCACTGGTCTACACAGCTCACTGATTTCATTTATGCGGACTTATAGGCCTACTGTAAGCTATCGAGATGCATAGGCAGACTCCGTGTTCGTTTGAACTTTATCTACGAGGGCCATCCCAAAAGTTTCCGGCCTCGACGTATTAGACAGTAATATTTTCTACAATCTATACATCAGTGAAACGTACATCCTTTACAAACTATAATGAATCGGTTGCGGATATGACGTTGTTGTAATTCATGACGTCATATAGCTCTAAACCAAAACGATTTGGAGCGCTAACGCAAACAGCATAGAATCAGGCTCACTGTTGCATGACAATTTTTCAGTCTGTATCTAAGTGTACCAAAGTGGAGCCCCGTGCTATCTGATTTTGTGAAAGCCCTAACAAATACGTTTTTGAATTTCTCATTTGCATATGTGAATATGCAATAGCCTGCATTTGCGCTAGCCGCAAATAACAGCATTTGAGTCAATTACGACTGCAAACGAAAACGATGGGCATTCAAAAAGTTTTGAGCCTCAGTACATTGGACAGTAAAAGGTACCTACCTGGCGTATTCGTGTGAGCAGATTGTGCAAGTGACGTCATTGTAATTTATGACGTCATAGGGCATTAAGCTGAAA
>Ga0209367_1006505_pt1 | contig 16151 bp, 19 predicted proteins | sample WorMetLIZISLAND2_FD_187412 | JGI IMG/M metagenome (GOLD analysis project Ga0209367, IMG submission 187412) | Marine gutless worms symbiont microbial communities from Max Planck institute for Marine Microbiology, Germany - Olavius geniculatus... ... | reverse complement strand
GCAGACCAAGCACAATACGTGTTAAAATGAATGAAAAAACGTCAATAAATTCCATTTATCCTAATTTGTGGGCCCCAACAGCCGGTCTATTACAAGGTTTGACTGTCATACAGCATTGTTTTTGCCAGATAAACTCTAGGAATCTTTATGAAGTCAAGAAGTGACTGGTACAGCCTGCATTGGTATGGAGCAGAACTTTATCGATACTGCTGTCAATGAATGGAGAAAGTGTCTCCTTGCCTGTGCTCGCATAGTGGGCAAACACTTCAAGCAATTTTGCTGCAGGCAGTTGAAAAATGAACAACTGGATAAAATGTCAGCCCGAGTGTCAGAAATGTGAACGAAATGTGTTTCTACGCGTTATGTTAATTAAGCAATCATATCGCATGGGATAAAAAAGTGATATTTTGCTGGTTGTGTTTTCCCCAGGTAGTGCAGAAACAAATGCTGGATGAGGTGGAAAACTGAACGGTCAATTGATGGCAAGTTGTGTCAGGAATATTCGTACCAAAAATTATCAAAATCTGGTAATTGGTTTTCAAGTTACAGTCAAAAATGTTGGGGATGTTTTTTTTGGGACACAGTGTAGAGATCTCGAACATCCACAGAGAACAGTGCTGCCATCTGGCAGGCACTCAACACAGCAGCTGTATATACATGTTCCGGATCAGGATTCAAATAACAGAATCCAGATCACAAACTGAAATCACCCCTGTGTAAAATTTCACCAAACATCAAAATCCGTTACCACTTACGCAGACAGAGTGCAACCTGTAAGTTTATGCCCTATCTTTTTACAGCAAAGAACCCTAGATGACCTAAAATCCACAAAAAATCCAGATTGCTATCAAAATTGAATAACCTCTTTCTCGCGCCAGGCCCAACTAATACACAAAATTTCACCAAAATTCGCTCATAGCTTTCTGAGTTATTTTGGATACCCAAAGACAGACCCACAAAGTACTAACCTCTACTTCTTCGCCTACGATTCGAACTTCTGTTTTGACATATGGCGCATTACAAATGCAGACTACTTACTTACTTCTTCGGCAGAGATAATAAACTATGTTTTCAGCTTGAACACCGACCAGTATGCACATCCAGTTCATGCGAATGCAGGTCATCAGCGAAGCCAATGGTCTCAGCTGACGATGCAGCGGTCGCCAAGCTTGCGTGCGGCGTGCTGGTCTTGTCACGTTGGACAACGTCCTCCGTGGCAGAAACGAGTTTCCAACCTGCAAGCTGGTCGAAGTGATATTGAAGCAAGGAACTGACACTGTACAACTGGCGGCTGCTCCAAACATCTGCAAATTATTTCACAAATATTGCATAAATTACTATTTACTGTGCATCTTATTACAGAAGAAGAAGAAGATTCCGCATAGACAGCTAAATCCATTGCGAGGGAGCTCATCCCCTTGACGGCACTTTGAGCCGGGGAGGGCGAAGCCCAATTAAGCTAGCATACAGCCCAAGTCGGCCGGGTTAACCGACTGGATCGGTATACTTGCAGTCCTGGCCACAGGGCCTACTGTTGCGCAGAACTCGCCGTTTCTTCCCTAGCGATGGCCTTGACCACCGCCAGTACTCATTTTACCATCCTATGGAGGGTAGAAGGCTGAGTTGACCTAGTTGACTGGCTCCGATCTGTAGACAGTCACCCATCTAAGTACTAACCGGGCACGGCGTAGAGTAACTTCGTCTCATCCGAGATTCGTTACCAACTACACCATGCCACCAACCATTATCACAGCAAAACACATTTCACAATAGTGCAGCTGGCCTAGCCTACAATTAATGAGCCTCCAAAGCCAACTGCTAAACAGAATGGCAAAACTGTTGACAATCTCTGTTGACATCATGGCATTTGGCAAAACAATCATTTGAAGCATAGCACTAAATATATTAAGCCATATCTGTATCATGTCTTCATAAGGCTTCAAATAATTACTGGTGACAAAGTAACAAAATTTGACGATGTATCGTGATGTGAAAAATTTCATTAATTAAGTGCTGTAGACATTACTTGTAAATCTAAAAAAAAGTTAATTTAAATCAAACTGTCTAAAAAACTGCAAACAAAAAAAACTCAAAGCTGATAAAAAGTTAGACAACTATTTAATCACAAAAACTCACCTTCTCAAAAAGCTGTACAACGAACTGCTTATCTGCTCTAGTTCTCATCCGGTTTACATAAATCACATCCACAAAGTCTCCGGCGTTGAAATGACCAGCACCCTACGAAACTTAGTACTTTAATAAGTGATATAAACACCAAGATTTTAAATCAAAAACCATAGACTTGAAGCAAACAAAATATGTCAATGAAAAAACCTGCAAGTTAGTGAAAGCGAGCATATCACATGAAAGCAAAGTGCAGCTCACATTATTAATAACACTGATCAATCAACACACGAGAGTACAAATAGATGGATAATACATTACATTACAAAAGTATTATCATGGACATCAGTCAAATGCTAAAAAAATTATCAAGAAGAAGAGCATATAATATGAATGAGAGATGCACAACTGCAGATGGACGACTAAGTAAACATTACTAATTAAGCAATTAAGAGGTTTATTAACCACGTGCCAAACAAGCATGCTTACAAATTATACACATTACAAAACCACGAAAAAAGCAAGACGATAAAACAATTACTAGCAAGTTAACAACTCTAACAAAACACAATACAGACATCAACTATGCAAAAGTATTTTTTGCTTAGTTAAAAACTACATCATAAGACAAATCTACAGACTCTGATCTGTGGTCATACAGTATACTAACTACCTGCTGAGAAACAAGGTCACACCAGCGGAAAATATCCCGCAAGTTAAACTCCCATGGTCCACCGCGACGACCAAATGTTCTACCTGTCATCGACTCATGGTGCAACTGTACACAAGAATTGAGTACAATGTAAACAACATGCCATTTACTCTGGAAAAACTAAACACTAGAACAATAACTGTGTCTTAAGCTAAAAACAAAAATTGTGACAAAAAATAAGATGCTAATAACAACAATAGATAATTGGCTCCAGCTGCTAAAAAAACTACAAGCAAACCCTACTGTCAGACAGTGTGTCTAACAGTCTTCATCTCTGCATCTGCTGTCTTTGCTACCAGCTTGTAATCAATTTTAAGCAGTCTTAAAACAGTGTCTGATTATGTCAAAAATTACTACCAGCAGCATATCTACTCATAAATTACATGTTAAAGCAAATACAAGTGCTGTCATTTGCTTTGTGATGTATCCACAGTTACACGAAAACTCAGATAAGAACACAACTGATATTATGAAAAAACTTTTGCAAGATTACCTGCTGATTAAATTCCACCATGCATTCCAGCAGTTGAGGTGGGATGTGTGGATAAGAAGCCTTCGTGATGAAGATGAGATCGTGCGTCGTCAGTGGCTCCATGTAGACTTGCGTGAATCGGTTGAGGAACGACCGAGGCAGGTTCTTGCGTCCGCCACCCTCGCACACTGGGTTCTGACATGCAAAGAACCTCGTGAGCTCATGCTGTACTTTGAACGTCATTGCCAGTTCTGGGATAAAAACCTCGGACCGATGGTCGAAGCAAGCGTTCAGGCCTTCCAACACCGATTGTGATGCTAGATTTAACTGCACACAACAGAAATCTGCATAAAAATCTAACTCACATTCACATTTACTTTTTCTATAACCAGTCTCTTAATCTGGAGTGATTTCAAAATGTAAGGTCCAGTTTTTCTATGCACACTTGATGGCCCATCAAACTCATCTCCAAACAACTTCGAGACTTGATCAGAGATCATCTCAATGATTGTTTTTCCGTCGCCAATTAATGACTGATCGTCCATCAAGTCTCCCATCAAGTTGATGGCCAAATATTGTTGGATCAAGTCAGATAACTGACGATTAAACAGGGCGATCTGCAGTTCATTGCTTATTTGCATCATAAACATCACTTGCCGATAAGATCGGCAATTCATGCATTAAAATAAAGTTCCAGGTATGGCAATCAATCACTACCGATCAATTTATACTGTGTATACTGTTTTGTCAAGAAATAAAATGGATAGACGCTCCTGTACTGATTTACGATAAAACATATTTTTGACAGCAGATGATATGGACGATATCGTTGATACAGTTGCTATGATGACGTTTACTGGCTACGCCGTACACTCGCAGTGCATGCTGGGTAATTTAGCACAACACTGCAAATCGAGGCCAATGTCAGCCAATCAGATTGGCATAAAGTAGGCTCATTTGATGGTGAATAAACATATCATTGATTACGTAACTGGAGATCGAAAATGCGTGGAAAAATGAAACAGTTGATTAAGTTGATCCCCCACCGTGGTCAGCCACCTTGTCGTGGTGGTGGGGCTTTGCACCGATGACCCGAAAGACTTCTATAATCTTGAGGCAAGGAGCTAACTAAGAGCTGACCAAACCCATGAGAGCAGATTTGCTACACGTTACTAGTGCTTTTGTGCTGGTTCGGCTTCACAGCTGACTATGGTTTTACAGCTGTCTATTTACGACTTTACAGCCGTCTACGACTTTGTAGCCGCTACCTGTAACCTTGTGGTTACATTTGTAGATGCACATTGGGCCGAACTGATACGGCCTCAGCGCTGGGCAGGTGTAAAAGCCTGCTCACCCCGGAGGCAAGGTAACGTAAGGTAAGGATCAAGTTGATTGGAGATCAGTAAATCAGAGATCAAATTTGATTTGATGGGCGACGGAAAAACCGGACCTAAGAGCTGACTGTATGAACGCCAATCAAACTCCAATCAGTTGATTCTACTCCACTCATTGATTGCACTAAAAGTCTGTTAACGAAAAATTTGATGAGTCAAAATACTATCGTCAGAAGTGAGGTTTAAACCATAATTTTTTATAGTATGAAATGTGCTTCCATTCACCCAACTAAATGCATGCAGAACAGAAATAATAAAATAAAAATAAAACCTAAAAATGTTAGTAAACTCCTCTCAAAAGCACATGCCAAAAGGATCTGTCCCTAAGACAGAAAAGGCGCTATGGCCTCCTTGATCATTAGATTATTATTACCTTCTATTATGCCAAATTTCACCTGGTATTACAGAAGTTTCCACAAACCCTTGTTTAACCATTTCTGAAACAACTAAGTAAACCTGCCTCATCCACTATCGTGACTCCTCAAAACTGCAAAACATAATATAAAAAAACTATGTCCTCCTTAATACTTGACGGTTAACAGTTTCGACATTTCTGAATCAGTGAAGCAGACTTGCCTCATCTAGCACAATCCAATGTCCAGCCCTGAGAGCGGCAAGAAATGGACCATCACGCCATGCAAATTCACCGCTTTTACCGCCTTCCACCGGAAGATCCGCACCAAACAGATCCGATATGTCCTTCAGACGCAGCAACACTCAACCATTCAACAGCAGTAATATACACACATCAATTAAAAATGGTCACAAATGTTGACAGCTTTTCACGGACACTCACCATCTCAGAGCTACAGAGCATCACCTGCCATATGGGATTACACAGTCGGTGGCGTGGTGTAGCAGTAATGCTTCATTTGATCAATGAAGTTGCTTTACGCTGGGCCTGGTTAGTACTTGGATGGGTGACTCGGTACGAAGCTAGCCAGTTAGGTCGACTCTGCCTTCTACCCTCCATATCAGCTTTATGGCTGAGTAGTAATAAATGGCAACGGTTAGCGTAGCAATGTAGCTGCCTACAGGCGGATCTCAGGTTCAGGTCGATTGGCTTGGTTCAAAAGTTGGCAGCCACCTGGCGCTCGTGCTGCTCTGCCCAAATGAACTGGGTGAACTCTCGCAGTGGCAGTTAGCTGCTATGATAACAGCACCATAAACATTGTTGTGGCCATTGCTATTACTATCACAGTGTTACTTGCCACCCGACACCGGTAAATACCCAACGTACGTCGTACACTACCCTGCCTTAACCTCAGTCAGGCAGGTCGAAACTTGATTTACCTAGACGAGAAGGATGAAAGGCTGAGTTGACCCTGAATAGTTGGTTACATACTGAGATGGTTTATCTGTCTGCAAATAGTCACCCATACAAGTAATAACCACTTGGTGATAGCAACCTAACTGGGAAATAAACTGATGACCTCTAAGTCCATCAAGCCACTAGTTAATACATAATATGTACATCAAACCACCGGTAAATCAAGTTTTCAGCTCTATTTGGCTGAAAATACCAAACGCAACGTATTCTACTGACAAAAATGCCACTTATTCAACAATACCATTTGTTGCCAGAATTAGGTGTTACCACCGAACTAAAAAAAATTCAATGCTAAATTTGAAGAAAAATAATGCCAGAAATTGCCAAACTGTCAAACATAAAATTTTACAGCCAGTTCTTGCAAAATTCCAAAGTTGACTTATTAACCAGTTTGAAATGCCAGATGGCAACCTTACCAGAGCATTGGTAAATCCACTGATGAATAAAACAATGCAAGGTATTTACCGTCTGCTCAGATAGATTGATCCTCACAAGCTGGTGTCCAGACATCCTGGCCACAGCAGCCACCAGACTAGTCTTGCCGACTCCCGGAGAGCCCTCCAGTAGTATTGGACGTTGAAGCTGTAATGCCCTCAATACCCTCACAGCATTCTCACATGTCGATGGTGCAAGGAGTGAGAAGTTGCTTCCACTGGCATCTGCGTGAGGCCCTGTAAGCACCGAAACTCAACAATAAACAGTCTTGTAGCCAGACCTTTCCTAAGAGGGTTCAATTTTGTCTGTGAACCATAAAACAGCCACTGTTATTCCACATAGAGTGTCTGAAGGTGTATTGTAATCTCACTAGTGGTGTCTGGGGGCAAAGACCCAAGCTGCAAACATACTTATGCATTTCAAGCTTGAAAACTGTCATCTGGTGGTCAAATTTTCATTATTTTCATGCAAACATTTTCTGCCTTTGCCTGACAGGGGTATAGATTGAATCCATCGAAACCTGCTTTCCTACAGGCCTGATAAACAGATATAACACTATTGAAAAATGTGTTTGCAAGCTTCGGTACAACTTGTAAACAGGAGATAATCAGTAAACTCACAGAAAATATGTTTAAATCCAGAAAAACTATAGGCCTATACAACCGACGAACCGTACTTGTACTTCCAGTTTTTGTGACCTGGTCTCTAGTTAATCCTGTTTAAGTTGGGTCAGAATCTTTAGAGACTGCTGCAGCAGGTTGATTACACAGACCAGATGCCATTCACAGCCAGCATCAATCATTCACAATAGCATCAACGGCCAGATGAAAACGTTCAATGCAATCATCAATACTGGTCAACCTCTTGAAATGTAGAAAGGATGGATCCCAAACAAATGGTCAGTTGACTCGATGCGCATTTCAGACTTGGGACTCAAACTATGTCCAACGTTTTGCTCAATATCGCTGCTGGCTTCAAACATCAAGACATGTGATGACAATTTCCTCAAACATTCACTGCGAACATCAACATTTGTGCCTGAAATATGCAGCAAGCAAACTACAGGTTAGCAATGTATTTACTAACATGCAATTATAATTCACTGGTAAACTTGAACTGTAAAAATGATAATTAGGCAGCAGCCATATGTAAATTGTACATAAATGAAAAGTATTACAAAGTAAATAAAATGATAAATACAAAAAATAATAATCACAAAACATAAACATTTCAGTCTGTCTAAAAGAGTAAATGAAACAAACACTTATAAATAGGGCCCATAGTTTTCTGCAGGTCATGGAATTTCGAGCTGGGCTGTGGAATTTGCCCTTTTCCACAGAATTTTGATATTTCTACAGAATTTCACGAAATTTTGCAGAAACTGAGAAATGGTCGATGATCAGTACGATCATACTGATCGTACGAATGTATATATCATTCGTAACAGTTAATTCTGAGTCTCTGGTTTGCATCTTTATACACTGAGTTTCCATCACACCGTCAGACTGGCATGGCTGTAAAACTGAGAACGGGATACTCTCATGTATGAGGAACGCTAAGCCTCCACCTTTATCGCACTTGCGGTCAGTGCGAATGAGAGCGTGATTAGGTGTGGCTGGTGCTGGGGAGCACCTGTCTGAGAGTTTAGTCTCTTGTAGCGCAGTGACTGGAATGCTTTCCTTTTCCATAAAGCTCATGATTTCCAGCATTTTCTTCGAGAGACCATTGCAGCTGAACCGCAAGATCTTAAGAGCTTCTGGTCTGGAGCAAGTGTGACCTTGGATAAGTGGAGGTACAGATGAGGCAGGCTGATGTGTTGATGGTGGAGATGTACAGGCCATACATACTGATCAGACCAAAGCTTAGTTGATGCTAGTTGACTGCAATTGTGAGACTGACGGACGTGACACCATCCCTTACATCGAGAACAGAGTACATATTTGTGACCACAATTGATTGTACCATTGCAAACTGAACAGATCCAGGTAGGTTGAGGGCCTGGATTTCTTTCAATGCCGCCAATTTGGAGCAAAATACGGATCAACGGCGATGGCATCGGTTGACCCGTAATCAAAAACACAGTAAGGCTGAGAGCACTTGTTGACGACAAAAAGAAGACATGAGAAGAGTGAGGGAGAGTGTACAGAGTCGTTTGCAGCTGATGAGCTGAACAGGTTGACGTAGAGTAGACGCGCCGAACATGCCGAAGCTTGTTGACGTTCTGTTGACGGCAGGCGTCCAGCTGGCTGTTGGTTCCAACGCAAAAAGGTGACTCCACCAGAACTGTATCACCAGACTAACTATGTCACGGAAAAGATCAAACTAACCAGCCTAAAACTGTGAGCCCTACTAACAGCCATCGCAATATGACACACAATAATAAAAAACACAATTCGACTTAACAGATTGCACTTCTGAAAAAAAGGATAATTTTCTTTGAATGTTGCTAGCTTAACTGAGCACAACGCCAGCCTTCAATAACTGAAGTTTATGCACAGAATAGAGCTCAGTTTATTCATAAATGGATGGCAACGGTAAACCACGGAATTCAAACAGCTGCGGAATTTTGTGAACTGGCCAGCGGAATTTGCAAAATTTGCTGAGGCAAACTGCGGGCCATACTTATAAAATGTGTCTCAGTGCATTTCTGATACACTGCATTGGACAACCTTAATATGACTTTGTGAGCTGAAAATATGATACCTGTTACACCTGCATTTGGAAATATTTGCACAATTATGATTTTCAACGCCATTTTGTTTCTTAAGTTAGGGGCCCTTATAGAACAAACAGACTGAGAGAGAGAGACGAACAGCCAGACAAGCATGAACTGTGATGCTGCCTATTAGAACAGCAGCACAATAACACAAGACAGAGAAGCAAGTGACCTGACGTGACAAGTGCGTCAACAAAGACAATGCAAGCGCCGTGGACATAAGCAGCCGACAGGTCAAGCTGATTCACAGCCCGAGTCACAAGTGACGACTCGGACACAGTTTCCGGCTCCATGTCATTAGTTGTGCGACAGATAAACTCAACCCAAGCCAGCAGGTCACGGATTGACATTATGCGTCTGCATATATACAACCAGCATACAGACATGATGACAAGAGGCCAAACAGGCAGTGATGATGATGATGATGATGAAGGACGAATCAACTTTAGTGTGGCATTAAGTCCTAAGACTACAAGGACACGTAACAATAAGCTTAAACAGTGAAGTCATGTAATAGTAGTCAATGCAATGAGACGTTCTTAGTCATGTCTGTAAGACCGGGCAAAAAGTGCATCATCCAAAGCATAGACAAGATACTCATCTCCCTTTCTTTGGCTACTGAGCCCATGGGTGTCTCAAAAACCCACTTGAACTCTCCATGACTAGCTGTAATTTTTGACACATAAAATCAGCAATGTTTTGGCGATTGAAATCACTAGCAAATGGAGGTGTACAAAATTTTATAAAAGCACGATGCAGTAACAGAAAAACGGCAAGTATTATAACAAAAAATGAAAATTACAATAAAAATGCCTACAGTGCCTCCTTCAGAACTAGACCGCACGCATGACAATAAAACAACTGCCAAGTACCATAAATAATGTAAAAAAAGAAAATAGCAAGTAAGGTTGTTTTAAGGTATTTTTCATTAGGCGTGACTAAAACAATGCCATACACATAAATGGTGACTACTGCTGCGAATCTTACCGCCTTCCAAAGTCCTTTTCTTGGAACCAGCAAGTGAAGTCCAGCATTGCAGTGCCGAGGACTCGTGGCAATTCTGACATACTGTTCTTGAACCAACGACACGCTGCAAGTCCTCGGACAAAGTTGTGAGCAATTATGTCAATAAGATCACCCTTGTCGCAAGTGACTGGACACCAGATCTCGGTGAATCGATTGCGCAGTGCAGGTGACAGCTGAAATAGACACCAACAACAGAAATGATAAATCACCACGTAGAAACATCACACGCAATGGCTTACCCACACTACCACAACCAAGAAAACATTGATGCAATACAGGAAAAAATTCGACGTCAAAACTATTTCAGTAATGCAGCTCTAATTAGCACAAGAGTTGCCCAAGCATGAAGTTAAGAATAAAGAATCAACCCCAAAAAAATTTTTCCATGTCAATCACTTGTCATTTACCACACTTTTGGTTAACTTTAGCATTTATCTGACAACTGGTAAATTCATTGTGACTTCCAGGTTTTCCTCCACAAAAAGCGACTCGAATGTATTCGAACAGATGGAACTCAGCACTAATCTAAGTTGCTTTTAACATGTTAACAACTACCGGTAATAATAAGGACAACAAAAACACAGCAAGACTATGCAACCTCTTTTTTGCCATAGTCTCCACCAGGATTCATCGTTGCCACAAGCCGGAAGTTTTCTTGTGCAACAATTTGTTCAGCAGCAGTATTTCGACTGCTGCCCTTTTCCGCCAGTAACAGTGTCCGTTCTGGTTCCAATATGCTGTTGAGCCTCTCCAGCACCGAGTCCTCAGCAAGTGAGATTTCATCGACAAGAAATGTCTGACCAGCTTTCATTGCATCAACCAATGGTCCATCGTGCCATTTGAACAACTTCCTGCAACCAGCTTCACTTCCATCCTACAATTACAAGTCTCTGATGCATTCAGTACACTAGTGCAACCACAATCATCATAAGCACAATATAATTTAACACATAACTAGAAAGCAATCATAGCCAGCAGGTACCTCCGACAAGAAAATGCTATTCGCCAGGTGGCGTCACCATATTCGCTTTGCCAGCGATTTCGCTTATGCCCCCTTTAATGCAATGGTAACAAAAATTTCAAAGTGATCCAGAATCCAGGATTCCTGCCGGATCACCCCCAAAATTGAATCACTTGTAGCTTATGCCATGCCCGACATTCCCTCAAAATTTCAGAAAGATCCGTCCCTAACTTTTTGAGTTATCTTGCTAACACACAGACAAACAAACAAACAAACAAACAAAAACCGGCAAAAACATAACCTTCTTGGCGGAGGTAAAAATGCCTCCGATGTATATGCCATTGCTTCTGTCTTATTTCCAAATGCAAGCACAATGAAAATGTGAAACATTATTAAAACGTATGTTGAAATGTAAACTGTAACTGCAAACAAACGACCATACGTCAGCGTCAGCTTGCTAATGTACAGAATGCTGACTTATCCACTCAAGCAGGTGATGCATCTGCTACTTTCTGTTTTCATTTCACGAGTAAACTTCTTCAGAGTTAATTCAGGTTGACTAAAAATACAAAGGTGGATCTTTGAATATCACTGCAGGATGTTTATAAGCCACATCAATGTCACACTGTCCCCCCAAAAGCATGAAAGCACTAAAGGACTCCTGTATTTCCTCTACAACTAATACAACATAATGCTGCAGATGTAGTATCATGTTATGTCGCATCAACGAAGTTACTCTATGCTGGGACCAACCAGATTATTACCTAGTTGGGTGACCATCAGCAGATGGGTAAACTATCTTGGTATGTCAACTCAGGTCGACTCAGCCTTTTACGCTCTGTGGGACGACAAAATAAGTTTCAGCTTTCAGGCGGAATTGTAATAAATGGCGACTGCAAATGTTGCACCAGTACTATAGCTGCCATTTTAGGCAGATCTGCAGCTTAAGTCAATAGGCTTGGTATAAAAATTGTCAGTCACCGAGCACTAATGCTATATTTATCAAATGAACTCTCACAGTGGCTGTAACATGCCATAAACATTGTTGTGACTATTCACTGTTTTGTTATGATTATTCACTCGATGTTCTTACACAGAAAATGGAAAAAAATCAACATACCACATCGATGGAGTGTCGGACTGGGCGCAGACCACCAAGGAAGTCAGAGCTCTCAGTGTGCATGTTACAGTTGACGGATGACAGTTTGTGTCCTTGCCTCTCAGCATGCATCTGACAGACCGTCGTCTTACCACACCTACACATCATAACCACACATGCACAAACATAAACACCTATCAACACACATAAAAAATATAAACACTTCCAAATATTGCTTTGGTATTCAGAAAGCATCTAATCTGCAAAAAATTTCACTCCATCATGCACACCTGCAAATCACTAAAGATAACAGAGATATATGCACATAAATATGAACAAAATGAATATAAAGAAGTTCCAAATACTGCTTGGGCATTATATTATAAAAGCATTTGTCATGTGAAAATCTCACAACAGAAGTAGGAGAACGAGTAGCAACAAAATCGATAAACAGATCAAAGAGATAAAACACATCAGAAACAAACAACGAACCAGAATCATATCAACTTTCTCACATCTATGACAAATTGTTTGCTATGACAACACCTAACAGCAAAAAAGCAACAACGTTTGCCAAAATGTCGACAAATTTGCAAAAAAAAATTTTATTTCGATGAATTCACAATTTCGCATAGCTTATTAGAACTGGGAAAAGTCCAAGGCCACGTGCCATGCCTGGACAATATATCATCGCAATTTAAGTGACCATAGTCAGAGTGTATTGGCATCAAATTACTGCTTAACAGTGCCAATGATTTGTCTTCGTCTTCAGCCATAAACCACAACTATGCTGAGAAACACTGAATAGACAAAAGCAAAAGCAAAAACAACCACACACCCGGTTTCGCCAACCAGAAGAACCGGCTCGGCAAAACGTAGCGCTTGTTCAACCAACACCACCATTCTGCGCATGTTGTACGTCCAGACGACGCTGTCAAATCCACTCAGTTTTGCCGACGTGATTCTGTGCAGCAGAGACAGAGTCTGGGGTGGGGCGGACGACCGACGACGTTCACCAGCTGTAATCACAGATCACAACACACACCTCTGCATGTGCTGACTGCTGCTGAACAAAATCTATACATTGACGGTCATTATGTCTGCCTGTGAAGAAAGTTTACAAATCACACTAGTCAGGTACATATAGAAAACTCAACTAAATGCTTAAATGGAAAGAGGATCAGGGATCGTTTTCACCTGTTCCATCTTTTCCCTACATTGCCAAATGGGTCAAGAATATTGATGCATCTGACATTCAGCTATTATTTTTAAAAAACTTATGTGCTTTACCATACATGATACTTGTGTCACCTTAATGAATACACATAATAATTTCAGGACGTAGAGTAGCACTGCCACTTAAAGAGTAGTAGGAAATTATTTCCGAATTGTATAAAATATAACATGAGCACACCATTGTTAACAGAGTCCACTGATGACGAGGGAAGAGAAAACATGGAATGTGGATCAATCTTGTGACGAAACACTGACTCCAAGACTGAAATGATCTCGGTTTCCTCTGCGCTGTGTCGAACTCGACCAGCCAACAACAAGTAACCTGCGAGTCGCAACATTCACAGACAGTGAGCAAGTAGCTTTTACATACAACATATGCTATTCCGAGGACAAGTCTTTTCAGGCAATTACATGCACGGGTGCTGATACCAATAAAAAAACTAACAAAACATAAACCTAGACAACAATAAAAAACTGTCTGAACTCACATACATATAAGCATAATAGCTGTGTTTTGGATGCTTAATGTGTTCGTGTTTGTTCATAGATAAGTATATTAAAATACGCTAATTAGATATTCTATGCCAAAGCACGAAAATCAAATTTACTAGTATATTGCCCCAATATAACAAAACAAAACTCTTTCAAATTTTTTGTCTGCCGTGCCATCAGCAGAAATTAAAACTATCAGCTCAAAGTATTAAAACTATCAAAAGTATTATTATCATTAGCTTATTTACAATATATTTATCTACGGTAGCTCAGCCATCCAAAATGCAGCTAATGTTACTGAACAAATGTTTCATACTATATCAAGTGTCCTTTATGCCATTTAAACAGGAAATGGATCTTATTTTACAGCTTCTGAAACTTGCACAATGTATACAACATTCACAATGTTGTTAGTACATAATTATGTATGGATAAAAACAAGAGAACATACATAACAATAGAATATTTGTTAAAATGCAACCACAAATGCTTGAAAGGTTCCAAACCAGCAGTTCTCATATCAGTCGGTCACTGACAGTCAAACATTTGCAAGTGCTAAAACAAGCATTAATATTCAAAACTGTTTATAACAAACAGAATGACAAAAGCACTAGTAACACACATCATCTGTATTCACATAACTGGCAAATAACAGTTGTACCATTCTCGGCAAGAAGCTGTTTTCCGTTTGCCTTCTCATCGTCGTTTGCAAGACGAAAGCGCTCAGCCCAACGGAACAAGTCACGCAGTGTCATGTAGCCCTGCTTGCCAGCAAACAGTCCAGATGCACGACGCCGATGCTGCAACATAGCAACATAATGCAGCTCAGCATCGTAAAATCTCACCAAAAATTTCGAGATGTTAAATGACTGTAGCATAAACCATTAATGCATGCCTGGGAAACGTTCACACAGACTTTGTTTCTTCTTCCTGTATCTTTTGTTTACAAGAAAAGGCAAAACCCATCCCTATTACGACAGCAGCGTAACCATAACACTACACGGTGTTTCATAAAAAAACAACCCCTTTTCCTTTCTTTTATAATTCACTCAAATGATGATCAATTTACATGAAATTTTTAGCAGTTGTAGCTGAAGAAATACTAATTTAAAATATTTCAACAAAATATGGCAGTTGATTAAATATTCTTTGCTAGTCATGACGTAACACTGACATCACAATGTGTCACGGGTACAAGCTTGCTATTCTCAACTGGTGCTTTCAGTTGCGACCCTGCTTCAATGGTGAACTTAATCTGGTTCGCTGATGAAAAATGTTCATCATGTCAGCATTAAGCAACATGGGGACATGAAATCAGGCGTCTTGTAATTCAAAAACGTAACCATTTTGCAAGCTCGGTGTGCTAGTGCACTGTCTTGCTCGAACATGTGAAAGTTCAATTATCCCCACAGACACGTAAATGCGATTGCTTTGCGAGTTTTTTTGTGGCTGCAACTGTAAAACTTTAAGAATTTGTCATCAACGAGCCAGGTTTTTCACCATCGGAGCAGGGTAGCAACTGACAGCACCAATTGAGACTAGCAAGCTTGTACCAGTGACACATTATGATGTCAGCATTACATCATGACTAGCAAAGAATATTTAATCAACTGCCATAATTTAAAATGTTTTGAATTTGTAGTTCTTCAGCTACAACTGGTAAAATTTTTGTATAAATTGATTATTCTTTGAGTGAATTATGAAAGAAAGAAAAAGGGTGGTTTGTTATGAAACACCGTGTACATAATAGGTCTTATAGTGCACAATGACAACAAATAAGAATGAATAAAAGATCTCTATCAGACACCTGCAGCTGCAGCATAACATTGACCAGCAGCTGACTGTATGACTGCGGCAGCTGACAACGCTTCTGCAGAATCTCAACAAGCTCACGACTCGGGATCTCATCAAAATGAAGCTCAATAAAACGGTTCCGAAACGCTCTCGACAAAACCTGCAGCATTTACACAGCAACTGTACCTTCAACACTGAATATCATTAGTTCTAGCAGAAAATCGAAATGCCAGTGCACAATTATATAGAGCTTTATTAGCTAATGTAAAAAACTGTTCAGTTTATATACAGTGTAAAGGTGACATCGTGGTTGTAGATATAAAACAGCACAAATCACAATTTAAAAATTCAAACTTTACC
>Ga0209367_1006504_pt1 | contig 16152 bp, 12 predicted proteins | sample WorMetLIZISLAND2_FD_187412 | JGI IMG/M metagenome (GOLD analysis project Ga0209367, IMG submission 187412) | Marine gutless worms symbiont microbial communities from Max Planck institute for Marine Microbiology, Germany - Olavius geniculatus... ... | reverse complement strand
TTAATTTCATATATTTATGAAGCTCAAATTGACATATTATATATGCGAGGTTAAATGTCTAATTTAAATCTACAGAAATTGCGCGAGTGAGTTTGACCGTGGCCATGGACCTTTAAAGACCGACCGACGACCGATGACCGACCTCTGTTCCTGGAAGAGTCTTCCTGGAAGAACTTCCAACGGCCATATCTCCATAACAGTGCTAGATAGATGCATGGTCACTATAGACCACACGTAGTAATTCAACCCCCGGGAGTCGAATGGTCATGTGACCGATGACGTCACGTGACCCCAAAAGGTCAAGGTCGTGACCCCATTATCTTTGAGACGCCATATCTCCGTAACGGTGCCAGATAGACGCATGCGCTGAGGTATAACAAGACAAATGGCAACTAGCATCATCGACCATTATTGAAATTTTTTTCCTCTCAGTTCATAAAAATCGGGCAATATTTTATGAACTTCGGGGAGACAATTTCCAATAACCACCTCGACGCCAGTCACTATTAGTATAATATAAAACGGGTCTCAATTAGATGCCGGGTCTCTAATACAAGCTGAAAAGAATGAAAAAGCTCTTAAAAGAATACAAAGGAAAATGATGCACGTGAGGAGTACATTAGATTGGTCACAATCTAATAATATTTGTTGTTAAATTGTAACAACATACATAACATACAAACAATACAAAATAAATAAAAAAACTTGACACTGATGGAAATTTTTTCACAAATAACAGAAAAATGAATAATTAATATTAATATGCCACTTACGGTCATTTCACGTCCTTTGGTTTCAATCGGCAGCAGTAGAGACATTACACCAGCAATGATCGATATGACACTGTACAGTGATATAGCCACGTGAACGGAGACACGGAGCAGCACCTGCACTCACACATATATACTCAGTGTCCACCTCACCAAATTTATGTCAATGCACTACAGTGTGAAAACATAAATGCTCCAAATTCTTGCTTGATGCCACATTGTTGTCTCCAGCAAACGTTGTAACGACTTAATTATGCAGACAATATACAGAAATGTGAACTATTTAGCAAAATTATAAGTTTGTATAACAACTCGCACAAGTTATTAGAGTTTATGCCCAAAGTGTGTTCCATGTACATGGACACAATGGTTTACATGTAACCCCACTGGCTGATAGTGGAATCAACGTTCGATCAAATGACATTCAAACACTGTTTAGATGTACTTTGAGCTCATCAGTCAGCTATGTTCTTGTCTGAGGTGAAAAGTGAGTGCACCTTCCATAATTCTATCGTCTTGGCCATCTTTGTGCCAAAAGTTATCAAAGTTGCTGGAAATTTGAGAAAGTTATAACAAAAATTTTTTTGACTTTTTTGAGACACGGTGTACATGCACGAAGAAACTGATAAAACAATCACATCTGATAAACATGGACTGCCTAAGAAAAAGCTGAAAAACTGCCGTAAGATAAAAACAATTAAAATAAGCTATAGAAATCCATCAAATTACAACATTTACAAATTACTGAATAATTTTTATTGTCATTTCAGCAACCACTGCTGCCTTCTTCAGACCGATTTTCATTTGCCATTAGAAGTTGCCACAACGAACAAACTGTCACAGATAAGGAAATGTCAGAAAAGTTGGATGGACCCATCAGTGACAGATAAAATAACTTTTAACAACAAAAGATTTTAACTTGACAAATTTTCGGTGCATATTAGTCCCTGCTTCATCGTAGAAGTTCAGTGACAGTCAAAAACACAGTGTTCATCTAGTAACATCTCTTGTATCTAACAGTGACAATCTACAATCTGTTCTTGTTGCCAGTAATATATACAACCTTATTCACCATAATACAATGGTCGCACAGTGCTTCGTGCACTTTCAGCTTCTGTTTAACCAGATAACTGTCTGTCCAATGCTATGCATAGCATTGGACAGAGTATAAAATCACCTTTGTGTCCGTCCGTGCATGCATCCTACTTTTCTTAAGCCATCTTCCTTCCACCTTCCCTTCCCCTTCTCCTTCCCCTTTCCCATCTTCCTTCCCCTTTCTTTTAACCTTCTCCATCCCCTTTTCCTTCCCCTTCCGCTTTCCCTTGCCCTTTCCTCTTCCCCTTTTTCCTTTCCCTTCCCCTTTCCTTTCCCATTTCCCTTCCGCTTCCCCTTCCTTTACCTTCCCTTCCCCTTTTCTTTCCCCTTTCCCCTTCCTCTTTTTCTTCCCTTACCCTCCCCCTTTCCCTTTCCCTTTTCCTTACCCTTTCCCCTTCCCTTTTTTTCCTTTCCATATGTTTAAAAAAATGACAAACAAACAGCATGAATACATTTTATATGCTCGAAAGCCAGAGAAATGAACCAACCTGTGCCACAAATGGAGTAACGAGTGCTCCAATACGTGCCATGCCACTGCAGACGCCTAGACCAAGTGCTCTTATCGTTGTTGGATATACCTGCAAATAACACATATAGAATAATGCAGAATAACACCAGAGCTGTAAATTTCACAGACAAAACAGCAATCCAGGAGTTTAGTCAATGTTCTTACAACAAACAGAAAATTTTAAGCCAAAATTTTAACGCCAACACTAACGCTCATAAATTGGCTTTCGTTCATGTAAGTTAAATCTACAGACTTTGTTCCCATTTTGGGCCAACTGCTGACCTTCAGGTAAACTTAACGGTCTGCCCTATGGCACGGGTTGCCATCTGTCTGTCCATGACGGATGTATTGTAGCTAAACGGTGCAAGATAGGGCTAAGTTGCTATTGATCATTAACAGGAAGTCTGATGTTGCCTTTCACATAATACAAAAGTCATTTGCTGGCTTTCTGATATCCGTGTATGGTCGGCACTCCCTAGTGACAGCTGGTTTCTTTTTAATGGTTGTAGTAGCAATTTCTATAAGCAAAGTGCCATGACATAAACAGAAAACTGCTCTGAAAAATGGTTCATTTTTGAGGTAGCATTTGAAAAGACCAGTGTCACATACACTGTGTCCGGAAAAAGTAACCTCCTATCCATCGTACAATAAAAATGTCAAATCTAAACGCATCTGAATAAAATTTTGTACACTTAATCCCCAATAAATTGCTAAAGCAATCACCAAATTTTGTTGAAACAAATATCATTCAATGAAATTTGATGATCACTTCAGCAATTTATTGGAGGTAACGTGTACAAAATTTCATTCAGATTTGTTCAGATGTGATATTTCTATTGTTTGATGTCTAGGGGGTTACATTTTTCCAGACACAGCATATATCTGTGTATTTATACAGCAAGTAGATTGCCAATGCATGATGTACGTAAATATGTTATAATAAAGACTGCAGACCTCGGGTGTGTAAACATAGCTTGCTTGAAAGCCTCCAGAGATAAAAGCTCGAGCAGTAAAGAGAAATACTATCAGAACAGTTCTGTAACGTGCAGCATATGACAACCGATACAGCAACTGCATAGAACATAATGTTATTGTTCCAACAATCAAATCTGCCAAGCTTAACAGTCTACCCTACGGCACGGATTGCCACGTGTCTGTCCGTAACGGATGTATTGTGGCTAAACGGTGCAAGACAGGCCCTGTCTCACACCATTTAGCCACAATACATCTATTACGGACAGACACATAGCAACCCGTGCCATAGGGCAGAATATTAAGCTTACCTAAAAATCAACAGTTTTGCCAAGTACTAAAAAACCAGTGCCATGATAACATAAGCATCCGCTGTAGATGAACACAACAGACTCAATCGATTTGCCACCAAAAACTGAATGGATGGTCCTTAGGCCACTCTCTGCCACTCCGTAGGACTTGAGAAAAATTAATAAATTGCTGAGACACACTGTAAATTATCACAAAAGCAATGTCATAAACAAAGAAATTCAACTGCTTTAAATCGCAATAAACAAAAGCAAAAAAACTTCTTGTAATTTTTACTTTATCGGATAATGCAGATTCTTTACTGATGCTTTTACTAGTCTGACACAAAAGTAAATAACAAAACAACAAATGAACAAATTAAACCGAAAAATCGACAATAAAGCAAGTGCAGGCCAAAGTGTCTGGCTGTACCTTGCAACGCAGATGTTGACTAGCAGAACGAAGAATGCAAAAATAAAGAACTCTATGGCCATCGTAAACCGCCGTCCAATGTACTCTATGATCAATATCGTAATGAACAGACCTGAAAATAATCCACAACAGACTATCACTACACTACAACAATGCAGACTGCACACTGATGGATACATCTCATTGTATCAAAACTGTGGTTCAATTTTTGATCGAATCAGTGAATTGGTCTAGCCGTAGCATCATTGGTTACTCTGCACTGAACCAAGCTAGTACTGAGATAAATGACCATTTGCGGACGTATATAATTCCGGCTTGTAAACAAGCCACCAAGATCAACTCAGCCTGGCCATACCTCCGTGGGAAGATGCAATAAGCACTAGCCAAAACTGGTGCATGAACACGCACACAGCACAATGCATTGTTCCCTTATCCATGGTCTCGCAGTGTAAGCTGATGTCTGGCTGAGGGCAAACGAAAATCAGTGCCATCCTAAGGGCCTTACATCCTGGAAAGAAGTTTACGTTTATGTAGGATTTGAAATTATTCACCAGGAAACTCAGCGACTGTGGTCCACAGTAAGTCGGTGTAGTCCTTGGTGGTAAGAGTCTTACATTCCAGACGACATGCCGGCTCCAGCACTGTCTGTGCGTCTGTATCAGCTGTCGATCACACACAACGACACCAATTATAACACACAATGCAATACAAATTAAAGTGAAAAATGACCATATGGCGCTGCAGTCAATTTACAGTCAGCTACGGGAAAAAGACAGAAATCAGACGAGCTTTGAGTTTAGTCTTAAATGTTGGCAAATACTCTGAAGACGTCACTTCTGACGGCAGTCTGTTCCAAGTTCTTGCTGCAGTGATGGGAATGCTAGGTTGCTGATCGTGGAAGGCCGTGTCAGTGGTACAGCCAGCCACACTATTGCCGACACCACAATTTATAGCAAATCAGCAGGCTAATAATTGCATGAATAATTTCAATTACTGTCGGTATGATTCCATACATTACACTAAATCAGCAGACATACCACTACAGACGTCATCAACTTGAAACAATTCAGTTGTCACCAGAACAATGCCGTAGTATGCAAATGCATTTGCTAACCTATACAGCCAAAACCAAATTAATAAATTATTCATGGTAACATACAATCTGTTGAGTGTTACTAAGCAACTGATCAACTAGAGCATAGAAATTAATGAACATCACTAAATATTATCAAGCAATAATTAATCATTAAAACTACATAAATAGATAGCCCGTGAACCAATTCCATCAAATACAGCCAGGAGGTTTGGGGAGCGCCACAGCCAAGGGCAAATTCAGATGGGAGGAGACATGGCCTATAAAAATTGTAGTGCCTTGCATTCACATTTTGTTAAGCAAGATGCAAAAATGGAACTATATGTGAATGTTCTGACTATGTGCTGTACGTATGGGGTATAAACTGCTAACAGTCCATGCAAGAAAGGTCTTCTGAAGTCTTGACAAAAACAATGCTTAAAACAAGAGAGTATGACAACATATGATATAATACAGACTCAACACAGCCACAAACAGTTTTTAACGTGACAGTGGCTTGGTAGTGTAACGACAGAATGCTGGACTTATAATCAAGAGATCATCAGTTCCACTTCCGATCAGGTCACTACTTGAACGGGTGACTGTCTGCGAACAAACAAACCATCTGGTATGCAACCAACAACAAGGTCAACTCAGCCTTCCATACCTACGAGTTAGATAAATCGAGTACTGGCTTGTCTGGCTAGAGTTGAGGGCGACGCATTCACCTGTGTTGGGTGGCAGGTAACAGTGTGTGATCCCATATGGCAGGTGATGCTCCGTGGCTTTCCATGAAAAGCTATACCACTGAAGAGCTATACCATTTAAACCTTCAAGTAATATACTGACCATATGAACCAGAGCAGGACGGTTGTAAGTCTAAGCTCAGGAACAAGAAGATCTTTAACCTGACCTCTCTTCACTGGCTCCTCAGACTAACATAAAACCAACATCATCATCAACATTTTGTTTCAGTACAGATACTTTGTCACAACTGTAGGCTACTGTAAATATTACCCAAAGAAAAGAAGTGATGCACAATGAAAAGAACGACTGGTAAATTTTAAAGAGAAACGAATTGTTGGGCGAGCAAAAATAATGACAGATCAGCATCGAGTATTTCATGGAGCTTGGAGAAAGATTAAGTTGAGGGATTTCAGAGAGTTTCTTGTTTTTTTTGTTTTACATTATAACTGTACTACTATTTCAGTTTCTCTCATTTCATTTCTATTCATAACATTTCAGTTTTTTTAGTTTTGTGCCAGATTAAACTAATAGCTTGTTAGTCCACCTGGAAGCGATAGCTTGCGGAGTGGACTTAAGTTTTAGCCCAGATGTTTTATTTATTTTCCCGCGTGAGATCTCCGAGATGCGTGGGCCGATTGGCGTGAAATTTTGCACGATGGTCAGTACTAGGCCCAATTTTATAATGCCGGTCCAAAATTTCGGGGGGCCTTCCCCAAAAAAATTTTAAGGGCCAAAGCATGCAAAATTTAGCCCGATATCAGGCGACTTCGAAGTTCGGCGGCGAATATCTCTGGAATGGATGAAGATGTTCAAAATCGGACAAATATTTTATCTACCGCGATTCTTCCCGAGTTAGGCAAAACAAGTCTGGTGAAGTTTGGTCCAGTAACCTTGGAGATCTCGATGTGAAATCGTACCCACCTAAAGCGCCTTTTTCAGAAGACCATATTTCGGCCCAATGGGGTGCTGCGCCCCGAAATTTTTACACACGCTAGAGAATGACCAAGTCTTGTTAGCGCACTTCCCACCACCGGGCAGACTCGCATTGGGCTTTGCCCCAAATTTCTAGTTCTGTCTATTTTTGAGCAGAAATTCATAATGTATTGCACAGTGTATTGTGAAAAAAATAAACAATGCTGCCCAAGACACAGTCTGGGACACTAGAAAGCAAGTGATCACACAATCGCATTGCTGCTGTTGCTAATATCACTACTACTAGCATAATATCTTTCATTTAATGCTGAATCATCCAATTTGAACTATATTACTGCAGTTCAAGAGAAGTCCTGACACATGAAATAATAAAAATTGTGGGAGCAAAACTGTTCACATTTTTCACATTTGTTGCCCAACCAAAAGTGTCAAAGATGTTAAGACAGCACAAATGCTCATGACGTGACATTAAAAATATGCTAAGACATTCATTTTTTAGTCAAACGCACACATCAAGGCTTGCTGTAACTTGGCAATATTGTTTTGTTTCAACAAAAAATGTCATGCAGTGACGAACTCACATGACAAAATAACATAGGACCATAAACTAAAAACAGCACATAATAGTCACCCAAATAAATGTCCAACATCACTAACAAAACAAGAACAATGAATTGAAATAAGTATACAAAAAACATTAACAGCATTCAATTTAATAACAATAATAATGCTAATACTGTCAATAACCTCGGCGACGACGTCGACCAGTTTGCCGAGGGGCATTGGTTTTCCATTTTCACGAGCGACTCGTTGCAGCGTCACCATCGCTCGGTCCGGCATTCCTCGCGTAATGTCAAACCTCGGACTTTCCGGCAGCCACTGTCAACAATATGCACACAACAGATTCTACTACTCACCCTCTCTGCATATTACAACATTTACTTTTATTGCGTAAACTTTATAATTACTGCATTCATTGTTTTTAGGTTCCTCTTCATTTATTTTAGAGCTTCTATTTTCCAACTTCACTCTGTTTATTTTCATGTGTGTTTCTATGCTACCTTGGGCAAACTGGCATAATAAATAACGACAATGACAAAAATGACAAAAGACAATGTAGAAACTATACATGTGTCATGAAATGATAAAATTTAATCAAAAAACAACCATAAATTTAAAATGACAAAATCCAGTTGTTCACGACAATTTTGGCAGCATGTACACTTAGCTATTTGTTTGTTCATAAATTTTTGTCATTTCAGTCATTCATGTTTCACTCTTTCACTGTGTTCATTCTGTTTGTGTTTGCGCTATTATAAGCCATGGTCAAAACTAGTCTATATTATCACAAAATAATATTGATAATAAAATTATCTGACAGCAAAAACTTTCAGTGGAGCTGACCAGTCAAACAAAGTTCAACTAGCAGTCTACAATAGATCACATCGATAGTGAGAAAAGAAGCAGAACACAATATATCTGTATGTCAACAAAGCTCTGGATAAAGCTACGAAGTGCTTAACTTCAAAATGTGATCAGAAACGAAGAATACTCACAAAGCATGCTGCAAAGAAAATAATGAGAGGTATAGCGGCAACTACAAGCAGATATCTCCAGCCAAGTGACGGCATTATGAATATTGACACAAAGACAATGAAACAGGTTCCAACTGCCCAGAATAACTGCAGCATTCCATAGACAACACAACGTAATCACGTCACAGAATAACTGTCACATCCAACCAAGAATAACTATTACACTCAACAGATGCAGCAAGATCTATCACATTACAGGCTAACACAAATACGACACTTCAGTTTTAGCAAAAAATTGGGAAAAAAACAATAACATTTCAAAATTATTCAGAGTCACTCAGTTACTGTGACTTATACATTTAAATATGGCATAATTTATATACATTTACAATTCTGTATCACTAATTACAAGCTGATCCCGGTACAAGAATTCAACGGAGAAACCAATTATAAAAACCTATATGTACAGTGCACAAGTATTACTTTACTGCAGAGCTGGCATAAGAGTGTGCAGTGTACACAACGTTTAATGGCAACTAAATATAATTTTAGTTCTGCAAGTTAGTTATGCTACTCTCCATTAGCATACACCAGCAGCAAATACAACAGCATTTGTAATTGTAGTCGCAGACGTTCAAACAAAAATAAACCTGAAAGAATGTAAAATCGAAATTATTACCTCAACTAAAATGACACAGCTGGCTCTCGTTGATGAAGGCAGAAACTCAGCATACAGTGTTATCCTACGCATTCAATATCATTTCATCAATGCCATCATTATAACTGTGGTAACTCCAACAGCAGTTCGTATACAGGCTGAAAAATAGCTAGCTAAAGCTGACAGGTGAAGTATATCCATCTATCCCACAAGCATTATGAACACGTTTATTGATGAAAAGAAAAACACAAGCAAACAGACGGAAATTGGATAAAAACAAATAAAACAGTATACAGCCCACTATGCTATGGCTTTGTCTCAGAGGTATTATTTCAACACAAAGTGGACAGCACAAGAAAAATATGGAAGAATACTACAAAAAGTGACTAAAGCTCTCAAACATCTTTTGATAGCGTTGCCACCTGGCAAACACAATGAAGTCTCAGATTACATAATATCTAACAAAGATAAAGAACCCTGGATGACCAAAACTGAAGTAAAATGAGAACAGAAAAAGTCAATCTAATCACTTTCTTCTGCAGCCATGCCCAACCGTTCCAAAAATTGAATCATACCTTTCTGAATTGGGCCTACCAAATGCAAATGAAACAGTTTGACACGTACGACTGTGGCACTCCGCCAATGCCAAAGCCAACAATGCCTCGCAGTATTAATATCCAGACGTAGTTCGGTGAAAACGCACTCAGCAGTCCAAAGTAGAACGTAAACATGGAACACAGCAGCAGTTCCTGCAACATTCAATGCAACTCTCAGTGACTCGCTCACAGACAAAGTTGCTGAAAAATCTTAGCTAAAACTTGCTAAAAAACCATTGCAGAAATTGAAAGTTACTGCTTGATTATTCAAATTCGAAAGTATCTCGGAAAACAGAACTTCCTTGGCGCAGATAAAAATGCTAAACAATCTATATAGTCTTCTTCAATTCTATCACATCCTCCCCAGTAGGTAGGCTACAAAAAACTCAGTTTGAGGCCAAACTCCAACATTGACTGAGGTGCTAAAATTGCTACATTTTGGCACTGCAAAATGGACAGTTTGCTGCATCTGTACATGACATTACAAATACAAACAAACTGTTTAAAAACAAGTAAAGCCCAACCCTGGATACTTTGGCTTCTATGTAGTTCAAACACTGACCACCAGTCTACACTGCTTGATAAAATCCATGACAAAAAATTAAAAAAAACTAAATTTTAAAATTGTATAATATTATCGCAGTTATAAAACGCCTATCAACTAACCGTTCTCCTTCCATATTTGTCACAGATTTTGCCCCAGAATCCAGAACTCAGCATCATACCACCAAACACAATCTACAAGATAAATCAGCAAATAGGATATTCCATAATTATCATCATCATCGTTGCCATTGATGTTGTCATTCTATTTGTTGTCATCATTTTTTCATCATCAGTGTCATCATTTACTAACACACATAACCTTATGTTACAATGATCCATATATCATTGCCACCATGGCATGATGCACAAAAACCAACACAAATAAAAAGGAAAGCACCATTTAACGGCTAAACAAAAACCACTAAAAACACCAGCATCTTTAACTAAAGAATATCCTATCCACACTAACTGCTATCATATATGACTCCAGCACTGTGCAGATAACTTACTTTGCAGCTTTTAAAATGAATTCATGAAATCACTGAATTAACGAATGCTTACTGTGGTAAGTAGAGCTTGTTGCCATGGCGGCACCATCCAGTCACAATGCAGAGCTGGACCAAGGATGCTTAGTATCATCATCTCCATTGCATCGGCCATCTGCAACCAATGCCCAATGTCACACAGCAACAGAACTAATAAAAAACTATTAACAAACATAATCAATATCAGTCAATGAGTTCAAAAACAAACAACAACGTAAGCACATCACATCTCTATCATCAGGATGGACTGTAGTTACTTTTTCTCCTTCTCTTTTCCACGGTTGACTATAAAGTGAACTGTGGTGCCATACGCATTTTTCACTCTAAATTGTATTGTTGTGTAGTGCCAAGCCTAAATGTCCTCTTGAATGGCTTGAGATGCCTTGACTCTAGAAATGAGTGGTAAGTTGTTGTCCCCCTGTCAAAACAGTCAGCACTCAAGCCATCAGGTTGGCAGCATTTCCAAGAGCTCAGCAGTAAACAAATTAATGCTGCACGTCATCAGATTTACCGGTAAGAAGCCAGGCAACAGCTGGCTAGCAATATACTCGAACAACTACACAGCAATAACGATTACTGAAACAAGCCTGTTCTAGCTGTGATTAGTACTGTTGTTATATCAGCCAAATGTAAAGAAGGATGCATCACAAACCCAGACAAGTCCAGTGAATAATGACAGTTTCAGCTGAAACCATCCAAAGCCAATGTTTTCAACTGCTTGGTCCACTGTCAGCACATCTAGCAACAACACACAAACATCAAATCATCACTCAGTCATCAATGGTACACAAACACAGTGCATACACAAGATAATATTATGCACAATATCAGCAAATTACTGCCATGTGTGAGAAACAAACCCAGGTAGACAGTAGCAGACTGAAAGCTCTTAAAATGTGGATATTAAAAAAAAAGAAATCAAGTCAAATGAAAGACAAATAGAGACACTGAGCATTCAGCTCAAAAGAATAGAGAGATAATATACACAATATGCATGCATAATATGGCACACTGGAATGCTACGTGATATGTTTGAAACACCACTAAGCAGAAAGAACAACAAGATCGAAGAAGACATATTTCAAGACAGATATAGCTGGAAGATGACCTATTAGAAAACCATAATAGCAACATATAATCTATTTAGTACGGTATGCAGTTATTCTAGTTTTGGTTATCGGAGATCGTCATATGGTTGCATACGGCCTAACATTGCAATGCAAACACATAGATTAGTAATCACATCAAAGTTCATGCCTTTAAATTCAGAACCCCGGGAACACTTCTTTAAAATTATAAAGAAAGGGTTAACATTTGGAGTGAGTGGATAAAATGTCCCATACTGTCGTGAATGCAGTACTACCCATTGAAGTTGAACATTAAAAGACGTTGTCTATCGGATAATACAGCATGAAAGAATGTACCATCGGGAGTAGTGTCCAGGGCCGCAGACATAGATTTGCCGGCGCCCCCATCTGTCTGTTGGTTCGGCTGATCTCTGCTGTTCACATCTGCGCCTGTCTGACCGCTGCTGCCCGTCTTGCCGGCAACATCGCGACCCTGCATCTCTTCATACTGGTCGCCTCGACGAAACTTCACGATCCTACCCAACATGATCGCACACAATTCTACCGCAACATCGTTCAATTTAAATCCATATGTTGACCATGCTTCACGCCCACGCCGCCTGATACGAAGCGCAGACTCGAATATTGATTATGATAAGCAGCCAGCTGCCTGCGAGTGCGCGACTCCAACTTCCGTGTTTACTGTTTACATCCAGTGTTTACTCATTAACATATTCTCGGGTAAGAGAACTGCGTACGGACTTGTAAGTTAATGTGGTTCAGCGGACGCAGGCATTCGGTTAAAATATTAATTGCTTGTGGTCGACATTTTAACTGCATCCAGTACCTTAAATAACTTTCGTCGAGGCGATGTTTGGTGAAATTTAGACCTAACTTGGTTGTCATTCAGTTTCATACTCAGTTTAATTAATTGATCAATCCTATAAAATTGTCAATTCAATCGTGTCGACACACGTGAACGTACGTAAATTATCCAGCCGTATATGGATGCTATTCGATTCTCGGAGACAAACAAAAAAGCCGACTATGGCAAGGATGGGCCAACCTTACCACCTAAATCCAAAGGCCGTCGTCCGACTTCTGGTCGCGGAAAAAGCGATTTCTCAGAGTGACTGTACAATAGGCGTACCGTGCATACGGCTATGGTGACGCCGCTATATCGAACGCTACACAATGAGCGCCAAGATACCGCACGGCAATTCGACGCACGTGAGCGATGGCTACAGGCAGCAACTTGCGTTCAAAATTGCGACCAAACCGTTGCAGCTATATAGATATCGACATAGTTATCTTATATATTGACAGCCTATGGAAGCTCGTCATCGCCTTATCCAACGGTAATATCGCCGACGCCGACCCCTATAACGTGCGGTTTAGCCACAATAGATGCATAGACAGACAGACTACAGTCGTCAGACGACAGACAGACGGCACATCGTACAAGATTAGATATCTAACGGTCGGCCAGAAATAGTAGAAAAATGCATGGCGTGTAAAATTCCTCAGGTCGAAGGTCAAGGTTATTATAGACGTCAAAAACCTCCAAAAAACAGCACACATCTTGCACGTTTTAATAATATGTTACTTATAATGGAACAAACGCAGGCCCGTCGAGAGCCACAGCGGCCGCCCGGGGAAACATATATACGTGGGGCCCCAAACATTTTTGTGGGGCCCCTCTGGGGAGAAAATTTTTGATTTTTTCTTTTCACAACGGTGCATTCTGGCACACTTTATATTTCTGGGCTACGACGGGGCCCCCAAACCTCGAGTGGCTGTATCTCAGTAACAGTGCGAGATAAGGCCTAGGTTACTAACTGGCTTTCGATTGGTGCCAAATTCAATGACCTTGGATGACCTTGAACGCCAAAATAGGGATTTTTTTATGGATTTTTCGGGCGATTTCGGGCAGCAACACAAAATCATGCACAAGGCGGCGCCACGGTACTGGCGTTGGTGGCGTGGCGTCGCTATTAACGCGTTTCGGCTAAAACGAGGTTACTCTACGCCGGGCCCGTTTATTACTGCGATGGGTGACTGCCTGCGGGCAGGAACTGCTATAGGCTTTCGCGCGTCCCGTGAGCATTAGCTCAAATTTCTTGTTTTACACTGTAGGCAAGTAGGCAAGCACTTAGTACATTAATGTGACTGTTCACTGTTATTATACTCTGGTAGGCCTATGGCGCTATAAGTTAAAAATGTACCGTGTTTTGATTTTTTGGCATTGAATAAATAAAAATCCATTATTGCGTTGAAAAACTAAACGTTAGGCCTAAATGCGACGGCGGCGGCGCGAAAAATAATCGACGGCGGCGTTACTGGTCAGTCGACGACTTTGACGCCATCAAGGTCGACGCTGTTAAGTCGACTAATTTCGACGGCGCAGGTACGTATTCAATATACACGTGCACGAACGACGTGTGCTTTAAGTTTGCTTCATGTTTGCTTCATCGTGTAAACGGGGTATTATTCAACCATGTAGTCAGTCGCTAAGGCCAAGAAAAGATAGGAACAGATAAAGCAATAACATTAAAGCAATATACTCACGGGATGTTCAGTAAATCCATTATAGACGATCACATCATCACACACGTGCACAGTAAACTACGTGCTTAAGACGTTCAGTCGTTGTAAGCATTGGTTACATTGTATCTAATAGCCACAGCTTTTCTGCAACGCATATAAACAGTTTTTGTGAACACCCACGTAACATGTGTCAGCTGTGTGCAACGATAGAAGTAAAGCCAATAAACTCCACCAATTTTTACAACTCTGAAGGTACCAAACTTGAAATAATTTAAAGTGATTGTTGTTGATGTAGCTGTTGCAACTGCAATGTTACTGCACAGAGGGTAAATTGGCTAAGTAAAATTAGTTATTTTTATTACAAAACATCAAAGCGTCGACCTCGAACTCGATCTTTAATTACCTCATCAATCTTTAGCTGCACTAGGCCCTATCAACATTCTTAGCCAAACAGATCAAAGATGATTCGAGACGAAACAGTGGTTACTAGGTTCTACAAAACATGAATTTTAATTAGCACAAAATCGCAGCACAATGTTGAAGATATGATGCGGTAACACGTAAAACAAGAAAAAGCCCAGCTGTCGCTAGGGTGGGGCCGACCGCACTGGTTGTCACTGACCTTGAAAATCAAAGTCGATGATTTTCGTTCCATGTGAATGAGCGTATGCCACTTCCCATTAACGATTAATAGTAACCTATTTATTTATTTATTATTTCATCGTACACGAGGTACAGAAAAAAAGAAAAGAAAAGAAACGACAATAAAAACGCACCGTTTAGCCACAATTGCGCGCACTGGCATTCAAAGCCATCCAAGATCGATGATTTGTAGGTTATTTGAAAGCGAACGGCCGTCAAAACGGTCGTCAAAAACAATAACTGTTCGGACGGCCATCCTGACCGCTAGTGCGACCCCTCCTTAAGTGTTTGCTACATTTTAAAGTGCAAACGTTCTACTTATGCCTAGATCGTGGAAACACGGCCTAATACTTTAAAGTTCTGAAGCGTTAATCTTAAACACCCCATGCCTTGACAAACCTCTTCAACGAATCGTCTTTGTCACCGAGCTTGCTTCTGTTGTCTGGTCGTCTCGACAGACCCGGTGCGACGTGTGCTGTCGTCACACTGCAGTCTGTCACTAGACATCTCTCTGGACCACCAGCACCGAACCACAATGCACGGCTTCCGCTCCGCTGTCTGTCCGTCAGCCGATCGGTCTCGGCAAACAGCTAAACCACGTCGCTAGCTCCGGGAATGGAGCGCGGCACAGCTGCCGGAGAAACGAGATCTTTTTATCGACCAGTGCTCAGTGCTTCGCCAGCGCAGCATCGCTCAAGCTGACGGCAGACGAGATGGTTTCTTCCGTTAACGGTCGTAGGCGACGGAAATCCGTCTCATGTGAACAACATTCTCATTCTGTCAACTAAAACCAGCGACTGCCAACTGTATGCTGTCAGCAGGCGCCACGGTCTGTTTTGAAACAATTTTTCTAACAAATAGCAAGTAAGTAAGTAAGTACGTAAAGTGTAAATTTATATAGCGCATATTCAATAAGATCTCTAATGCGCTTAATACATATTGTCATCAATATTTCGCAAAAATGTAACTATGTCTTCAGCTGACGTTTGAAAGTGTCGAGACTCAGTTCTAGGTCACGAAGACTGTCTGGCAGCGAACTCCGCCGACGGGTCCGCCACAGAAAAGCGCCGATGACCGAAACTGTTCAATCGATAGCGCGGTACGACCAACTTCCGCTGAGTGGCAGAACGCAGATGTTGACGCCAGTGACTTCTGCTGTGAGTGTACAACTGTCCATCAAGTACGGCGGAGCAGTTCCA
>Ga0209367_1006501_pt1 | contig 16157 bp, 14 predicted proteins | sample WorMetLIZISLAND2_FD_187412 | JGI IMG/M metagenome (GOLD analysis project Ga0209367, IMG submission 187412) | Marine gutless worms symbiont microbial communities from Max Planck institute for Marine Microbiology, Germany - Olavius geniculatus... ... | reverse complement strand
GGAATCATTGACAATGCCATCAAGCAATGGCGTGTTCGATTGAGGGCGTGTGTTCGTGAAAACGGTGGCCACTTTGAGAACAAACTGTCCGCCTAGCTGTGAGTCAAACCTGTGCTGCGAGTGACGTCCATATTGAAAACGTTAGTACAACAGTGTCATTTTTTAAACATCTGTATCTCATAAACAGTATGAGGAATTTTGTTGAAAATTACAGAGTTTATGGGGAATAAGTCATAGTTAATGCGGCGAAAAGGATATGCCATTAAAACAAAAAATCACGTAGTTGTTGCCATGTGTATAGGGCTCCCAGTTTTTTTGAGACACAGTGTATTTACTGTGCCCCATAAAACGTGTCACTGCTATTATTTTTACTTTTAGTGTATTTAAATATAGACCAATGTGAAAATAATTTAATAATTTCTATTTTTGCATTTGGCGATGATATGCGGAAAAAAACTAGACAATTGGAAATATTTGTCGTTTTGTTTACTTTAACAATTACAAATATATTTTTATTAATCTGCTTTAAATTACCCTGTGACTCCAGTTTACCAGAACTTTAGAAAACATGTCTTATAGTAATTAACATATTACTACGTACATCTGACATAATTATGCCCTCAGGCCTTTCATAGAAAATACCACTTTTCACTCTATCTAGAAAAAATAGACAATGTTCGCAATAATAAGTTTTAAACAAGTAATATAAGCAAAGCTTAAGTAACGCGCTACAGCACCGGCGTTCCCACGTGGGGAATCAGTGTACAACGTGCAATGAAGTAATAATCCGTACGGAAAAGTCTTTGAATCTGGGAAGTCGAAACTAAGGCAGTTAAAATCTGTTTTATCATGCCAAAAGTATCACATGCAGGTTGTTTTGGTCTAGGCCTATCTTCAGCCTTTTCGTTGCAGTTCACTTTTGCAGGGTGCGCCGCAGCGAAAGATCGCAAAAATCTTTAAAACTCCGTATTTTGGGGGTTCAAGATCGTTCAAGGTTATCAATGTTGATACCCTTTAATTTTTAAAAGCTTGTCAGCAGTTTTTGTCGACGGTAAGAAGCAAGTCTATGTCTATCTGCAACCGTTTTTATACGATAGACGAGAGGTAAAATAACTTTTACGAACAAAAATTTATAGGCTACACACGTTGTTCTGTTTTATTAATCGACCGTGCTTACGGTACCGGTCAAGCTAATAGTACGAGTTATCGTCTGTCCGTTTGTCGTCGTCCGTAACGGATGTATTGTGACTAAGCGTTAAGTCGTAGAAAAAAAACTATTACAGGAATAATTAGCCTTGTGCCTCAAAACTAGGCACGCAAACTTACATCAATTAAGTATAAGGGAAACATTTTCAAATTTGGGGTTAAATGAAGGAAGTAGGAAATTCAATGTAAAACTAGCCGTATCTCGGAAACGCTGAAAGATAGAATTAAGGCTACTATAAATCACTAATAGAAAGTGGTATATAATACGCCCTTTCAGATGAGATAAAAAAAATCGACATTGGATAACCTTGAAAGGTGATAACGAACTATTGTATGCCAATTGTGCGGTATTGTGGCTAAACGGTAAGTTGTAGGGGGTGGGCGATGGTACCACTGTATAGGGCAATGACGATTTTCTACGCGCTATAGCATTACATGTTGTCGCACGCGACATATTTAAACACAACATCGTTATTGTGGTAAGCAACATACGCAACTATAAGTACATTGATATTTCACTTCAACTATAGTCAGTGATGCCGCTTTAGCTTGCAAAACAAAACACGTTAATGTATTATTACTGTTGTTGCTTAACCACATTAATAGGCCTATGGGCCAAAAATTGCAAAAATATAGTCGTGTTAGCCCGCAATAGCGGTAACAAAACTTGTCACTAGCGAACACTGCGATAAACGGTCCTGTTGTATACCACTTAATTGATATTATACTCGACTCGGTATAGGCCTAGTCTTGGTTTATTGAGTTGTTTTACCTGGATTCAGCAGCTGTGAGGCGTAGAACAGCAGAGATAAATATTCAGTTGCTGCAACCGAGCTGATGCCGAGATAGCGTTGGTCCAGATAATAGCAGGAGGCAACCTGAGTTCGTACGACCAACTCAGATTTACCACCTGATATTATTCGACACGCAACGCTCATGCGTTATTTATTTTCACGAGTCACGTAGACGAGAAGACGATGTCGTTATTACTGCAATGACAGCATCGTTTGTGTTTGGAGTTTCACGGAGTGTTATTACTGTTTTATATTCAGAAGTTGTTTTGACACAGATTTATATAGTACCGACCATGACATGTATCAAAAGACGTATATTAAGGTCTTTAACTTCTGTTAATTTAAATAACAGTTATATTAACTGTCCTAAGTAAGCTGACGACAGAAGCGTTGTATTAACTTTTTTAATACTCAGTGTATTTAGGCTTAATATCGGCACAAGTTTGACATAGCTAGATCGATAGAGTTGCTGTTACTAATTGTTGTAGGGGTACTCAGTTTGATGTCTGCTATAAAAATAGGTCATATATTTTCTAACCTTACTAAGACCAATGCGTTTGACTAGACATGCAACTGGTCGTAGTTATGTTTTTACGATGTGAGCATGTGAGAGAAGTATCAGCAAAACAGAACGTTAGAAATTAGACACGTACACTTGTTTGTCGATGTTAGTGTTAGTGGAAAATCAGTTGAAATGAAAAACGAATCTGAGGGCCAATTAATGGTACAGTCACTTCCAAGCGCTGAGTTCGAGACCAGTGAGTCCTAGTCCTGAAAAATAATGGCCCGATTACGACTCGAGTGCATCGTCCGACATCGCAGCCTATTTGCGTGGTAACGGCTGCTGCTGCTGCTGGAGCTAAGACTAATTCGTCGCCATCCCGACCGATAATTTTGAGTTCAGTGCCGACGCCTAGCTCAAAGCATTACCAGTTGAGATTACGCCGACATAAGTCACAAGGATATGAAACAGTCAAATTAATAGCCTTTCATATCATGTCTATGTATTCGTTTATGTCTAACATTTTATCAGCAACAGTAGAAAGACAGAAAGTTAGATAAAATCGGATAAGCAGATAAATTGAAACTAGTCGTACACTATATGCCTAATTATGTCGCAGTTACAGCTTTCATGGATAAAGAAAAAAAATTGGTAGGCGCCAAGTGCGTACATGCATGATGTGCGGCCGTCCATCTAATTACCAAGCGTCTCAGGTGCCGAAAGTAAATTACGTCATCGCACAAGTCGTGATTACGCCGGCTACGCGCTGCGCCACATTGTAGAAGTTTTTGATATCCGGTGATTTTGATCTCTAAACTTTTTATCTAAAATTTTTCATGTTGGTTACCTGAAAACTGGAAAACGTCCTCATCAATGTTTTTTATTTATTTTTTGTTTTTTTTTGTTTTCGAGTTAGGAACTCGTACGGGAAATAGACAGACAGATGAACGGACAGACGAGAGCGGACTAGAACGTAATATGGCCATAGAACGGTTGCATAATAAGGAAGTGTAAGTAGCTTAGGTACTTGAAAAACATCTAGCACTGTGGCATGCTAAATATTCAGACAACTGAATACAGCATATTACCTTGTAGTATGCGTTCAGTTTACTCCATAAATTTGATCACCCATTGAGAAAACTAACGCTTAGGCCTACCGTACTCAGTCGTCAGTAAAATAGCTAATTCTGCATCAATCGATCTGCTCTGAACTCCTACGACTGCTGACGGTAACTGTAAGTAAGAGCTTTGAAGATACAAGATCGTCGAGACGTAAAACAGTCCCAAACTCCACTCGTTTCGCTGTGTTGAGAATTTGTTGTACAACATACACTGCACGACAAGTCTACAGCAAACCGATCAAAAGTCTTCTCTACTGCAAATCCACAGCAAGTTATACGACACAAGTTCGTATCAAATCGAAGATCTGTATACTGTATATGCGACGAATTCACATATTAATATGTCAAAACGTTGCATAGCTTGTTGTTCGACTTGTCGGCGAACGAATTTACAACATATCGAAGTTGTGGAGCTTGGGCCTAACTCGACGTGGATTCAAAACACCATCGCCTGTAACCCAACCAACGCGAGTGCAACAATGGTGACGTCACTTTCCTCAGCTGTAGCAGTTACAGCAGATGTTCCTTCTACCCTGCACTGTTTGACCCGTCAAACGATGCTGCAATTATTAAACAGCATCACGAGAACACACGTCGGCGGATCAAGTCACGTACATGTATGTGCAAGTCTCAAATTAGCAGGTGAACTGCATTCACCCGTAAACTATACAGGTGACAGGATAAGGTATATCGTCACAGCAGAAAAATACACAAAAGTACACAAAAGAAAACTGCTGAGAATTGCGTGGTTTTGCATTAAAAGCAAGTGTAAAGTTGTTCTACACTATACGCGAAAAGATTACTTTTGCTGAGCGAAAAAGTGACGACATGAAAGAGAAAACAGATGCCTACCACTATCACACGCTAGTAAGCTATCCGCCCGAGTCTGTCTTCTTTTAAATTTCTGTGATGAACTCCGACAGACGCACAATTTGTGCAGTAGAGGGCGTAATTAGGCCTAGCACTCAACTTCAAAATTATCCAAGGTCGTTGAATTTGGTACCAATCAAAAGCGGGCATACGACTTAGACATACTTATAGTGATCATTATTAGACAAAGTCGTTTTTTACAGAGCAAGCGATTTCGCTTATAGCGACACATTTCCCCGTTGAGTTGTCTGTCGTCTGTCAGCCACTTTCGTGCACCACTGCACCTTGATTAAACTGTTTGACGGACACATTGTGTTAGACGGGATACTTTTAGGATATTATGGCCATTTACAGATTGTATTATTATGCGTAAACTTGGACATGCCTACTTATGATTCACCAGGGACAGCACTTATCAGTGATTTTGTTTCTATAAGAGCCTACCAAATTACTAAGGCCACTTGTTCACCTTGGCCTTATCTCACCCTGTTTCTGCGATACGGCGATTTAGTGGTTGCAAATTTTCACTAAGCCTACCCCTTTCTGATTCGACGCGAGCTGACTCCTTTGAATTTCGGGAAAACTTTTAAAAAGCCGATAGCACAGTCCTTCAAGGAACCGACAGTTAAAATTTCGTGATCACATCTTGCGTCATTTTGGCACAATACAGCAGACAGACAGACGTACATACGGACGGACCGACAGATGAACACCTTACGCACTGCCATAAAAATATATGCCGACGCCCTGTAAAACTATAGCAACAGTCATAGCCCACAGCCCACAGCTTACCGATATTGCACAAGTAATTTGAACAAAGTTCATAAGACGTGCAACAACCTATTCGCAGGTTGTCTTGGTGTATCTCCATCCATTTCGTCGCAATTCACTCCTGAAATCTGCACAGCAGCCGCAAATTGCAAAAAAACACTAAAACCCCCATTTTGGAATTCAAGATTATTCAAGGTCATCGATGTTGACACCATTAAAAAGCTTGTTACTAGTGCTTGTTATGATACGTAAACAGTATGTCTGTGTCTATCTTTTTCACGCTAAACGAGCCAATAGCGGTAAAATAACCACGTTTAGGGAGTAGCCATCTTTGACGCCTGCGCAGGCCTCCTTGAACCTAGAAGTCGCAACTTAGACCGCTGAAATCTGCGTTTAATGCTGAAAATTTCACGTGCAGGTTGTCATGGTCTCTCTGTAGCCTATTCGGTGAAATTTACTCTTAAAATATGTCGACGGCCGAAATCTCAAAAAATTCACCAAAACCCCTCTTTTGAAGATTCAAGGTCGTTCAAGGTCATCGATGTTGATAAATTCAAAAAACCCCTTACCAGTGATGATAAGGGAATGATGTGCAGGATGTCCGTACCTATCTGCAACCGTTTCCACAGTAGACGAGCCAATAGCAAATAATAACGACTTTTAGAGTGCCCCTCTTTGACGCCCTCGTTCAAGGGGAACCCCCTCACGCAGCGGCACAAAATTCTATCACAAAAGCTAGAGTCCTTGAGGCAGCTCACAGTGAAGACTTCGTGATAGCTTGCACCGTTTTGACAGTGCTGCAGAGTGTGACAGACACACGGACAGACAGACAGACGCTTAGGCCATAAGACGTGCGAACCATTCTGCTGTCGCGCGTAAAAATGCTGTCACCGATGGTAACAGTAGTTTATGCCCCCATTCTTATTACCTCCGCCAAGGAGGTTATGTTTTTGCCAGAGTTTGTTTGTCTGTCTGTCTGTGTTAGCAAGATAACTCAAAAAGTTAGAAAGGATCTTTCTGAAATTTTCAGGGAATGTCGGGAATGACAAAAACTACAAGTGATTCAATTTTGGGGGTGATCCGGAAGGAATCCTGGATTCTGGATCACTTTGAAATTTTCGTTAACATTGTTTTCAATGGTGCATAAGGGAAACCGCTGCCAAACCGAATATGCTGCTGCCACCTGGCGAACAACATGGCGTTGGCGGAGGTTTGCGGTCTCTGACTGCTTTTCTAGTTAGCTATATAATGCTTCGTAACGATAGACCCTAAGGTGAACTATTATTATACCTCATTTAATACACATGTGATCAGCCATTACGATAGCCACAATAAATAATTCGGTGGTTATACTCATATATCTTATACAAGTAAGCGCATATTAGTTTTACAAGCAATAGGCCTACAGAAAATAGCCTATCTCAGCGCTATTCGTGCACAAGTATATACAGTATGTCAGATAAACGACAAAATCGGGCGATTTTTACGCGCGAAAGCAGCTACTGTTTTCAGCGCGTCTTAGCCATCGCAATTCTGTCTGTCTGTCTGTCTGTCCGTCCGTCCGTTCGTCCGTTCGTCCGTCACACGGGTGGATCAGTCAAAAACGGTGCAAGCTAGGATCACTAAATCTTCACCGTCGGCTGCCTGGAAGACTCTAGTTTCAGGAACCGTAAAGCTTTTCCATACATTCGAAAGAGGTCACCCCGAACGAGGGCGCTAAATGAGAGAGGGGTGGAAAAATTTCCAACTTTTAGTCAATAAGTCGCTGTATCTCAATAACGGTGCGAGATAGGGCTGGGGTTACTATTAATCATTAATAGGAAGACGTACACTGGCTCTCGATTGCCACCGAATTCAATGACCTTGAATGACCTTAAACGCTAAAATAGAGGTTTTATGGATTTTTTTGGCGATTTCAGGCTTCGAGACACATTTCAAGAGAGAATTGCGCCGAAACCAACCAAGATCGACGTGGACAAGCTGCATAGAAAATTTTCAGTATTAAACGCAGATTTCAACGGTCCAAGTCTCGATTTTCTAGGTTCAAGGAAACGTGCGCACGAGGGCATCAAATTGCGGTACCTCCGTAAAAGTCGCGACGAAATGGCTGGAGATAGACTGACAGTTTGCGAACAGGAACTGCTATAGCTCCGTACGCGGCGTACCAGTCATCAGACGTGCTGCCGCGTTCTGGACGGACTGTAATCGCCTTAGTTGACTGTTAACAATTCCATAGAGCAACGAGTTGCAGTAGGCTAATCTAGCCGACGGCTGATGAAGTCCTGGACAAGCGTCTGAGCGACTGTCAATGTTAGAACTGGATGATATGTGACGTACTGGCGTCATGGTTACTATAGTTAGGCCTACAACCAGCTAACTGCTCCGAGTTGTACCATCAAATAAGGTATTAATAAGTTTCTATATGCTATTAGTATAGTAACTATGCTGCTAATTGAAGCAATTTGGTCAAACTTCTAACAGCAGTAATTAATGGGCTTTGGGGTGCAGTCAGTACGCCCAATTTAAAGGAAATACGGAGGTTGTAGCCTATAGGCCTAAGCCTAGTGGTTCTTACTTGCGGATTTGGTACCACAGGGTAGCCGTCGGGCAACCCTATTTATTTGTTCAAATAGTTTTCCGATAGACCGTACCGTTTAGTCACAATGCATATATTACAGATGACTACAGACAGACGACAGACGACGTACCGCCGACTACCACGTGTTAAGACGACCTATGGTTGCCCAAAAAGTACACAATACCTCGCTTCCTTACTTATTTATTGTCTCATGATGTTTTATGGATGTAAACATCACGTGATCGCTTGGTGACTGATTGAAGTTGATTTAGGTGCCTTGCAGCGTTTAAAGTTGAAATTTTAGTGAACTTAGTGATATTGTCACTTAATCAGTTACGTTGTCTGACACGTTAACATGTTTTAATTCGTGGTAGAGGAGCAGCAGGGATTGACGAGGCTGTTATTTGCAAATAATTGATTTATGCGAAGCATCGTCATAATTCGTCTGGATTAGCAACACAGATGGAAGGCAAGGACTCCGACCCAGCACCGAGCAGTGATGTTCGAAATGCCGATGATCTGCAGGCAGAAAGAGATAACAACCCGCTTTTCGCTTCGACGTCAGTCGAAAACATGCCAGTAAAAGAGAATCGGGTGTTCAAGAAGGCGAAGCGATCGTTGAAAGTAAATAGCAAGCACGATGATGATGCAAGTATGTCTGCTAGGGACGGATTGCCAATGGCTCGCAGCCCGACGTCTCCGTCTGGTGCACACTTCAAGCCTGGAACACTTCCATTCTCAAAGAACAGTCGAAGATCTCGAAATGTGCTGGCACATAGTCGAGGACAGCCAAAGAAAGGTAGAAACTTTGTCATCGTTATTTGTTAGATGATAAAGGACGATGATGTGATATTGTCATTGTATGATATGATATATGTGTTGGTTCAATCCGGTGCATTCAGTGAAAGAACTAAAACTGTTTTAAACATGTATTAAGTTAGAGAAGTTGAACAAAGAGTGGTATGTACTATGTAATAAAGTCAGGAAATAGACAGATTATGGAACAGATATGAAGCTAAGATTTAAAAAACTAAAACAGAAGGAAATGGTGAGAGCTAAACTGAAAGTAAGAAATCTGTCAACAGTTGAGAGATCCCTGAAATTAAAAAAATATGTGCATGATTCACTAGTATCTAACAGTCCATTCATTGGCACACTTCACAGCGTTAGCTACGGACTTGTCAGAAATGTCTATTTAAAGATTTTGTATGAATGCTACCATTTTTTTTTAAAATGCACTTTAGGCAGTTTGCAGTCCGGTAGGCTAATTGGTAACTGGGTGATAGTGATCATGATTTGTGATTGATTATTTCAAGTAACAAATCTTTCTCCAAGCAATATATGTTGCATGTCTTGCCAAACTTTTGTCACTAGATTTTGTAGCCAGTAGATCAAAGATCAGGAATTAGAACTGCATTACTGGTGCTAAACAATGCATTTATTTTCTAGTTATGCTGTTTAATGACATAAAACTTAAAGATTGCGATGAAAAAGTAAAAATAAGTTAACTTACTGCCATACAAGCTGCAGACAGCTGTGCTGACTGCAGGATAGTGTAGAAAGTGTTGTGACGCAGAGTGTAGTGTACCATCTTCTCTGAGTGTGAATGACAGGCAGACAGATGCATGTTACATTACACTTTGCATAGTAAAAATTACAGTGCTCAGTCAGATTGTAAGGTGTTTCTTTTGGTGTTGTCAGATATAGCAAGTAATAAGTAGCTCAGCTGTCAGAGGAAAAATAACTGTGCATTGATCATCTAAGCCAGGGTTGGGTTAAGGTGCATACAGAGCAACAGAAATTAAATCAAATGAACTGAAAATAAAGCTCATAGAGGTTGATAGCAGTGCACGAGTAATGCAAACGTGTAATGGTAACACTGACAGTGTCATGTCATTGTATTAATCTACATGTTGCCATGGCCTACTTATATAAGCTACTACTTGATCACTGACATCAGAATATGTATGTAGGCCATGGAATAAGGACAATGTGTGCAGTATGAGAGGTGCTAGTATAGAATAAGTAGTGTGTTGAGTTGGTGTGATGTATCATTATGCAGCAAGCTGCTAAGGTGTATTGACAGATGTGTGCAGTAGGCCTACATTGTGCTGCAGCTAACTGGCTGTGGCACTGTGGCTAGCAGTTGTTGTTGTTATTGCCAGTGAAGTCACCTGTTGTCTAGTGCTCAGTGGCTGGATGTGGTTAGCTGAAGCCTGTCAGTCACAGCTGGTGATAGTATTGCTTCACTGCTTGCTTGCTCTCAATGAATCTTTGCTTCTCATTTTCTCCACAGTCTTCACTGCCTGCTGGGCTGCTGCACTGCTTAGTGTGTGAATGCCACCAGTTGATTGAGGTATAAATATTTATAGCCCCGAACTTTCATGGTTACCCTAGGCTGCTGATTGGTACTGGTTGCTACAACAGTGAAGGGCGTCCTCTTAAATAGCTGCAGACTACGTACTACATAGGTTTTTGTTTGTGGATCAAAGTTCATCAAATAATGTTGTCGTATGCAGGAGAGCTTGCCATTTTCTGATTGTTAATGTCTTGTTCTTTTTCAGAGATATTCGCGATCAAGGCCTAAAGTTGACGAAAATTGCACAGAATTTTTTATATACGTTTTCCTCCTCCCAGATCATAGTTGGAAAGCCCTGAAATTTTGGACCTATTTTTATAAATTACATTTATTTTCCGTAATGTAGCAAAGTTTTGCAGTTGATTTACCACATTTAGAAGATCATGCTTTGACAAAAAAATGAGAAATAGACGTTAGCAGCAAAACAGCTGGTTTGTTCTTACATTGTAATGATGATGATACAGGTGGTGCTGGTGGTAAGGGTGTGTGGGGCAAACCAGGTCAGGAGCTGGAGGAGACTGGAACATGTGATGACGTTCGTGATCCCAACTATGACTCTGACAGCCAGGTCTATATTTGTCTGTCCAATGCAATGCAATAGCATTGGACAGAGTATAAAATCACCTGAGCTTCCGTCCGTGTGTGCGTGTGTGCTACGTGTTTTGCATGCCGTGCATGCGTCCATCCATCTGTCCAATATTTAAGGCTTCATATCTCCATAACGGTGCAAGATAGACGCATGGTCACAATGCACCACCCTTTCCTTTCTCTTCCATTTCCCCTTCTCCTTCCCCTTTTCCTTTCCCTTCTCCTTTCCCATTCCCATCCTCTTTCCCTTCCCCCTTTTTTCCGCTTTCCCTTTCCCTTTTCCTTTTTCTTCCCCTTCCTCTTCCTCTATCCCTTCTCCTTTTCCTTTCCCTTTCCCTTTTCCGTCTTTTTCCTTTCCCTTTCTCTTCCCTTTACTTTCCCTTCCTCTTTCCCTTCCCCTTTCCCTTCTTTTTGCCCTTTCACTTTCCCTTTTTTCCCTTACCCTCCCACTTTCTCTTTTTCTTCTTTCGTGCGTCCAACACTTGAGGCGCCATATCTCTATAACACCGCGAGTCGAATGGTCACGTGACCGATGACGTCACGTGACCCCAAAAGGTCAAGGTCGTGACCCCATCATATTTCAGGCGCTATATAAACGATGCAAGGTAGACACATGGTCACAATAGACCATTTATAGTAAAGCACTGGTGACGAATTGAATGGTCACATGAGTGACAACGTTTGTTAAGTTATAGTAATAGTGAAGCATGACAATAACATTGCCGCTGTACAATTTGATATTGAACATTTAGATTTTTTCTACTAGTCAGCTTGACCCTGCTAGCTCTTTGGATGTACACTGTATGTTTTCTTGGCAGAAAGTTAAGTTTATTATAGTAGCCCAATGTGTACAATGTGAGGACGGCCTCACCGAGAATGGTCAGATGACATTGAGCAACCCTGGGGCAACAGGTTGTGGGGCAACCCTGCAGGAGTTAAGCCACGCTGCCCTAGATAGGCAGCGGTGGGCAACGATAGTAACAATGGCGTCAGACACCAACGGGCATTGAGCCCACGGTTGTCGATGATGATGATGAATGTGTACTGAAATACATCCTTGGGATTTTTGCTTGCCGGGACTGTAAAGAATCTGAAATCATTGGTTATAACATTTTGTTTTAAAACGTATTGACATTGCCTTTCTGTGTTTTTTACTCTTGGGCTTTGAACCTGCCACTAAAATGAATGAAATAAAATTTGTGGACAGCTGGACACAGGTGACATAGTCAAGTATACTGATTTTTTAAAGTTGTTGTCATTAATGCGCATGAGAGAAAGTGCAGCGTCAGTTCGATTCACATTTGCTGTTACTGCAGCATGAGATGTTTATTTCATATTTCATAAAAAATGTCCGTTTGTTGTGGATGCTGGGCTGGGGTTATCATTACCAGTTTTTATTTTGTTTTATGATTAGCATTACTGTGAAATCTCTTGGTAACTGCAGCCACTGTATTGAAATCGTGGGCTTAATGACATGTTCACAAATACTTATATTTTTCCACTTTGACATTTGCTTGAGCAGGATGCGTACAAGCTTGAGAAGTTGGAGCCAGTGTTGAGTGGTGATCAGCTTGACAATGCAGTCAAACCAATCATTCAGGAGTATCTTGAGCATGGAGACACTGCTGAGGTGGAGGTAATAATGCTGCTGTTACTGCTATTTGTGTACTAGATGGTGCATAATAAGCAGAACGTACATGTCTGTTGTAGATTGAGCAATTAGCATCGTTCAGTGGCATTTCGTAGTAATTAAAACCACTACGACTATAACCAAAACTACATCAAAATTACAACTAAATCAAATTCTAGTACTAAAATTTCTCCGGCCTCAATCACTGCAATAATTGATGGTCATATCAAACACTGTGTATGTTCTAGCGTTCACAGGAATAATTGCTGCCATTTGTTACCGAAATAATGCTTTAGAAATGACTTGAGTGATTGCTGGTGCTAACAGGCGTTGCTGAATCAGCTGAACATTGGGCCGAACAGACACAAGATCACCAAGCTGGCGGTTGTACTGGCGCTGGATCGTCACAACCCGCAGCGGGAGCTCATCTCTCGGCTCATCTCGGACTTGTACAGTGCTCTACTGAGCCAGGATGATATAGCTCGTGGCTTCGCTGAGTTGCTTGTGAGTCTCGATGACTTGCAGCTTGACACACCGGACGCTCACACCGTAAGTACATTACATTGATGACGTTCAGCGATGGCTAGGAAATTGGTAGGAAAACCGTAGTTTTTAAAAAAGATTTTTAAACAGGGCTCGGAAATTGGTTTAAGAAAACCGCAGTTCTTTTGTAGGCTTTTAAAAACATTAAAAAAATTCAAAAGCCCAGATTTTAGGCTTTTAAGTTTTTTATTACTTGTGCAGTTTATGATTGAAATTAATTTTAATATTGTATTTAATCGTAATTTTTTTAAAGTTTTGACGTCATAATGATAGATAAGTTAGTAAGATAAACTGTTTAAGAGTTTATTGCAATGGACCATTACTGTGAGTGTGGACTGTGGAAACTAGGGAATGAGATAAGAAATGGAGAACAAATAGGTTTACAGACAGGATTTGAACACAATCTCGGAGGGCACTGAGGTGATGTGTTCAGACTGTTTTATGCACGAAACTTTATACTTTGAAACAACAAAGAGAGACAGACGTCATGACTGCTGGCTACGTCAGGATTCTGCCTCGGCACACTGAATGAACGTGAACACGAATGCACGAATAGCACTGGTGACTGGAAAAGCGTACTCACCCCTCATACTTAGTTGAATGATGCTTAAGTATGTTTTTATATTGTAATCACTAAATCTTGCTATATTTTTGTTTATTTGTGATTTGCCACAAATCACAGTGAATGATATATGTTGGTTGCTATTGCAGCTGCTTGGTCAGTTCATAGCACGCTGCGTTGCTGATGACTGCCTGCCTCCAAAGTTCATCACCAGCTACAAGGGAAAAGTCGACAGTGGATTTGTCAAGTAAGATACGTCACGTGATGTGACTGAGATGATTTTAGTCATTTCTTCCAAAGTTTCAGACTCTACCAGCAATAGCAACTTTTTAGTGAAGTTGTGGAAATTAATGATTAATTATGTGGTTAATTTCTGCAATGTTACTCAATGTCGTTCTTTGTCTTGGATTTGATGTTTTCCCAAACTTGGATATGCTGGCTTTTTAAAGGTCTTCCTCAACACAGTCCATCCATCGTTTTGGTGATCGTCTATTTTATCTTTTGCCACTACTTGGCTACCGTTGATAAATTTTTCTGGCAAAGTTGTCGTCTGTCAAATATAGCACATGTCCAAGCCGCATTAACCCTGTTTTCCTGAGAAAAAAGAAGTGTTTGTTGTGTCTCCAGAACATGAGTAACTGGTGTGCTGATTTCTAGCTCAAACAGTGAAACATTAAGGTTAGGGTTAAGGTGGCACAGGTCTAGGTGGATGGCTGGATAATATGTTGGCACTGGGCTGACACATGTTTCTAGTTAATTGTCTTACACTGAATGTCGTTTTGATGATGTTGCATTTGTAAGGACTGCTCTGGAGAAAGCTGAAGTGTTGTTGTCCATGAATCATGGAATGGCTCATCTTGACAACATCTGGGGTGTGGGTGGCGGCAACAGACCCGTCAAATACCTTACCAATAAGGTCTGTCTTGTTTCACTACTTGTTGTTAAGTGGATGTCAGATGATCGATAAAATCACCCAACAAAATTGCTCGACACATATCTGTCGTGTGTCGTGCAAAAATCATTCGATTTTGTCGGCCGACGAAATTGGATGATTCTGTCATCGAAGATAGAACATGTTCTGTCTTTGACGATTTTGTTGGCCGACTTTTTGTATATCGGTCAACAAAATTTTGTTTATGTTGCCATGGTGATTGTTTATAACGAAGATGAATATTTATTTTAGTTATTTATTGTGTTTGTTATTACTGTTTACTAGATGCAGAAAAAGTGATGCAAGTGTCATTTTGTGATTTGCATTCAGCTGTTGTGCTAGCTGATATCGCACAAAGTGTGTGTCATGCTTCACCGATGTTATTGGCCGATTTTCTTGGGTAACTAAACCACACCCACAGAAGTCGGCCAACTTTATATAAGTTGTCTGACATCTGCTTTAGACTGATAAGTCTGTGTTTAAATGACACTAATGGTTAGGTGTTACAGTTATAGCTGAAAGTGCACGTTTGCAGTTATTTTATTGGCAGGCATTGTATATATTATAGTTGATATTTGTATGTATAATCATCTGTATGCATGCGTGATGAATATAACAGTCACGTAGACATGTTTCTTGGGTATATTGATTAAGATATGATAGTAGCAATGTTGTTATGCTTAGTTTTGTTGCAGCAAGGTCATATATTATTGTGCACAATGTGCAGACACTTTTACCGTATTCCCTCCACTGTTATCTGTCTTCTTCAATGTCACCCAGTGTCATTCTTTTTCTTTCAGATGTTTTTCCAAACTTCATTACTCTTTTTCAACACAGTTCATTCGTCTCTTTGATTATCTTTTAGCTGATTTTGCCATTGTAAACTTATATGTGAATCTGTGGTCTGAATTTGTACTTTTATGTGGCACATGTCTTAGCAACCAATGGTGTGACAATCTGTAGCTGTAATTTGCAGCTTGAACAAACTATTAGTTGGTTGCCACTGAAGTGGAAGTCTGTGTGAATGAGACATATACCATACATGCTCGTGTGTAAGTTGATCCGTGTATAAGTCGATCACCCTCCCCCCACACTTCCAGGGCAGAAATCTGTCCATAATTAATATACACTGTGTCTCAAAAAAACATCTCTGACATTTCATTTTTTGATTGTAACTTCAAGAAAAGTTATCAGATTCTAATAATTTCTGGTGTAAATATTCCTGACACAACTTGCCATCAAATGATCATTCAGCTTCCCACCTCACCTAATGTTTGCTTCTGCACTACCAAGGGAATGCAGACCAAGCGAAATATGCATTGAAATACGCAAAAACGTGAAAAAACATCCCTGACATTATCAATTTTAAGTTGAAGAAACATCACCAGATTTTAATAATTTTTAGTCCGCCCGAAAACGATAGTTTTCGGAAGGACTTATGTTTTACGCGTGATGTTTTTTTTTGTCCTCGCGAAATCTCCGAGATGCGTGGGCCGACCGGCGTGAAATTTTGCACGGTGGTCAGTACTAGGCCCTATTTTATAATGCCGGTCCAAAATTTTGGCGGGCGCACCCCAAAAAAATTTCAGGGGCAAAAAACATGCAAAATTTGGCTCAATTTCGGACGACTTCGAAGTTCGGCGACGAATATCTTCGAAACGGATGAAGATATTCAAAATCGGATAGTCATTCCGTGTATGGA
>Ga0209367_1006500_pt1 | contig 16160 bp, 12 predicted proteins | sample WorMetLIZISLAND2_FD_187412 | JGI IMG/M metagenome (GOLD analysis project Ga0209367, IMG submission 187412) | Marine gutless worms symbiont microbial communities from Max Planck institute for Marine Microbiology, Germany - Olavius geniculatus... ... | reverse complement strand
GTGCTGCAGAATACTTAGCTGAATGTATTTAGCAATGCCAAGCCACATAAGATTAAAAATAATATTTTGCATTCTACACGCCACATAGATTAACAGCTATGAGCAATCGTGGATTAGACCTAATGCAGCACTCAATTTCTGACATAATGACTGACATAACAATTTTGAAATATGCCTAGGCCTCAAGCAATTAGCAACCTGGATGTACATGGCCGCGACTAATTACCGCAATTAGGCCTGAGCATAATTAGATTCGACTGACTGACTGTAGGATTTTATTTACATTTTGTTAAATTTTTATTTGTGTTGGCAAAGGGCAACAGCAGACAACATTTATTTTGCATTTGTTCATTTACGGTCCGTTGCGACTCCATTGCGGTTCGTTGTGGTAATTAGTCATACCGGGTTGATAATTCCTGTCATCCTATACTCTTTTTGAAAACACTAACACTTAAATGCTTGGCAGCTGGACGGATGTCACATTTAATATTATAATTATGTCATGTATCATTTGACGCTTAGTGATGAGATCTTTTCTTGTTTTTAGGCAAGGCATGTAACAGTGCAGTAACAACTGATGCCTTGTTGTTCTGTGTCTATTTTGTATGTCTATTCACTGCAGTATATCCATCTAGATGCATTTTCTCAGCAGTTATTTGACACACTTTTTGGATGCATTTTGTTCGTTGATGCACCAGACGCTGATCAGTTCTATCATTGGTACCCGTTGCATGTGCTGGTAGTGACTAATTTGATATTAGCACTTGACATAGAGAAACTGTTATAATGTAACCACTGTACCGTATGTCTCATGTTATGCTTGCATTTTAAATTGCTGGAGACAGTTTGCTGTGATTGTTACGAAGCTATTAGTTCACCATGTCTGCCCCGGCACAAGTGAGTGTCACCTGTTTTACTTCTGCTGTCAGTTTAGTGAGGTTTGCTATGATAAATAATTATGTGACATCATGCTTCAATCATATATGCTGGGAGTTGGTGAAATTTTCTTTTATAGTTTTTGTACAAATTTAGTGTACAGTGTTTGCTAAACTGTTCAGTTAGTGCAATTTAGTTACTATGAGAAATTGTGGCAGTGTGCTTAAAAGGCACGTGCTGAAAATTTATACCAGTAAAGATTTTTATTTTATGGTTTTTATCATATGCGACAGCTATGCTTCGTGCATCTTAGCCATGGCCTGGGCGTCCATCTGTCCATCCGTCCGTGTATCTGTCACACCCTTGAGCCCTATCAAAATGGTGCAAGCTAGTTTAACAAAATCTCCACTGTGGGTTGCCCCAAGGACTCTAGTTTTTAGCGACAAAATTTTGTGTTTCTGGATGAGGAGGTTACCCTCGAATGAGGGCATCAGACAGTTGTTATTTTGCTGCTATTGGCTCTTGTTATTGGCTATTGTACAAAAACGGTTGCAGATAGGTACAGACTTTCTACATATCCTACAAGCACTTGTGACAGGCTTTTTAGGTTTATCAACGTTGATGACCTTGAACGACCTTGAGCCCATAAAATAAGGGTTTTGGTTGAATTGTTTGCGATTTTGGGCTTCGACACACATTTTAAGGGAGAATTGCACCGAAACGGCTGGAGATAGACCAAGACAACATATGAAATTTTCAGCATTAAATGTAGATTTTAGCAGTCCCTGCACCGATCCCCTGGGTTCAGTGAGATCTGCACGCACGCGCGTCAAATAGCAGTACACCCCTCCCCCAAAAGTGGTTATTTTATATTTATTGGCTTATGTAGCATGAAAACGGTTGCACATAGGTACAGACATGCTGCTTGTCATAACAATCACTAGTGACGAGCTTCTTAGTGGTGTCAACGTTGATGATCTTGAATGACTTAGAACTCCCAAAATAGGAGGTTTTAGTGTTTTTAGCAATTTTCGGCTGCGGCGCACACTTTAAGAGTAAATTGCGACAAAATAGATGGAGATAAATGACTAAGACTAGGGTAGTCTGCGAACAGGAACTGCTCTAAGCTGTTGCACGTCTCATGAGCTTTGCTCATAATACTTGTTTGGTATAATGTATTACAATTGTAACCATTATAGCTTACTAGTTGTTGGAAATTTCATGTGGAAACAATAACATAGTACAGTTTTTGTAGATGCATAACTTTATATGCTATAGCCTTAAATCACATGTTTACATGTAAAAACTGGAGTAGTTTATTGTATTTTTTGACTTTTTTGTATTATTTCTGTGTATTTTACAGGCGTCAGGTGTGCCAGTAACAACATTTTCTGTTCGCTTACCAGCGTAAGTATTTATCTTTTTATGTTGTTGTGTGTTATGCTTACTGAAATACATTCATTTATGGCAGTTTTGGTACCTGTGGCACTTATTTTAGTGTATATTGAGAAACATAATTTGTTACCAAACTGTTTTACCGCAAAGTATCAATACCATACTGGGTTTTACACAAAATAGTATATGACAGTCATGTAGTAATAGAATGACCATTATCTAGAGTAGTAAGTAAGTTGTTATACTGTATGTATAACGTATATGCTCCGAGTAGGTTGGAGATTATCCGATTATGTAAATCCCAAAAAGTCGAGAAATTTTGGGACAGAGATTGAGTGAAAACTCTGGGCTACAGATAAGTCATCCTGAAGAGTTCCTGAAACTTTAATTAATTTCTGTGTAATTGAGTCACGTGTTAACTCTGGAAAAATTGACTGGTTATACAAACCAGTGTACACTGTGGCGCTTTGTGCATGAGAAATGGAACATATATGCTGTGCGTATGTTGAGCAGTGAGACATTTTTTGGAAACAGTTAGCCTTCATCACTGCAGTGACTTTACTGCAGTGATTTGGACTAATTGTTTCCACAGCTGTCCAGCTGCTTGAATGACATTAATCATGTTTGTTTGTCTTTTTGTGCACCCCAGTATGTGTGCGGAGTCCGCATGTAGTTTTGTAATATGTTACATGTAGAAGTTATGAAAATATGTTGAGAAATATTGTTCATGCTGCAACGTAGGGAATCAAAGAAGAAGTATTCTATCATGAAGTTCAATGCAGCAAACAATGTGGACTTCACTAAATGCGCAGCAGTTTGTATTCATTTGTTAATTGTTGCGGCTAACATTTTTTCTCTTATATTTTTGCATACTTTTATAACAGTTTCTATATGCTGTTAAATGGTAGGTGCTTTTGTTTTTTTGTGGTTTATAATTGTGGGCAGAATGTTGCTGATAACATTTAGCTTAGTTGTGAGCAATAAATTTTAATAAGATTAAAGTCTGTTTAGCAGTTTAAGCTGCATTTCGACTGCAAAAAAAACCAAAAATGCTTTATTGCTGCCACTGCATGCAGCATTATTATGCAGTTAGTATTGTAGCATTACATTTTATCAGTGATTGTTATCCATAATCTGTTTTTAATTTTACTGTCTCTTTAGATTCAAAGTCACACTTCGCACATTTGTCTTTTTTTTCTTCCTGCCACAATTCTCATTGTAAAATTTGTTTTATACGTTTCATGGTAAATGCAGTGTTGTTGCTCATTGCTTTGTGCAGTGAGCTGTATAACTCAATCTGGCTGATTTGTTCTTTGTCACTCCCAGTGCGACAGGCCAAAGACTTTCCTTTCAGCTTCTTTACATTTTATGTCTAGCTTCCTCGCTCTGTGTATGAGATCGGCTGTATTATTATCTCATGCTTGTGCTGTTTGTTTATGTCTCTCTGTGTCTCCATCTGCCTCTGTGTTTTATATGGGTTTTAGTCTGAAATGAATACATTGCATAGTGCTGTGGGTTTGACTGATCGATTGATATCATTCTCACAGTCTTTGTTTCAGGTGGTCTTTGGTTTTTTCATCTTCTAAGACCGACCTTGCAGCATTCACTAAATTGCATTTTGGGCAGTGCTGTCGTGGTTTTTTTCAGTCAGTCAATCAGTCAAAACACATTTGTATAGTACCATATGTCATGATCAAATCAGTGCGAGTGCAAGCCAGTCAGCTGTGTGCTGGTGCAATAGGCAAAGATTGGTCGTGAAAATAACTTGAGTGACTTTAAGTCAGCATATGACATCGAGACGATGCCGAAGTTCGGTGCCGGCAGTGAGTACGGGCGTGAGCAGCGAGAGGAAGCTCGCAAGAAGAAGTTTGGAATGCGTATAAAGAAATACAACAGCGACGAGCAACCGTGGCTACTGAACCTCAATGCAGGATCTGGCAAACCTCTTAGAAGGTAGTGTAATCTGTAATTGTAACTGTCAGCTTGCTAGCTGTTGGCTGTTTAAAGGATTGATGATTCAGTTTTTTGGCTACAGTGGAGTCTTGCTGTTTGTTTTGTGTCATATCTGCCTATGCTTTTCTTTGCTGTGTATTTTGATGCATGAATGAATTTTATTTCAGGCATAATCCCATAGAAAAAAAAACACAAGAAGTGTTTTTTACTTATAATATGATAATAGGAAGAATGGAAGATCATCTGGGGTGTAAGAATTCATCATATTCAGAAATGCTGAAGGTTTGTGTTAACAGGACTTAGATAAACTTTGAAGAAGTTGAAAAATATGCCAATCGTAAGCAGGAACAACAGCATATTATTACTAAATATCATTTCGAAGCAGTCACTGTTCAGTTATGTAGAATATGGTGCAATCCTAGTTTACTGCTAGTTAAGAATTTTATTTGGAAAATAAAGAAATTGCAAACTGCAGTGTATGGTTGCTTTGAGTAAGCTGTTAATGTTATAACATTAGATAACATTACTAGTCCTTATTATTAGGGCCCACATTTTTCGGCGTGCTGCCGAATTTAAAGCTGAGTCTCAGAATTTGCCTTTTTCCGCAGAATTTTGAGATTGCCACGGAATTTCACAGAATTTTGCAGACGTTGAGAAATGACAGATGTTTAGTATGATCATCGGTTTTTAACTAACTATATCATGGAGAAAAATTAAACTGAACTGCCTAAAACTGCATCCCTACTATTAATTACCATTGATTATGGCTCAATCGTAAATAAACGCAATGCGACTAATTGATGAATTGCACTTTTGAAAAGAAAAAATCGACAATTTCCTTTGTATGTTGCTAGCAGAACTGAGCCCCATGCCAGCCTCCAAAAAGTGAAGTTTTTTTTAACAGAATAGAGCAGAATTTCGCAAACTGGCCCGCGGAATTTGGCTAAATTTTATGCGGAAAACTGTGAGCCCTATTTATTATTGTAAGCTGACATGTACAAAAATGCAGTCATAGTTTGCATTATTCATCTTGCTTGTCTGTCTGTTCTGTGTAGGCATTTAACTCAAAAACGATAAGTGGTTGCCGTATGGTAAATGCCGGTAACCGAAGTTGGTGTAAATGTTTTGTAGGGTATGTGGGCCAATTTTGAGCTTAAAATAAACAAACAATGTTATGTGAAGTAACGCAATGTGCCACCAACTGTTCATATACAGTATTGTACTTCATGTATTTGACCTGTCATACGGTCTACCAATTCTTAGTTAAAAAGGTCACCGGCTGCATAAATGTCGACATCTGCTTGTTTCAGATGCAGTCAGAATCAGCTGAAACTTTGGCTTGTCTCTGATGCCTCAGTTTGATCGTGACTAGTAAATGAATCGTGAATATCATGTTATGTCCAGGTTCAAAGGAACCCGCGAAGGAGGCATATCAGAGAATGCGTCATTTTTCATCTTCATGCAGTGTCCTGATGCCAAGGCATTCGAGGCGTATCCAGTCGAGGAGTGGTATAGCTTTGCTCCGCAGATCAGATACAGATATCTCGACATTGAAGAAGCAGAAGATGAATACAATAAGTATGATAGTTTGTTTTTGTATATTTTCATCCATGTTAATCCACGTGTCTTATTTTTTAATACTTCTATAGACATGTAGTTGAAATGAAAGATTTGATTGAGCAGCCATTTACTACAAAACCTGTAGTGTTTCTCAGAGCTTGTCATTTTAATATCAATTTTTTGCATTCCCAAAATAGATAGTGTTGTTTCACTATCTGGCGGTTTTAACGATATGATTAGAATTGTGTTTAGAGTTATTTTTATGATCTTATAACAGGGATGGATCTGTTTATGACCGGCAACTGATGCCACTTGACTTATGGAGGCTCATTTTGGTGAGGCATTATCTGTGTAGTTTGAACTGCCAGATGGTTAGGAAATCTGTTGAAGTAGCTTTACCACTTAGGCATTTGTGGTTGGTTGATCGACTGACGTGAGTGTGTGTGTTGCAGGCGTGACAAGACGCTGAACTATTTCAACGTGATGCTGCGGAAACGGCTGAAGAATGAAGAGGAAGGTGCTGCGGAGATGGAAGAAGGTGAGACCAGCAAGAAGAAGACTTCAACCAAAACTGACAAATCACTGGTACCCATTTTTTATGGTTGGGTTTATAAGTTTTTGATTCAATCCAGTATTCGTTTATCATGATGCAGCATTATTGTACACACACCACTGATGTGCAGCTGTGTTATTGGTTTGGTTTATATGGTTTATGTCAACTCAGCCTTTCATCCCTCCAGGGTAGATAAATCAAGTGCCACCATGCTTGATAGTAAACCTGAATCAAACTTATGATTTTTTTGTCACAGTTCACTATTATGCCACCAAGTCAAGTTATCTCTAAGATTTTTGCACAAGACAGACTTCTCTCTTCCCCCCCCAGCAGATGATGAAGTTTCACATGTATGTACATGATGTTGCTGCTTATGATTCTTTTTCCTTTTTGTCATATAGCAGACCATTTGTTGTGTGTTAATGCCTGTTTGTTGGTGTGTATTGGCCATGCTGTGCTGCATTGCATTGTTCAGCTGATATCAGAATTTGACGAGATGAGTCAGTCTTCTGATGATGAAGCAGATGATGACAGTGGCAAGGAAACCAAAAATGATGAAGGTTTCTACTTTGCATTATTATAATTAATCTTATTATTCTAGCATTTTTTGTCTTTTAAATCTATGCTGCAAGGTTATAGATAAAATTTGTTCAAGTTTTTTCAACTTTTTCTTCCACTTCTTTTTTTCCATTTTTCCTTTCTTTTTTGTTCTTTTTTCCCTTTTATTCACATTCTTAGTCGTTTTCTTTCCTTTTTTTCCTCTTTACTTTCTCCCAAATTTGGCTAGAATGTCTGGTGAGTGCTGTAAGCTTTCAGCAAGTTCGAGTTTGCAAAAAAAATTTAACATTTATGGTGGGGTATGAACTTGTTTACCTTCCCCCACTTAAATGAATGCTATGATAAGTAAGTTGTTTACAGAGATCAGTCAAGAAATTTTTATTTTCATCATTTTAGTTTGCACACAATTTGTCACACTGTTATTTGTGATGACAGTGTGTGGTGTGCAGTATTATTTTATGGAATTTCATCTTCCGTGGTTCGTTAATGCATGTTCTGACATCTGCTGATCAGCATAATTGCAGATGTTACAACAAGTTTAAAGATAGCTGCTGTGAACATATTTGGATTGGTTTTTTTCTTTCATGCTAAACACATAGTTGTTAGATGTTGTGTTAAGATAGGATGTGTTCAGATAGAAACAGAAAAGAATGTGGACCTGACAACTCTGGTGACTCTAGTTCTTTGTGCAGTGTTCGAGTCACTGCATGATTAAATTCTGTGATGTCTGCCGACTAGAGCTGGGAAATTGGTATGAAAAACCTAAGTAAAAAATCTCACAAGTCCAAATTTTAGGCTTTTAAAATTTTGTGCAATTTATAATACAGGGCTTATTTAAATTTGTATTTTAATTGTGATTTTTGAGTTTTTGATGCCACATCATTTGCTTGGCAAAAATGATGTGACAGGGATGTACTTTCTAGGTCTTAAACCTAATTTTGTGTTTATTCTTCTTTGTAGTGTATACTAAGACTTGAATAACTTCAAAAACCGTTAAAAACTTTAAAACCTAAAAACTGTCCAAAAGAGTAGGTTTTTTTCAGTTTTGCTGCCACCCACTAGACTCATGCTATGTGAGCAGAGAAGCGAGGCAAGAATCTAAAGAAGAAGAGTGAGGAAAGCAGGAAACAGGCGAAGAAGTTGAAGAAAAAGAAAACAAACGGTGAATCAGATGAAGAGCTGATGGAGGAGAGTGATGACCTTGACGAGGGCGAAGAGGTCGACTACATCTCGGGAAGTTCCAGGTCTCGGCATACTTGATTACTTTGTGGGTGGCATTATATTGGTACTTAATGTGGACTCATCTGTCTGTCGAGATGGGAAACTCCACAATCATCAGTGTAGCATGTTTGCCCATTTGCAAAGTGAAGTACACTGTGTCCAAAAAAGCATTCCAGACATTTTCGACTGTGACATGAAAACCAGTTATCAAATTTTGATAATTTTTGGTACAAATATTTCTGACACAATTTGCCATCAAATGACCATTCAGTTTTCCACCTCACCATGTGTATACTTCTGCACTATTTAGGGAAAGCAGATCAAGCAAAGTGTGTTGAAATAGACAGGTAACCTGAAAAAAACATCCCTGACATTATTGATCATAACTTGAATAAAGATTAGCAGACTTTAATAATTTTGAGCAGAAATATTTCTGACACAGCTGGCTGTTAAATAAGTGTTTTAGTTTCCACCTCACCCAACATCTGCTTCTGCGCTACCTGGAGAATGGAGAAAGCAGCCCAAGCATAATACGTGTTAAAATGAATGAAAAAACATCAATAAATTCTATCTATCCTAATCTATGGGCCCATATAGCCAGTCTGTTACAAGGTTTGACTGTTCATGCAGCAGTATATCTACCAGATGAAGTTTAGGAATGTTTGTTAAGTCAAGAAGTGACTGGTACAGCCTGGATTGGTCTGGAGCAGAACATTATCGATACTGCTATCAATGAATGGAGAAAGCATCTCCTTGCCTGTGTTCACATAGTGGGCCAACACTTTAAGCAACTTTACTGCAGGCAGTTGCAAAATAGACAACTGGATGAAATGTCAGCCAGTGTCAAAATGTAAACAAAATGTGTTTTTACGTGTTATGTTAATTAAGCAATCGTATCGCATTGGGTAAAAGAAGTGATATTTTGCTGGTTGTGTTTTCTCCAGGTAGTGCTGAAACAAACGTTGGGTAAGGTGGGAAATTGAATGGTCATTTGATGGCAAGTTGTATTGGGAATACTCGTATCAAAAATTATCAAGATCTGATAATTGTTTTTTAAGTTACAGTCGAAAATGTCAGGGATGTTTTTTTGGGACACAGTGTACATCTTTCTGTGCAAGTACAAGTATGCCAAAAGTGACAAGAAAATTACGGTTTGGTCACTCATTCAGTGAAAATTATATATATAGCATCTTCAGCCCTATAGTGCTGACATTAATAGAACATATATTTTCCAGCTACTACATGCTTTTCGGGTTTAATAATAATAATAACACAGACAATTTCTAGTGTGCCGTAACATGCAAAACTACAAGGGTGCAAGGTTTGCTGTGAGACAGAAAAATTGGAGTAGAATTTGACCTTGTGGATCGGAGTTGTGCTGATGTTGAGGTTGATGTGCTACGTTCAGTAATGATGAGCAGATGTACGATGACAAGGGCCGGGACCAGTCGGACAAGTACCAGGACAAAGGCGTTGAGGATGAGGAGGGTCTGAGGAAACTTGTTGACTCTGCCGATGAGGAGGAAGAAGATGAGGACAAGAAAGACGATGAAATGGAAGAAGATGAGGAATCGAGACAGAAAGATGACAAAGCTAAAACTGGTTCAGGTGAGATTCTGATGACATCTATTCTTTTCTGCCTGTTTTGCACTTAAATATGGAAGTTTAGTCAATATTATTATGTTTTTTTCAATGGCAGATGTTGATATCTAGCTGTATTGTTTATGCTATTTTTAATTTTGACCATGGTTTGCAAATACCCTCCTATTTATCATCTATATCATCGCAGCATTACTGTCTCAGACGTCATATGCATATTATGTTTTCACTTTTCGAGCACGTTACTGTGTATTCTATGCAAGTTCTAAGTTTTACATTTCTGTAGTTTTTATAGCATTATGGACTTAGTTTATTTGCATTATTGTACACATTCTTGTGTTTTGACCAGTTTCATTAATAAATGAACATGATGATGATGGTGCTGTTATGTTCGGTACAGTTTAAAGCAATTATTACTGTGCTTCGAATTTTATTACAGTCAGCACTGTATAGCCATGTGATGTGGTCCATGGTGGCATGTTGTGTAGATTCCAGTGACACGAGCTCTGATTCCGATTCGGACTCTGATCCGGAGAAAGACAATAAGTTTGCTTCTGCACTGTTCATGATGGTTGGTGATGAGTTTGTTGATCGATGTCATCTTTGACTTAACTTATACTTTGCTGTTTATCTGTTAACACTTGTTAAATGTCAAAATAAGACTATCAAGATGTTAGCGAACTTTTGTGCCTGTTTCGTGGTTGTTGTGGGTGGGATGGTTTAGCAGTAGGTTGTCTTAATGCAAGAGGCTTCAGGTTCAGTCCTTCCCGGTGGAGATAGTGATGAAACTTATTTAGTGATGTTTTGGTTTGTCCAGTGGTATAATTATGTATATGATGCTTCTTTCATTTCACCTAAATTTAGTTGGTTAAAATAACTGGGTTTCTATATGGATAGCGGTCAGACACAGTGACAACCCTGCTAAACCTTGCATGTCGTTTTGCTGTGCTTTTGGCCTGTATGTGTGCCTGAGATGGTTATTTGCATTACACTCTCAGTGATGTAGCACTACTACTACCACTAGCTACTAATTACTACAACTACTACTACTAGGCCTGTATAGTATACTACTACCACATTACCTCTGCCCACTATTATTGCTGGCCACTACTGCGGATGCTACTACTAATAGCCAAAATAGTCCAGTCATGGCTTTGTGAATGAATATGTTGTAAAATACCTATCTGTTTCACTCATATAATTGTAAGTATTAACTGTATGTAAATTTTGCAATCGTGAACTCGAGCATTTCTAGACTATTTAAATATACATATTTTGAATGAGGCTGCAGGTGCAGTTGTGGCTCATACCGAAAGGGTTAAGTGATAAGCTGTTACAGATGCACCGACTCTTTAACCCAGTCTTATTTTCAGACTAAAATGTCAACTTGTTCTGGAATAACAAATGATTGAGATGATTTTAGATGCTAGTTGCGATGTCATTGTATCTACTTTATGATGTTTCCATTGGTTGAAATTTTAACAATTGTAATTGTATTAATAGTGAAAAATTTTCAACGATTAGTGGTTAATTTCTGCAGCCATAGTAATTGTTATTGTTTGTGCATAGCAGGATCGGCGCAATGCTTCAAAGGCTGAGACGTCGGGCAGTCGGCCGTCCACTCCGTCCAGTCAAAAGTCGGATAACAGCAGCAGAGGTTGTTATCATTATTACAGAGTAAATGCTATTAGCAAACAGAAAACTTCTTAGTATATTAATACTTGGTCATCATGTAGATGGATGCGTTATGTTTCGGTAATGTCGGCTATTGTTGTTTCAGAGGATGGCATGGTCTAGACTGGATAACACATTGTGTCCGATCAACATAATTGCTCTATGCCTGGCCGAGTTATCACGTGGCTGGGCATTTGAACTGGCCATCTCGATTTTTAACTATGCACACAGGTTAACTCAGCCTTTCATCCCTCCAGGGTAGGTAAATCAAGTACTGTTCTGCCTGGCTGGTGTTAAGACAGGGCTTGTTCACTCACCTGTGTTGACTGGCAGGTGACACTGTAATCCCGTATGGCAGATGATGCATGTAGCTCCAGAGCAAGTTTTCCATGAGGAAGTGGACACACATTTTAACTGGTCTTTCTTTTTTTTTTCCCGCGTGTTTCTAGATGGCATGCAGTTGTGTGAGTGAGTGACGTGCAGAGCTGAGGTTTGTTGTCATTGTACAGTGAAAAAACGCAAGGCGGATAATGCCTCACCATTGACTGTAACCAAGAAGCCAAAGTCAGACACTCTGGTCACAAGCGGCTCATCAAGTAGCTTAGCAACGCTTGCCACGGCCAGCAGCTCTGGGTCAGTGAGCAACTCACCATCAATAACTTTGTTACATTGTTTCTACTGGCAGTTTTATAAATAATAAGTATTGAACTTTCACAAAGATTTGCAGTAGATTGATGAATGTACATTCTGCATTTTCGTGAAGTTTTGATATCAATTTTGGTTTATCACTAATTCTATCAGCTTATGCCAATGCCATTTTAGCTGAGTATTGTATGGTGTCTTTGAGTTGTGGATGAGTGACACCATAGCAAATCTAGCTGATGTGATACGTAGTGATTTACAGTTGGTAATAATGGGATGCTTGTTTTGGCATCTGTTTCAAAATGCCAGTCCTGTTACACTGGATTTGAATGACAGCTATGCATCTCCATCTGTACCGTTAATGTTTACATTGATTTATGTAGTCTATCACGTTCCATCTTGTCATACTCTGTGTTCATCGATGTCTATCCCAGCATCCGTCTTTACCACACTTGTTTTGGTTCTTGGTTCTTTTAGGTCATCTTAATGCTCCACACCACCCCTGTGCCTGAGATTTCTTTTCACTGACATTGTGCACTTGAAACTGTTGTAGGGCGAGTAACGAGGGTATAATGGAGGAGGCAGTGCGTCGGTATTTGATGCGAAAGCCGATGACAACAAAGGACCTAGTGCAGAAATTCAAGTCTCACAATGCCAGCATGACCAAAGAACAGATGACTACGACCATTGCACAGATCCTCAAGCGAATCAACCCGCAGAAGACTAAGATTAATGATAAGCTGTATCTGTCCATAAAGAAAGACTCTTGATAGTGACAGATGGTGGAGATGTTGTCTTATTGTGAATAAATGTAGAACAATTCATTCCTAATGTTACTCGACTGTCATGTACATTTTCCAAAATGAGCAAATGTAATAGCTTCAAAGTTTGCAGTGCCACTAGTATTTGTGTAAGCTGCATAACTCTGCATATATCATGCAGTCAGTCGTAAGGAAATTTCTGTGTAAATTTTTCATATATTACCCTCATTTGCCCCAAAACCTGTTCCTAGTTTTTGCTGAGGCAAGTTTGCTCCACAGTTTACCATTTTAAGAAGTACACTCCTTGACGATAGCTAAAGTTTGGCTGCATTTATCTACATGATTATATCGAAAATGAAAGCAAAGCAGAAATCGCAAACGGCTTGTCGAATATTTTTACTATTAGTTCTGATGACTCTCTGTTGATGAGGGTTATTGTGAATCGTTATTCATATTTTGGACAGCAGCTGTATGCTGAACGTGTGGACATGCAGACTTGTTGAGATCAGTACGCCACGACCGACTGCACAGTTTTGTAGTTGAGGTTGTTGACATGCCTGCAATAATGCATATCACCCAGAATAATTTTTATCATATTCATTCAAGGCAACACTCTTACCTGCAAATTGCACTCTTACCTGAAATTGCCCAAAAAATCCATTAAAATCCCTATTTTGGCATTCAAGGTCATCCAAGGTCACTGAATTCGGTGGCAATCGAGAGCCAGTGTATGACTTCCTATTAGTGATTAATAGTAACCTAGGCCCTATCTTGCACCGTTACTGAGATACAGCGACTTATTCGTTGAAAATCGCAAATTCCCCCCTCATTTAGTGCCCTCGCTGGGGGTGATCCCTCTCAAATTTATGGAAAAGCTTTACGGTTCCTGAAGAGTCTTCCAGGCAGCCAGTGGTGAAGATTTGGTGATCCTAGCTTGCAATGTTTTTGACTGATCTGCCCGTGTGACAGATGGACGGACAGACGGACAGAATTGCGGTGGCTAAGATGCGCTAAAGCAGTAGCTGCTTTTGCGCGTAAAACACTGCACATAGAATATGCAGTGTCATGAGAAACAGCAAAAACATGCATCCAACGAAAAAACACGAGGTGTGGGGTATAAGTATGGAAGATTTCGGGATTCATTGGGTAGGGGGAGTTTGCAAGAATTATATGGGAATTCCTACAGGTTTTTCTGTGAGTATGGGAATTGAAATCCAGCTCCCACGGCAGTTCTGAAGCTAACCCAGTGCTGTGTACTGTGTAGTCCGGGACAAAAACCCGATGTGCATTGTTTGTGCATTAGTAGCTTGAAAATTGCATCTGGTGGTCACGTTTTTGGTTATTTTTGTGCATTTTTTTGGTTCTGGCTGATGTAGGAGGTTTTATTGAACACTTCAAAACCCTCTCGGCTACGGGTTTGCTGCAGCTTTTTTATGTGTTATAATTACTTCAACCAGTTTTAACAGGGAAATATTATGCAATAAATGGTGCATAGGCCCCATGCAGAGTGGCCCAATAGAAAGAAAGTCCATAAATTAATTTTGTTATCATAGGTGCATCAGGTATCGACCTGTTTTTCAAAATTCTTCCGCCGATATTCTCTGCAGTAAATTTGCAAACAAGTGATCTTCCCATCACATCTCAAATGCATCACCTGTCGACGTTGTAGTTGACTACCGAGTAAGCGGGGGTGGTTTTCTCGTGCTGCGGTGGGTAGTAGATGCGTCCCCACTTGTTCACGACTTCCTTGTAGTAAGGCGGCCTCAGTCCGACGTACTTGCTGCCCATGTACTCTGGGAATGGGTTGATCGTGCCGCCTTTCATGCCACCGTCCTGACCAGCGCAAACGCTTTCTTTTGGTAGGCCTACTGTACATTTACTGGAGCGAGATAGGCAGTTACTAGTGGCGACCATCTGTGGTCACTGTCAGCATCGAGGGGGCGGGGTGAAGATCGAGTCGCCGCAGACAGATGGGGAATTGTGATGAAATGAAAGGGGTGTCTCCTCCCCAGATGACTATAGGGAGTCGGGAGAGCTCACAAGTTACAGCGCTCCTCGGCGGGGTTCGGGGCAGGGAAGAGGCTTGGTCGAAAATAAATTTGTCGTATTTTTAGCGCCACACAACAGTTCTGGTCGAATGTTAGCCTAATGTACTGCGTTAATTCTTAAGACAATGTTTTTAGCTGTAGCTATGTGTAGTTTTTTGCAGGAGTTAAACGACATTTGACTAGACGCTTTTTCTGAGTTCTTAATGCGTTCAAAATGCTTTTTACGGTCGGGGACCACTGCAAGTTTTGCTGGGGAAACTTATATAGTGCTCCACCAGATCTCCTAGCTGGTGGGGAAGGACTCGATGCCCCTTCCCCCAAAACCCAGCCCCGCTGCTGATATTCGGCCTTGAATTTGGGCTCTGGGCCTCAGGACTGCGCCCACTAGACAAATTCGTGGCTAGGCCATTGCAGTGTTCATCGGACGTCATACATCTGGCGAAGATGACGTAAGCCGCAGTGCAACTTACCCATTTAGTGTAAGAGTTCGGTTTGAAGATGCCGTAGCGCGGGCCAATTTTGACCGGTGCACGGCGCGGCTTGGCTTTGAGGCATTTCTCGTCCTCCGTGTATGGGTCTTTGGTGAAATAACCTTGCGGCATCGAGCCGAGCTTGAACGGTCCGCCCATCATGCTCTTGACGTGCTTCTCCGTCTCTTTCTGCAATCACTCCGACATAACGATAACTTTTTTTCATCATCATCATGATTTATTGCATACATCGCCATCAGCAAATAACAATAGCAACATAAGACACTACTATGCAACAGGAACGAGTCAAAAGCTATAATAGCTGATGCTAGACTCGTCCCAAACAAACAAAATATTACTTAGTAGTTGATTTTGCACAAGTGATTAAAAAAGACAGTAATATGCGATAGCTCACTGACAGTTAACCATATAACATATAAGAAATATCTAGCATTGAAACCATATGCAAAGCAACTATAATAAGGCAGTAATTAATTTGATAGAAATAATGTTAAGCATGGCAAAATATATTGTCAAGAAGAAAATCACTCACGTATTGTAAAAGGATAGTAAATGACTTTTCAACGAGGACTTGAATGCTTTAAAAGTTGGTAAGACTCGTATACAGTCTGGTAAGGAATTTCAGTATTTTGGTGCACGGATCCGGACACTGTTGGTTCTACAAGATTTTTGAGCATTAAACAAAAATAAATTTTTTTGCTACCTCTTGTGTAATAGGGATGTATATCTTTTACGGACATAAAATAAAGAGTTGTACTGTGATGGCAAAAGGTAATTTAGGGACTTATATATAAAATGAAGTGTATACGATACACATAAATCATATATA
>Ga0209367_1006499_pt1 | contig 16161 bp, 6 predicted proteins | sample WorMetLIZISLAND2_FD_187412 | JGI IMG/M metagenome (GOLD analysis project Ga0209367, IMG submission 187412) | Marine gutless worms symbiont microbial communities from Max Planck institute for Marine Microbiology, Germany - Olavius geniculatus... ... | reverse complement strand
GTCAGTAAAGCTGTAGAGATAACTCTGTTAACACAGAAGCACTAGCACAACTAGAAGGCGCCCGTAAGAGTGCATATCTCCTCCAAGTAAAGTGATTTAAACTTTACTACTACTACTACTACTATTACTACTACTAGACCTGATAACATACAGCGGCGGATCCAAAGCGTAGCGTCACAGTTGATGTGAAGAGGCGACCACAAATTCTTGCGGTGGGGCAGATAATTTAACGGAGTTTAACTGGCGTCAGTAATCAGAGAAGGGACCGTGTAGGGAAATGATTTGGCGTATATACGTACAGAGGACATCGATCTTAACAGCGGTGTGATTGGCCGGAAGACCGGGAACAGTGACGACGCATCTGATTGGCTGTCGGTCGTCACGTGACGTGAACGCCATCTTGTCGGCAGTGCGCTCCGTCCGGTAGCGGATGGATCGCAGACCGCGCTCTCCGCTGAGCGTTACAGAGTGTGACAGAACGAAGCGCCTCGTCACGTCCAGTGCGCCGACCGTCAGTCGCATCTCCGGAAGTGGAAATCCTTCCACCGGAAGTGGAAATCCTCCTATGGCGACGCAACGCATCGTTCGAGGTGCCCCCTCCACGAACGTCGCTCGTTTAATCCACGAGCCAGACCGGCCGGCACCGCGTGACGTACAGTCGCACTATTCAACCTTACTTTTGTTTCTATTCAACAAAACCAAAAGCAATTTGCTAACAGGCGGAACCACGAGCCAAACCGGTCGACCGTAGGTCTACTCTGACCGCATGCTTTAGCCTAGAGTTGCGTCGAGTATTCGAAAAAAATTTAATATTCGAATAGATGTCATTATTTAACAAATTGATTCTTAAATACTATTAAGGTGTATTTAATAAAAGATATAATGATTTGGTAAAAGGCGAAGTTAATCCACGAGCCAGACCGGTCGACCACATTCTCACGGCGTGATTTGGCCTAGAGTTGCATCGAGTATTCGAGAATAATTCTATACTTAAATCGATCTCATTATTCAACAGTCTTACACTCTGTCTTACAGTGTGTATTTAACGAAAACGAAAGTGATTTGGTAAAAGGCGGAGTTAATCCACGAGCCAGACCGGTCGACGACGTTCTCCCGGCGCCCCCCGTTTGATGCCAGTCCCCGACCGTAGTACGTGTGAGACGCGATGCCCGGCTGAGTGGTGTGGTGTGGTATGGTATGTCTGCTCCTTGCACCGCGGTGTGATGTGAGTGGTAGTACGAGTGAGACTGGCTAGGTGTCAGCAGCGGCGGACTGTAGTCTTTTATGTCGAGCGACAGCTCTGTCACCGGTGCTGAAATTAATAAGATGCAAGTTAATTTTAACGTTGTGCGCTATATAAATTTATGTTTTACTTACTTACTTACTTAGTTACGCATACTGCCGACGTTATTATTAAAAATAGAGTCCGGTACTTGCTACAGCGCTTCTTACATGAGACGGACTCGTGGACAAAAGCGCTTTCACAATCTCGGAAGTGGCAGCTGATTGGCATGAGCTAATGATACCGCAGCGCACTATGCGGCCATCCATTGCCCGCGTTGAATATTCGGATCCAAAAAAAACAAATAAATCACATGAATACATTTAGGACCACTGCAAACCAGTCCCTGCATGCTTGTTTTTTCGTCGCTTTAATGCTTTATATATATTAAACTTTATTCACGAAAAAATGGTAGCAAATATAAAGAAAAAAACATAAACATAATTAACAACACGGCGGACGGTAAGACGAAGTAACAGTTAGATGACACAAATACAAATGTAGATAAACGCTTTAACTAACGAGCGAAAAGGGCGAATCTCTGTTTAAACTTAACTGATCTCATGCCCAAAACAACGCTGGTGTTTCACAGTTGCTTTGGCAAATTAAATATGATGATAAAGATTATGTATTGCTGCAAACAGCACGATTGTCAATATTATCAGTCTCTTATATCACCGTCATTGGCACGTTGGGTTAAAAGAAGTAAGCATGCCAGGAAGTTGCCATTTTCCGACAGACAGCTGAAAATTTCCGTCCAAGTGAGTATAGGAAAAAAGTATGTAAGTGACACGTGACTTTAAATAACACAAAGTTAAAATTTGTTTCTAGTGCATTGGATTGGATTACGGGAAATTATAGGTTGGTGGCGTGGCGTAGCGGTAACGCGTTTCATCCGATAAACGAAGTTACTTTACGCTGGGCCTAGTTAGTATTTGGATGGGCAGGTAAACCATCTCGGTATTTAACCAGCCGCCTAGGTCAACTCAGCCTTCCATCCCCCCCGGGTAGGTAAATCGAGTACCAGCCTATCTGGCTGGGGTTAAGGCGGGCGCGTTCACTTGTGTCGGGTGCCAGGTAACACTGTGTGATCCCATACGGCGGGTGACGCTCCATAGCTGAGATACATTAGATTTCTTATGAAGATCTATAACATTAAACCATTCAACCATTTATAGGTGCTCAAAATTTAAATTTTCGAAATTGTGGGGTTAAAAAGTTTTTAGCTCCAAATTTTGCATTTCTTGGCGAAATTTTCTCGACAAGCAAAAGAATTTTTGACAATTTCCTAATAGGCCAAAATTTAGGGGGAGCAGAGCAGTTGACACGACGCCATTGGTACTCAACAGCGTAAGCCGCTACAGCAACAGACGGCCTGGAGATGCGACGAGTATTCGAACATATAATCCGATACTCGAATCGAGCGAACGATGGGCCTAATCTGTCGTTGTCAATGCCGTTCACGCATGAAAATTAGTCAGCAAATCACTCAGCTTGAATGTACGCCAGACGGCGCTCTGATCCGGATTTAGTGCAAACGGATTTCCCGAAATAGGCCTTAAATCTAAGCGTCTTTTCATCGTAGACAAGATTGAAAATGTACAAGGACCCATCCACATCACGTTAAACACCAACTCGCGCGTTAAAGACCTATCCACACGTTAGAATCATCGATCATCTAGCATCCGTATAAATCCAATTTACCGACCGATGAAGTGCGGTTGTTAGCGTAATCTGCAAATGTTTGCCTTATGGCATATACTTTTAAACATTTGAGGTGGGAAACGCCTTGGACTAACAAAAAGCCCAGCTGTCGCTAGGGTGAGGCCGACCGTACTGGTACTAGTGATCAATAGCAACCTAGGCCCTATCTTGCACCGTTTAGCCTCCGTGACAGACAGACGGACGGACAGACGGACGACAACCATGATAACAGCTTGACCGATTTTTCACACCATAGGTTAGGGTCTAAGAGTAATTATAGCCTATGATGCCAATGAATTACCACGAATGGAGACGAGATGCACGACCGATGCAAGTACTGAAGAGCGTCGACCGCGAACTTCACACGAATAATTGCCACTGTCTTCCGGCTGAAGATCTATATGCAACAAAACATAAATGTAAAAACGTTTTAAAAAATTTTTAACGTTAAAAAACGTTTAAAATGTGGCAGAAATAAAAAAAATGTTTGAAAACGTTGAATAAAAAACGTTGGCTATAATTTGTTTAACTTTTTGCCTAATGCTTAATGCTGTTATGTGCAGTATACGTGAAACTATAGTTTAGATAAAGAGAACTTTATTTAATTTTAATTTAACCGTGTTGTTATAGAATCATAGCACTAGATTAACCAAATACACTAGATAAAAGCCTTTTTATTTAGCACATTTGGACTAACTAAGTAAACTACTATCATTATGACCTGTTAATTAGTTCGTTTTTGTAATTTCAAAAGTGCTTCTTGAAATTCTTGATAAAATTTTTATGAACGTTTCATAAAAAAAATTTTAAAAAAAAGAAAAAAAAAATTAAAAAATTATAAAAACGTTAAAAATAGTTAAAAAGTGACAAAAATAAAAAAACGTAAAAAGCGTTTTTTACATCTATCCAACAAACGTAAATTAGGTTGTCTACTATTCAACGTCTTTCGACTATTACTTATCATCGCCCTATCGCTCATGCTACTTAATCAAACCATTTAATTTCTTTGCGCCTCGCAAACCTATACTTCTAATCTTTTAAATTATATTTGTTTTCTCCAAACGGTAGCTAAATTATTACTGCGAAAAGTTTTAGTTAAAAAAATCAGAATTTAAGATCTTCATTCGTCACCGACAATAACAACAACAACAACGCAATCATAATAAAACAAGTGTTATCTATAAAAGTTAACTTTTAGACATTATTTTTTACTTTATATACGTACGAACACTTTAAAAAAATATTTTGTACTGAAACTTAATTAAAACGCAAATAAGCCGACATTATAGGCAATTAAACCCCTGCAGCAAGGTTAAGTGGCATAAGTTGATCGACTATCACTGATCCAGTAATAAAAGTTACTTACTTGTAATTTTGAGCGACATTCGGTAGCGAGGGTGATCGGAGACAAGCACGACTTCGAAGCGTTGTGTCGCCAGGAACGGTTCGAGGATGTTGCCCATGATATTGATAGATGTTTCCTCGTCGGCCTGAATCTTCTTCCAGATGACGGGGTTCTCGAACATGCTGAACTGGTCACAGTGAAACTCGCACGGCGTCTCAACTGAGCGTCCGGCGTCTAACACGATCACGTGACCACGAGACAACATCTTCAACTCTTGCGCCGCTACAAGTCGCACACGGCGCAGTTTGAATAGCCTATTTTGCGCTGATGTGCCGTTAAAGTTGCGTACAGAGCGACAGAAATATAATAAAATAAAAACGTAAATAAGTACGTGAGTAAGTAAGTAAGTTAAATAAAATGTGAATTAATATAGCACATAACGTTAAAAATAATCTTCAATGCCTCAAAGAACAGTTTTTATTTGCGCGCTGCGGCTTTCGTTTTATTTTATTTTAGTTCGATTCTATTGATCTGTATGTATTTTAAGAAACTACTCACTCACGCTACAAGTCACGTGCACGCAGCTATTCAGCTATTAACAGTGCCAGCGACCGACAGTCGTTTTCGGGTTTTGTAAGCCTATTTTGTTTGTTATACAAGATTTCTTTTTGTTTTTGCAATAGCGTGTAAAGAAAAAATTCCATTACGGCGACATTGCGACAAAGTCGGCGACGGACTTTGACGGACTTTGTCCGTGCATACCTTCCCCGCAGGGTAGTTTCGTTGAAAGTCGGCGTAATGGAATTTGGGTTTGAATCGTGTTATCTTTTTAATCGTTAATGGATGTCATGCCAGTTATTATCGTATCTTTTATATATTAAGTTAAAAACCTAAGCAGTGGGCCACGTAAGATACAAAACGTTGATAGCAAATCCACAACAAATGAAAAAAGTGGAGTTTGAGTTTATTACATCAGCTACCCCATAGCGCGGCTGAAAAGGGCGGTGGTATGTTTGCTTCCTGCGCCGCGGATCCAGTAAACATTGTAGATTATCGTAGCGTGGAGTAGACTCCAGATGTCGCTGCAATCGGTGTGATATTTTTTTTCCTTTTTCTTCTTCTTTTCATTCTTCGATGTATGCTCAAACTTCAACAAACTGAAGACTGCGGAGTGCGGACCAATAGTATACGTGGTTGTGGACATGCCGCTGTCACCAGAATCGGTGGAGTGATGCTGGCAAGAACAGCGGGTAGAGAACGTCGCAAGCTAGCATCTGGAATCTGCTGATAATACGCGCGGAAGAAAGCACGTTAAAGAATCGCCGACATGGTCACTCGCCAAGTCATAACTAACACTAACTGCGCGCCACACGTAGTGCGGTAGTCTGTGTACGCAGCTATACGCACCGTCCGGAATGCTAATGATCACCGTGGCACGAACGAAGATTCGTCAACTGATGGCGACTTGTTGTCTTGCGCCATAGCAACTTTTATTTCATGCTCGCGCTCGTATACTGTCTGCACTAGATACCGCACTGCTGGAGTGGGTAAGCGAGTACGCAGTACAGGCTTCGAGCACAATCATTTTTTGCTAAAAAAATAAGACACCAGATTCGAACCAGCTCCAAGTGCCATATAGGGGCCTACTGTTGTGTAAAGTGATTAACATGGTTGTACAAGAAATTTGAGCTAATGCTCACGAGACGCGCGAAAGCCTATAGGAGTTCTTATTCGCAAACTGTCAGTCTATCTCCAGCCATTTCGTCGCAGTTCATCCTAGGACTGTGCGCATAACGAGTTAGTTGCGTGGATCGGATTTTAATAATTTTTGGTAAAAAATATTTCAGAGACAACTGGCCATCAAAACATTATGTCATTTCCCACCTCACTTATCGTATGTTTCTGCATTACCTGGAAAATCAGAACCAACGAAATACTGCATTTTCACATAAAGTGGTATGATAACTTAACGTAAATAACGCACAAAACACGTTTTGTTTACATTTTTGACACTTTAACTGACACTTTATCCAATTGTTTTGTTTTTTAGCTGCATGCAATAAAATTGATCGAAATGTTGGCTAATTGTGCAATCACAAACATAAAGACGATTTCTCCATTCATTGACAGTGGTATCGATAATGTTATGCTCCAGACTCATCCATACTTCACCAGTCGCTTTTTGAATTCATAAACATTTCTTAACGTCATATGGTAGACATTCTGCTGCACGACAGTCAAATCTTGTAATTGACTGGCTCTTAGAGGCCACAGATCAGGATAGACGGAATTTATCGACGTTTTTATCATTTCAACGCATATTTTGCTCAGTTTTATTTTCCCAGGTAGTGCAGAAACAGACACTGGGTGAAGTAGAAACTTAAACAATCATTCAATAGCCAGTTGTGTCAAAAACATGTATGCTAAAAATTACGGTCAATAATGCTGGGGTGTTTTAAAGGTTTTCTGCATATTTCAGCGCATATTTTGATTGTTTTTTTCTCGAGGTAGTGCAGAAGCAGACATTGGGTGAAGTAAAAAAGTAAACCGCCATTTAATGGCCAATCGTGTTAAAAATAGTTAAGTTAAAATTATAAGAATCTGATAATTTTTATTCAAGTTAGAATCCAAAATGTCCGGGATGTGTTTTTGAGACAGTGCATGGAGCTTTTTTAGAACCACCTTTAAAAACAAGCTTAAGCGATTAAACGGGAAAAGACAAAAAGATGCTTGTTATACGGCCCGGAAAAGTGGGAAACTGCTCAGAGAATAGGAAAACTGACAGCGTGAAAATGAGTTTATGCGTGCTGGCAGTAGCGTGTAAACGGAGTGACAGAAGGGTCTCATTACGCCTACGTTCTAGGACTAAGTCTGGGCTTATAGCTCTGCTGCTGCAGCTCGGCGCCTATATCATCTGACGTCACGGCATCCCAGCGCCAGTATTAACTTCATTAACAGCGGCAGCCGAAAACAAACCGAACAGAACGTCTATAGATTCTGCGTCCGAAGACAAAAACCTTGGCAGGAAATTGTACGTTAAAACAATAATTAGACACACAAAGTATAGTGTTTTTTTTCTTTTTAGTTATATTTATTAGAAATCTGTACACAAAGTACACAAAATAAGAAGAAAAATGTCACAAAGTACATAAATAATAAATTTAAAACTTAACGCCAATTAAAAGTAACAAAAAACTTTTAGATCATCTGTTTTACGTCATCAGACTTTGTTGTCGAATGAAATAATGCATCTATTAATCTTCAAACGTTGACGATCGGCGTCTGATTAAATTCATCTACAAATTGTCGATCAATGCGCGCCCTAATGGATGCAATCATTCAAAATTCATCATTTCTCAATTAGCTGTCAACAGACTATTTGTTTTGTTGCAACAGCGGTTGTCACTCGAATTACTTAACGATGTGGCTCATGTTTTCTATGCTTTCTACAACGCGTCTCAATCAGAAAACGTGCCACTTTTATTTTTTGAATAACTCCGTAAAACATCGACCGATTTTATAATGTTTGGCGAGCACCAAATAAAATATTAATTTCAAGTTTTTTAACCCCCAAAAGGCACATCCTTGCGCGAAACCGCGTTGTTTGAGCCATCGCACGCAATAATCCGCCGAAGGGTCTGACCTGTAGGTGAGTTGACTAAAAAAAGGTATATAGCTACAAAAATTTTTGCGTATATTTCACCCATTTGCCGGGAAGCCCCCCTTGAAGGGATTTACATGAAATTTTGCACGAGGGGTCATCTCGCCGACATAATCAACGGTGCCAAATTTTATCTCAATCAGATCAGGGGTTTTGATTCTGTGGGGGGTCGAATTTTTGGCTTTCCCATAAGAAAGAGAAGTCGCCGTTAACACAGGGCTTGAACTACCGTTCAGCCTGTGATTATTCACGTCAAGTTTCTTTGTGATGTTGTGTGCCAAAAAATTATGGCATCCGGCTAATGTGTTACGGAGTTATTAAAAAAATAATAGTGACAAGTTTTTTATTATTCAGGCACAGTGTATTTTGCTGTGTATCTAACCGTAATTGTAGATAAAAATATTCATTTTGGCTTATTTTAAAATTCAGTCGTCGTTCTCCTGGCGCGGCAGTGCCAGGATTGAGAACTGAGCAAGTCGGAGTCTTGCCCAATGTCCAGGAGGCCCAACTGTCGAGGGCGCTACGTTGGCTATCTTTGCAAACAACTGCAAGAAAAGGGTTGTTTTCTGTCAAACGAAAATAACACGTTTGAAATTCAGCTTAATTCAATTTAGATTGTACAATTTGTTTACAGGAAACGCAAACTCAGATACATCCAAAATGTACGTCGCTGTGAGTAATAGCCTAAAAGCGAGTACAGAAAGACATTATACTGAAGTGAGCTGAACTCAATTATACCCCGTTTACACGATCAAGCAAACATCGAGCAAATATGAAGCATGCATAAAGCATAGCCTACAAAGCAAACATCAAGCAAATATCGAGCTAGCTCGTTCAGCTAACTAGAGCCAGCTCGTCAAGTTAGCTTCATCGTGTAAATTGGGTATTATTAAACTAACCAATGGCCGAGCCCATTGATCAGATCGGTTCAGTTCAGTTCAGTTATATCTCTATGTACGCGCCTTAAGTGTGTGTCCATTGCATATCGATCGCATCATCAGATCAACTGGATCGTTTTTCAGTCATCGCCACGGCTTTTCTGCAGCAGTAATAGAAAAAAAATTGACTTAAAATATCGACTTAAAACGATAGTCGGAGATCGACTATAAAAGTGCTAAAATTGAACCATGCGTAACTGTATTCTGGGCTTCCAGCAAAGGAACGTTTACCTGTTGCCGGTGGAAAATTATTAGGGTCACCCAAGTCAAAATTTGCCGAGTTCTGTATAACAGTGGTTCCGTTACCTGGACGGTTAACAACTTAACATAATACCCTGTTTACATGTCATGATTAAGCAACCATCAAGCAATCATTAAGCAAACATCGAGAAAAACATCGAGCAAACGTCAAGCAAACATCAAGCATGCATGAAACATAGCCTACACGAAGCAAACATGAAGCAAACGTCAATCAAACATCGAGCAAACATCAAGCAATTAGAGTGCACATCGTGCACGTGTATATTGAATACATCTGCTTGATGTTTGTTCCATGTTTGCTTGATGTTTGCTTGATCGTGTAAACTGGGTATTACTGACCTAGTAATGAAGCCAGTCACCCGAGTTAAGTTGTATGCTAGGCCTAGCTTAATTTAGCTTTACTCTTTCCGGTTTGAAAATGACATGAGCTCACACAGCAGACCTTGGTAGTGATTGCGATCCCGAGATCGTTTTTTTTTCAATCACGGTATCTGAGACTGTAAATTTTCTTATTTCAGAATTTTGGCGAGATTACCGATAGATCGTTAGCGGTACGCACTTTCTTAGCCGTTAGCCCTACTAGACTTATTTGAATGCAGAGCATGCTATGCAGCTTGTAAGCCTACTATTATACGAATTGTTTTGTTGTAGGCTTATTGTATCTGATGATTTTGTAACTATCAATAATGTTTCCATAATTTCAAAATTGACGATTGAAGCGGCGACCCCGGGATAAGCGTTTGCAATCTTTTAGGCTAACCTTAATGTGAAAAAAAGTTAATTTTTCTTCTTCTTCTTTATGCGGCCGGCGATATAACGGGCGATGCGGCTATTACCATTACTTGTCGCGGAAGCCGGCGAGACCGCAACGCATCAGTTGTTAGCGGGGCGGCGCTGATCGTGGCGCCATCTTACGACATGCGATCGATGGTCGGTCGTCATGCGCGACGCCCGAGTGTGTCGGATTCTTTACGATGAGTAGGGGCCAGCGTGGTCATTACGGACCCATTACACGGTCGGGCCGGGCCGGTGGATAGGCAGCGCTTTACGGACAACAGTACCAGTTATCATACAGTGATGCACTATCGCTACGAATAGAAATCCGTTGTGTAAGATTAGCATCTCGATGATTAGCATCTCGATGTTGGCTTATAAAAAATTGAAAGAAAGGCCAAGAAAGGTAAAAAAAACAATATAAAACCTATTTAGTTATTAAATAAGCCAAGTTTAAAACTTAAAACCGCCGAGTAGATCTGATGTACATCATTTAGAAAAAAAACATAATTCCGTAAATTTAGAGTTGCGCCAGAAGTTCGGAGATTATAAAAGAAACAGCCAAAACGCTCCTGGTAGTTTGTCCGATAAATAAATCTCAAAGCATGCACTATGATAATCCTGAAATATTTATTTTGCTTATCTCGACCCGACCGACAATCGTTTAGGCTTGGCGCAGACTGAGCCATAGAAACAAGCAAGAACGAACAGATTCGCTAATCGAATCGATCGATCGTAATCGGTTCGAATCGCGAACGGCCCATCTCTAATCGCGGCGTTACAGAAGAACAGTTACCTCGCAGAGCCGGATGGACTGCGATCAGCAGCAGCAGTAGAGATAGTGTGAGAGAGAGCCGACAAGGAGCTGTATGTTTGTAGACGTTTAAAAATGCATGTTCAATGTTCATGCATGTTTATACATGTTTATACATGTTTACGTATGTTTGTAGATGGCGTCGACCCGACCGGTGCAGCTTGTCGGCAGCTGCGGCTCTGCGACGGCGTGTCCACGAGCGACCTCGGCGGCCATCGGTGCTAACATCGCGCCGTCTTTCCTCTCTTCCGTTGTCCCCCTAGACTCGCGGTTTAGGCTACTGCTGGATGGCCGGCTGGATGGCTGTTAATTATGACGACGCACCAACGCGTCTTGGGCAGCACTGCAGAGAGATCGATCTCAACGAATGCCTCGCGGTAACAGTGGGTCGGTCGGTTTAATCTGAAACCACACACAGACAAAACAAAACGATTATAACCAGGCCTACTCTGTCGACGTTGACAGTTCAAAACTCGGCTGAAAGTTTTCAGCCAGGCTTGGACTGGCCTCCAAGAAATTTTTTTTTGAACAATGTACTCACTGAACCAAGCTAAACTGAACAGACTCAAAACTAATTACCTCTTCACCAAATCCTTCTTCTGACTATTTCCTGGACTGCACTCCTACTAGTGATTGCAATGCAATCCCGGGATTAAATTGTCAATCCAGGGATCCGGGATTGAGAAATTTGTAATCCCGGGATACCGCGGGATCCCGTTTCGGGATTAGGCTTACGAATTGGTCATCGTATTGGTATCCCCAATTGATTTATTTCATGCATAGCATGTAGTATACGCCCATACTAAAGATATATTCGAACTGTGGAACTTGACAGTGACTGCCAAAGTACACAAGAAATTTGAGCTCATGCTTACGAGACGCGCGAAAGCCTATAGCAGTTCCTGTTCGCAAATTCAAACTGTCAGTCTATCTCCAGTCATTTCGACGCGACTTTTACGGGGGTACCGCTCTTTGATGCCCTCGTGCACAGGTTTCCTTGAACCTAAAAAATCGAGACTTGAACCGTCAAAATCTACGTTTAATGTTAAAAATTTCATATGCAGCTTGTCCATGTCTATTGCAATTGGTTTCGGCGCAATTCGCTCTTGAATTGTCTTGCAGCCCGAAATCGCCAAAAAATCCGTGAAAACCCCTATTTTAACGTTCAGGGGCATTCAAGGTCATTAAATTTGGTGGCAATCGAGAGCCAGTGTACGACATCCTATTAGTGATTAATAGTAACTTAGGCCGTATCTCGCACCGTTATCGAGATACAGCGACTTATTCTCTAAAATCACAGATTTTTCCCACCACCTCTCATTTAGCATCTTCGTTCGAGGTGACCTCCTTCGAGTTTATGGAAAAGCTTTACGGTTTCTGAAACTAGAGTCTTCCAGGCAGCCGACGGTGAAGATTTGGTGATCCTAGCTTGCACCGTTTTTGACTGATCCACCCGTCTGACAGACGGACGGACGGACATACGGACTGAATTGTGATGGCTAAGACGCAGTGAAAGCAGTAGCTGCTTTCGCGCGTAAAAATTACAGTGCACAACAAAGAGTAAGATTTTAGCGCACACAAATATTTTATTCATCTGACGGCTAGAATTTTTATTTGTATTATTTAATACGCGAAAAAATAGTTTTCACTAATTTTTGTAATCCAGAAATCCCGAGACTGAGACGCTGAAAACGGCCCAGATCTCGGGATTCGGTATCCCGGGATTGCAATCCCTAACTCTGACTAATAATCCTGTTGCGGGAGCCAATCACGTACGACTGAAAATAGCCGGAATGCATGGAGTGCCGCGTTGTTGCTATAGGACAGTAGTCGGCAACCAGCCGGCACAGTTCCGGTATATCGACACCGGCGTGTGGTGACACAACTTCGTTAGGCCGATAGCGAGGCGCGGGGCGTAATTGTACTCGCAATGTGGTTTACAGGACTGAACAGTCATCACACCACACACTCGCTATAGACTTACCAAATGTAGCACCATGGCACTCCATCCGTGCTCAATTGCGTCAAAATCACGCTCCAGATGATGAACAGGACTGACAGACAGTGCTATATATTATTGTAAACAGAAATACGGACATGGATTTGGTTCACATCTATCGGCTGCTTTGGGATGGTCACTGCTCTGTAATGTACATTGAAAGCATTATTCGCCTATGCAGATGTAATAGTAGACCGAATTACGGGTCTTCCGATTTTATACGTCCCACTGTCTGTCTGTCCGTCTCGCGAGCTCCAAAGTTCACAACTCGAAACTCAAAAAAATGCGCTCGCACCTATGTAGATTTTAGCCCGTTGGAAAAACTTGTTCCAAAAATACTAAATTATGGGTTATAAATTTTCCAGTTTTAGAAAAATTAGGCTGAAATAATATGTTGAGCACCCAATTTTAAAAATTTGTTTGTTGTAAAATTGCTACTTCTTGCCTCGTTTTCAATCTTTTCAACCACGACGACGCTGGTTTGTACGACAGTCTGAAACTCGTTACTGAACCTAACTCAGATTGAATCGCGCCTACGATTCGAACTTCTGTTTTGACATATGGCGCGTTACAAATGCAGACTGCTTACTTACTTTGTGAGTATGGTTTAACGTCTCACCCGACACAGTATAGGTCATTTCGGGAACGGCCTTTTTAGGCAAAATGCACACAAACACAATAATAGAATGGTAAGTTTAAACTTTGCAATAAACATGAGGTTTAACCTTTACAGAAACACAAAACACAAAATGAGGTTAACCTAACATTGTAAGAACTCCATTATACGCCTGCATATGTAACAACATAATGGTAGTTCTAATAATCTTACCTGTTATCCTCCAGACAGTCATCAATGTGATAATGCTGTTTATTGGAAGACAGAACCCAACTCAGAGATCCGACAGTACTCAAAACAATCCCGTTTAGCTTGTTGTAACACTATGATCGAAGGTTTTTAAACAGTATGCACTAAACCAAATCTATACGCTTACTCCATCATATCGGAACGGAAGACGAAGACGCCAAAGGCAGAACGAGTAGATTACAGACAGCAACTATTATACGTGCCATATCCTGAAGGCTGCACGCTCCATCACTACTGAGAACAAATTTCTGATGCGTTCGAAGCTGGCATTTTGCTACCAATCTTCTCAATCAGCCATAAGATAGAAACATCGTCACTTCAGCACACAGACGTTATGGTGGCGTCGTGCGTTAAAAAGTCAGCGAAGTAGGAAGTTGCAATTATTGTTCGATAAACAGTACTGCAAATATCCGACAGAGAAAATTATCGGTGCTCAAAATTTTAATTTTACCCTTAAAATTTTTCGCAAAAATTGGTTTTAAGTCCAAACTCGTTCAAAGGCATTGATTTCGGTACTTTCGGCAAGCTCGTCTGCAACGCTTGTTATGATAAGCAGCAAATTTGTGTCTATCTGCAACCGTTTGCACGATAAACGAGTCAATTGCGGTAAAATAAGGACGTTTTAAAGAATACTTCTTTTTATATTTTTTTCATTTAGCGGCACAAAATTTGCTCACAAAAAATTAAAGACACTATGGGAGGCTTTCTTATGTTGAAAACCCAGCGATTCTATCTTATCTGAGTTAGAATCGGTTCCGGGTCGTAATGGACAGACGGACAAACAAACAGACGGACGGACAGAAATGCGATAGCTAACACGCGTTTAGCACATAGTGCGTCGCGCGTAAAAACGGAAGTCAGTGCTGTTACCGTATCGTCTCAATCGAGTAAAACATTTTATCTATATTTTTTATGCTACCATAACGGACATGAAATTGGCGGACATGAAAATGCAAGACATTTGTTTCAAGTGACTAAATAGACATAGACTGAGTAAACTTCAATTTAGCATTGCTTTCCTGTAACCGTTTACCTCTTTAATTCGAAGAATGCTCAAGATCGCAGCTCAGTTGACGTAATATTAACCGGCTTGTGTAAAGTCGAAACGATTCGACTTTCTAACGACGATCGCTGTGTCTTTCATCGTTGCCCAAGTCAGAAAAAAAACGAACGTAGAGTATGCAGATTAGTATAGATGTAGCCACTTGAAACATGTCTTGCATTTTCACGTCCTTTAGTCTCATGCCTGGACATTTTGGTGGTCCGTCATTTTCATGTCCGCAATTTTCAGCGCCCCCACCATAACATCACACCGTCTTTAACGGCCGACGTTGTTCTCGCTGTCCTAGGCTCCTATAGCTATTGTCTGCGTCTATGCCCGCTGCCGTTCTCTCTCTTCCCATCTTCCTTCATTCCGCATCCCAGACCTCTCAGCCGCTGTAGCCGGTCAGTCCAGCGTGACAGCAGAACGACAGCTAATCGTTCGCTAGATCACGCATGCACCCAACGCGCCCGTATAGATCTGATACGATGCGGCGGCTCTATATTTCACGCACCGCTCGCCGATCTGCCCTTGTCTGTATTTCGGACAAAATTTATGACGCTAATGCACCGTTTCCGTATACGACCGTGTTTTCAGACTACCGCCGGGCGCCGCCGCGGCCTAGGATTATGCAATTAAATTATATTAGCTGTGAATAGTATGCCTACTTTAGCTTTTCGCGCTTCGACAGACAGTTCGATCATACACAAACTGTCGTTGAGTTCACCAAACGTCTGTCCATGGATGGAACAGGTTTCTTCTATGGACTGTTGAAGCTAAGCGAGAACAGCTTTTTCCCAACTACGTAGATTAAATAGCTATTTTATTATTACGCACTCCATATGTGTGGCACAGTCAGAGGCGTTATTTAAGGCGAAAGCTGGAGGAATCTTATGGACCTCCAAGGATTTTTGATTATAAGTTTTTGCTGTAAATCGTACCTTTAAAACAGTGTTACCTCTGCAAGTAACCTACAACACGTTACGTAGATTGAGACCCCCCAATGATTTACTGAAATGACACCATGCAGTATAGGCAGTGTTAAAAGAACTGCTGCTATAGCCTGTGTGTTATATAGTATAAAAAATCAAAATGAGTTGAAAAAGCTACTTATATCAAAAGCGATTTTGTTAACGATAAGCGATGCTAAGAAAAACAATAAATCGTCATTTGTGTTGTAAATTTATGTTAATGATTGACACCTAAAGCTTTTGAAGACCGTAGATTTATGTCTGCGGCAATCGTGTTTGTCTTTAAATTAAAACAGGTCAGCGTCAAAGGAGAAGATGTAGGCTCTAAATAGATGGATGAAATAATTGGTACAGCGGCTAGCGAGACATTCACACTGACAGGCAATGGACACATCGTGAACACAATCACTCGGCTGTGGACAAAAGACAATAATTTGTCTCTATGACACGCGACGCTCCCATGACGCCATAGAGTAGGCGCATATACACGCCGAGTTGCGCAACC
>Ga0209367_1006497_pt1 | contig 16162 bp, 12 predicted proteins | sample WorMetLIZISLAND2_FD_187412 | JGI IMG/M metagenome (GOLD analysis project Ga0209367, IMG submission 187412) | Marine gutless worms symbiont microbial communities from Max Planck institute for Marine Microbiology, Germany - Olavius geniculatus... ... | reverse complement strand
GTTGCACGCGTCAATGCCGCATATTTCATATGCTAGAAAAATGCGGAAAAATATGCTGCATATATGCGGCACATGAAGCATATATCCCGCATATATGCGCCGCATATTTCGCCAAATTCCGCATATTTTCCCGCATATTTTGCCTCAAAAAGTTCCGCATATTTTAAGAAAATTCTCCGCTATAAACCAGCATCGCAATCTGGAAGACCTAGAGAAATGCTGGATGGGGCAAAGCCAGGGGAACATTTCGAGAGAAACTGTTAATTGTTACTTTCATGTAAAGTGACCAAACTGGCATATAGTGCAATGCCCAATTACTACTTGAATGGCTGACTGTCAGCAGATGGGTCAACCGTCCAGACATATAACCAACCACCACGGCCAACTCAGCCTTCCATCCCTCTGGGTGCTGACCATCATGGCTGGGGTTAAGGCACAGCGCATTCACCTGTGTCAGGTGGCAAGTAACACTGTGTGATCTCATATGGCAGGTGATGCTCCGTAGCTTTGCGACGGTTCACCACAAAGCTGTACACACCTTTGACCTTCCACAGTTCATTCACCACACAGTGGTCTGTATGGCTATGTCAAACACGGGTCTACTAACCGTTTACGACGTCCAGCTTTCATTGATAATCTTGCATTCTTCGATGATGAGGTTAATCTATTTTTAATCGCAGATTTCTTGACATCAGGATTTCTACTATACACACAATACATGCATACGCTCGGTTTTTGATTAAGGCTGTAAGTTACATGCAAAACAAAAACCGTTTTCAAAAGCATTTTGCAAAACGTTGTGTCTTAGTTTACACGGGACCACGTCAAACTTTGCTTAAATGTTTCACATTACATTTTAAAAAAAAACAGAAGGTAAAAGAGAACATCTGCAGAGCTCAGCATGCTAGGAATGTTTCAGAAACTTTTAGCACAATGAAACACGGCTTGAAGACAGATGACAGCTACAACGTAATTTAAACAATAAAGATAGACACTCGGAAAATGGCTGAACAACTGCTGGTATTCAATAACCAAAGTCAGATTTTAACGCAATAAGGCCCTCTTTGGTAAAAATGTGAGAACCCTCACAAATTTCCCATTTTACAACACAGCTCAGACCCCCAAAACCAGAAAATGACTTGCTGTTCCAAGCAAACTTTTAAATGCCGGAGCATGCCACAAAGAGGCCTTGCGGGCTACACCCAATGTGCTGTTGTTGAATACTCGGTGACCCGTGGATCCCCTTTTGACCAACCAAACCAGCCTAAATCTACCTGTGAGCAGCTGACTATTGCGATGCATAAATGATGATAATTATATCACAATAACGATGACACAAACTGACAGTGGCTTCTATCCCCCAAATCTGGAATCAAAATCGGTTGCAACTTCCCCTCCCCAGTTTTGGGCTCAGGTTCCCCCAATTTCTGACTAAAGTTTTCTCTATTTTATGCTTTCCCCTCTAGGGAAAAAGTTTAGTTAATTGTGTAGATTGAAAAATGGGTGAAAGTAAAAAATAGGAAGAGTTTTGTTAAGGGTGCAGATTGTCCAGTGAAAAATGGGGGGAGTTTTGATCTACAACCTTAGCAAAACTTCCCCCCTATTTTTCACTGGGTGCAAACTACGCCCACCAGATATAGGCATAGAAGCCAGTGCAGGCTGAGTAGCGTACCGTGCTGACTTGAACTGTCTCAAGGCGTTCTTACTCGTGCTCGTCAACTCTTTGTCAAACGAATTCTTCTGCACAAAGTTTGGCTTTTTCTTTTTCATTTTCTTCCCACCTAATGACAAGGCAAGCAATGTTAGAACCCCTCGGGAAACACGGCCATATGCAACAGCAAGAAACAATGTGTTCACAAATAAATAAACTCACAACGCAACTGTGCTTTTAAACGTAATGGAAAAATAGATAGCAGTGTTTGCTAGTTCTATGAATTAGGGAAAACTACGAGGTCAACTTAACCTTAGCACATTAACAATAGTTTTGATGTAAGAACAGGCCATCCAAAATTCTTGTAAAAAAGCCAAACTCAGCTAAAAATAAAAACAGTCTACTTTACTAAATACCAGTAGAATTAAATGTTTTTGATCAGGCAATTAATGAATGACCAAAGGCAGCATCAGCGCATGCAAAATACACAAAAAATCTATAAAAAATACAGTACAAAAGCTAAAGCTAAATGACCACAGCAAACACGGATGGAGATTTCTAACATATCTAACGGACTGCAAAATAAACAATGTTCCATATTTCACAAAGCAGTGTGGATTTTTCCAACATTTGACTGCTAACGGCAGCAGAAGCCAGGGTGTACTTTACCCGATGCAGATGAAGGGAGGTCATCGTCAAATGCTCGAATTCGTTTGTCTTTGAGCCGACGTTTTGTGGAACGGATTGACACCAAAGCTGCTTTCTGCAGTTCACGCTCCATTCGTTCGTCCGCCTGTCAACGTCAGCAACGTGCCACAAACTGATGGAACTGAACTGAAGATTAGGCAAATGTGAAAGCAACGGCGGCGGACACCTTCATTTTTCATCAGCCACTACGAGTGACGGGTAGCTCTTTAAACTTGTGACCTATGCTGAGATATCGTTTGACAAAACAATGGTTACTTACAATGATCTAGTGAGACGTGTCACCTACGCAACCGAGCCAAATGGAATGGACATCATCAGATGAGACCTGAAGGATATGGACACCAGCTGAAAAGAAGCCAAAGAACTAGACAGACAGAACGGCGTCAACGTTATGTACCAATGCATCGACCAGGATCTAGGTTGAACTAAGGTCTTTAAGATAAGAAACATACATCCTTTATTAATTGACAAAAATGCAGCCAGCACTGACCGTCTGTGCTCGGCTGGTATCTTTTCCAAGAGTCTTCTGTTTCTGTCGACGTCCTCCAGTAGCAGTCGAGAATTTGCTCAGCTTCTGAGCAGCTGAATTCAACACAAACACGTCAAACACTCGTCGCTCAAAGATTAAGTGCTGTCCTCAATAGTGATTGCAATCCCGGGATTGGATTCTCAATCCCGCGATCCGGGATTGAGAAATTTGTAATCCCAGGATCCTGTTTTGGAATTAGGCTTACAGATTGGTCGTTAATTTGGTATCCCCAATTGACTTATTTTATGCTCTGGGCCCCTGCGAAAGATATATCCGAACTGTAGAGAGTGACAGTAACTGTCAAAATACAAATTTCCGGCAATAGCACAAAGTAGTACTCTAGCATAAAATATTTTATTCACCAGATGGCCAAAAATTCTTATTTCTGTCATTTAATACATGAAAAAGTATAATTTTAGCTAATTTTTGTAATCCCGAAATCCCGGGATTGAGATGCTGCCAATCCTGGAATTCGGGATTGGCGAAAACGGCCAGGATCCCGGATTGCAATCTCTAGTGCTCAAGTACCATGCACACAAAAACCCATGTGACCTTGACTTTTAACCTGTGACCTTAAATAGATTCAAAGGGTGCTAGAGACTGTAGATGTTCGTGCAACATTTCATCAAGATGAGTGCAGCGGTTCACGAGCAATCTTGTTAACAGAGCCACAATGCTGAAAACAATACTACCATCATCGCTACCATGGACAGTAACAAATGGAACAGTGTCTGACACTGCTCTGACGTCTGCTGGTGATAAAGTTATATTCACACTTTTCGGACATTTTGCAGCAGTGCAGGTAGGCTAATAACCTGCAGCTTCTGTACTAACTTTCAGCAGTCTCACAGTCTTCTGTCCAGTTCCAAGACGGATCATTTCGGTGAACTGAGATAAAAGGTCCTTCCAACTTTTTCCCACCTATGACAATTTTTTTCGCTGTGGTGACATCTAATGGCAAACGGAAATTGTTCCCAAGAAGGCAGCAATTGCTGAAAGGTCAACTGGTTGGTAAAAAATCATAATTTGGCATTTTAGAGAATATAATTACATTATATCAGCAAGCAAAACCTCCTCACCGATGTCCTGCATTCGTTCGCTGTGTGTCTGGAACCAGCTGCGCTTTGGTCGTGACAGGATTTCGTCGCGATGTTCCAGCAGATTGTACGCTTTGTTTGCCTTCAGTTCAGTCAGTCGCAGTTCTTTCTCTTCTTTCTCTGCAGCCTCAATGGCCGTGACATCCACCTCCAGATGACGAATGCAATCTCGATATTTCTCGATCACTTCTGCACAGCAGCGCACATGAACGATTAACGCACAGATTAACCAATTAATGCATTTGTTTGGAAAAGCCATCCTTGAGACCTCGATACAACTAGTAGCAGGTAACATAATAAGGCATCTACTCCGAAGTGAATGCAAAAATTGTAAAGCTAAAATGGTACTATGTATCAAAATCATTTAACCCATGACCAGACGGAAAAAAAGTGGCTACAAAAAACGGTGGCTGTATTTTAGAACCAAATTATCATGTGCACATCAATCATGCGCCTAGTAGCCATCTGTGTGTTAATCATTCATATGCGCCTAGTTTGTTATAACAAAATGCACTGATTGATTAATGGGTGATGATCAGGAAATTTGCCGATAATCAGTATCCGCTGAACCTCAGTTTATACAAGAAACCACTGACCAAAGCCAATTGTCATCGACTGAATATATAAGCATGCTCACTCAGCATACAGGCTTTTCGCTAAATAATCACTATTCTATACTTAAAAACCATACTTAAAAGATGCTATATAAGGAAAAGATGGTGAACAAGACGCAGTACGAAGCACCCTACAGCAGGAACGTACATTGGTTGACAGAATAGCACAGCAAAACACCAACACGGTGCGGCCATGTTTCAAGGACGGGCTGCCTGTAAAAGCGATGCACTGTACCATAACTAGGTGGAGAAATCCAGGAAAGCAACCACAGAAGTGGATAGAAAATATAAAGAAAGACAGAACACAAATATGTTTTCAGGAAGCAGCTGATATTTTGCATGAGAAAGCCAAATGAGATGTCAAGTAGCAGTCTCATTATGATTTCCGTAATCATGAAAAAAAAGAAAAAAAAACAGAATAGATGCAGTAGTTGAATTGAGCATTTAGAGCAGACCAGATGACTGTTTGCACAGCTAAGTAATTAACATGGTAAAGCACGTCATACTGCAGTCATGGGTTCAAATCCTGCTTGTGGAATTTTTTTTCGGAAGCTGTAACTAATTATGTAAGTCAGCAAAGAAAATCATGTCGGATAGGATTAACTGCTGCAATAAGACAAACTGAGCAGAGCTAAGTTGATAAGAACTGTTAGCTAAGTGTGCAGAAAATAATACTCACTCTGAGAAACTGTTCTGCAAAGTACGGGTCGCCCGGCCTTCGCCGATCGTCGACAAATTTCATGCAAAAGTCGTCTTTCGGACTCCCCAGACAATGACACCGACCTATAAGGCATGCGACAAACAAATTGACATAGTTACAGCAAGTGAATTACGATTACAATGATCAACTCAGCTACACAGTTGGCGGCCGATCTATTTATGATGCCTTGTTCCACGTGCCACCACAAGCTAGACCTAGAAGATATGCACTAGACTCAACACGTCGCTGGTGTCAGTAACGACAATTACTGCTGGGTTTTGTTTAGTTAGACAATTCTTCCATATTTACCATACTCAATATTATGCCGGTCCCTTAAAAGTAAGATTTTTCAAAATTGTAAAACCAAGATTTTCTATAGAAGCAAAATAAGACTCTATCTAAAGTTTCAAGTTTAACTACAAAATTCAGATGGTTCAAATGTCAACTGTTCAGCATCGTAAATGGAAATCAGAAGTACTTTGACAGAAAGCTTGTGAACCAAACAAACGGTATCTACCTGCCGGATTTGCCAGCGCGTGCTGTCCGACCGACTCTATGGATATAGCGCTCTATGCTGCACGGCATCGTCAAGTTTATCACCTGTCACAGGCATGTACACAATTACATCACCCGCCACGGGTTTGCACACAAGCTCCTAATACGTGGCAGCGTTATCAGAGAGTAAGCGCCAAAATTGTAATTAACAAGAGCCAGTCAAATGGCATTAGTCAGCATCTGGTCCGATATCATTATTGACTAAATATTTCTTAACGATAAAACTAATTGTAGACCCTATATCTAGACTGAATCCTATCCCCTAGACTAAAATTAGCTCCCAAAATATCAGCCCTTCATAACAGCAGGTTGCTAACAGATCTTAAACATAATGCTCAAGTCAGTAAACAAAAAGAAAATTAAAATTCTGCAACTAAGACAAACAAAAAAGTTTCAAAACTTAAAGCCAAGAAATCCGACGAAATGCACGATAAATAAACTGACTGTTTTAACGTGTTCAATGTCGAGCCCTCGGGCTGCCAGATCTGTTGCAATCAGCACGGAGATCTCGACATCTTTGAACTTCCGCAGTGCATCCAGACGCTGAAACGCATACCACAAGCACAATGTTTTGTCCTCAAATTCCCTATTTCTCACATAATAATAATAATAATCAGTTACTACAACAGCAGTATAATAACACGATTATGTAATGCAGTGCTCCAAAAGCACAACTGAAAACGTCATCGACCGGTAATAATATGCTACACAGAATTAATTTAGCACCAAATGTAAAGTTTACAAGAAAAAATTTTTCCCGATTGTTCGCTGACTTTTGGTGTATAGTGTGGCTGGTCCCAACTGATGCTAAAATGTGGATATGTCCAAGTTCTAATGACAAGCAATGACACCCTGGATACAAGCAAAATCTGGCTGGGGTTAAAATGCAGCATGTTCACCTGCATCAGGTAACACTGTGATCTGTGATCGCATATGGCAGGTGACGCTCCATAGCTCTGAGATGGGCTTCCCATAACTTAGAGCTGTATCATTCAACCATCATAATCTAAATTGTAAATCAAAGCGTGTACGCTTGAGGTTGCTACTTGCGCCTGTGTCAGACCTGGGACAATGTGCTGTCTAATAATGGGTACGACCCGACACACTGCGACATACCTGTGCCTGTGTTAGACCACCGTGCAGTTCAGCGACCCGGACGCCCAGCAGACCGAGCAGAATGTGGATGCGATGAGCCTCTTGCTTCGTCTGTACGAACACGATCGTCTGATCACGGAATGTCCGCTTTATCAGCGCTGATACAGATATACACAGTTTAACATATCGCTGTCATAAAAGTAAATGTAATTCAATTCTTATAAAGAATAAATTATGAGATTATGTCTTTGTTTGAATAAACACAATTGACAGATCAATAATGTTTGCTTTATTAGCGCTACAGCAGACGTACGCATCATATGATGACAGCAAGAATGCTGGAAGAAGACATCTACTGCTTGCAATATCATTCATATAATAAATAGAATTTTATCAGCCTCTCTCTTTGTTTGAACGAATACAACCTTTTTATCCAAAAATTACTAGTCTATTAGTGCTAAAACAGACACAGAACACTCACGCATAAAATATATAATAATCACATGATCTTGTTAAACCCACAAAATTAGGATTAATAGTGTCATTCGTTGTAATTTTTGCAGCAGTAAATATAACACATTTTCATTAATGCTATCTCACTAGCCAGCCACATCAAAGTACTCTGTTCTTATCACAGGAGCATCTGATAACTGCAAAATTTGCAATTTGACCATTTCTGCAAAATCAACACCCCTTGCTGATTGCCTAAAATGACACAGTTGATAGCAGTTGATAGCAAGTATGTAATGAAATGACGATAATGTTTTTAAAAAAATTACACGATACGCAGTTATAAACAGACCGGCAACAATGGCCTCTCGATCGGCCTCCATGTGCGGGCGAATACGAATAAACTCTTGCTGAAGGTTGAATGCAATGTCCTTGTTTTCATTCACAAACACTTTCACTGGGTTACACAGAGACACCGTCGCCAACTCTTTGACCTAGCCGTATAGCATTATCATATCTTATCATTTTGGGTTATAATGAGTATAATAAAGATGCAACAATGACAACTGATGTAAGTAAACTTCACTCAAGGCATAAGAAATTATTCACCACAATATGGTAGCAAGTAACAAAATATAACAAAAAAAATCAATGATGGTGAAGACAGCAACGTGCTGTTTCAGTTGTCTGATAGCAGACCTAAGTTCATTCACTTGACTTGCACCATGTCAACAAACTATCAACATTCAATAAATATTGCACATGAGAAATTAAAAAGATACGAACATTTTCAGTCATCGTGGCTGAAAAAAGCATCGTCTGTCGACTGCTTGAACACAACCTCACCACTTCCTTCATCTGCTCCAGGAAAAACTCATCCAACATCCTAAACAAACCAAATATGTATAAGGAAATAAAATAAGCAAGTAACCCTTCCACAAATTTTCCCCAAAATCCATTCACAATTTTCTAAGTCAGTGCTGTCCAACCTTTTTAACACCGCGGGCCACTTAGTCAATTTTCCACCAGCTGGTGGGCCGCAATCAAGGGAGGCCATGGCAAGCGCGCGGAGCGCGAGCCTATAAGGGGGGTCTGGGGGCGGAGCCTTCAGCGGGGTCCAGGGGCAGAGCCCCTGGTCGGGGAGTCAGGTGGGCGAAGCTCCCTGAAGCTGAAACACTTTTTGCTTCCGAATGTTCAATGAAAACCGCAAATTCGCCCATTTTCCTGAAATTTGGAAACGCAAAAAACCATCAAACATTGTTGAATTTTGCAAGTTGATTTCATCTGACTAATCACCGGACCAAAACTACAATTTATGTGGGAAGATGGTGGGCAACATGAAATCCCCTCGCGGGCCGCATGCGGCCCGTGGGCCGCGGGTTGGACAGCACTGTTCTAAGTGGTCATCTGGCGTGCATATAGAAACGAGCCCAAATCTTCAGTTACGCTTTCTTTGATGGGAACAATCAGGCATCCCGAGCAGTGTGATGTGTTTTTTGTCAATGTAACAGAACAAGAATTAATGTAGTTCTCCAACTAACAGCTGTACATATTATGTGCACTCAAAATTACACTTCTGCTCTTAAATTTCTCCAAAGTCAAAACTTTTTAGCCTCAAATTCTGCAATTCTGTAACGATGAAGCAGGTAATCAATTAGCTGACGATGTACTATGACTACGACTACTACTGCTGCGTCTACTATTACCTGTCAGCCTCATCAAGTATGAGAACTTCCACATTGTCGAGATGAAACAACGGAGCGTTATGCAGATGGTCAATCAGTCGTCCAGGTGTTGCTATGACGACGTCAGGCGACTGACGAAGTGCCGCCTCCTGAGACTTTATATCAAGACCACCTACATACAACACACGATAAACAATCATTCTCTCTCTCTCTATCAGTGCACGTCTGTCACGTGCAGTCACGTTAACGGACATCTGGACTTTCAATTAAGTGCTCACTAACATGTTCATTCACTGCCGCAGACTTGGGTCTGCTATTAGACAACTGAAACAGCACGTTGCTGTCTTCACCGTTCATTGATTTTTTTTGTTATATTTTGTTACTTGCTACCATATTGTGGTGAATAATTTCTTATGCCTTGAGTGAAGTTTACCTACATCAGTTGTCATTCTTGCATCCGTTTATTCATTCAATGATTCTCTCTCACTCACTCACTCACTCACCCGTTGATTTGTTAAGTAAACGAACATTCACTAACGGTTATTCCTTCATTCAATTTAGAAAAAAAACTTTCACCACTGAAAAATAAAATAATCAAATGCTGAAGAACCTCAATTATAAATACCAGTAAAAGTCAGATACTGTACAATTTGCAAGAGTACTCGTGGATTCAAGGCTAGCACATAATGTCAGTCAGTCAGCACTTAATCGTCTACAGAAGCAGAATACTGGCAGACAGACAGACGATGACCTTGGAAAGTGGTGCCAACCTACAGACAGGAGAGTTAGCTAGTCCAAAGAGTCATTAGTTCAAACAGTGTTAGGGTTAGGCATATGGCTACAGTTAATGACAGGGTTAGAAACAGAGATAAAATTGCATCTTTCAACAGCCGCTAGTTATAGTGAAATAAAACATGAAAAAATTTGGACTAGTGCTCCTTCGAACCACTTGCAGTACATCACAGATTCAAATTTGCTGTTTACTTAATTTAAATTTGTAATTAAAGCAGCATACCAGCCGAAAGGCACATGGTAATGTTGGTAAACTGAGCAAGTTTACGTGACTCCTCGTATATCTGAATTGCAAGTTCACGTGTCGGTGCTAGCACCAGAACACGTGTTACTGGCTGAGAACCACGGCCATTGTCACAGTACAGAAGTCGTTCTAACGTAGGAACCATGAATGCTGCCGTCTTACCTACACAAACCATTTTTACTACAACAACTGCTACTAAGTAGTACTACTAAAGTACTAATAGTACAACTACTATTGACTGCAACTGGTCAAGTGGTTAAAGGATAAAACTTGAAAATTTCAGATTAAGGCTGACATTCAGATCACACTGCCATCATTTGCAAGCATATCTTGAGCAAGCTGCTTACCTAATGTGTGCTCAGGCCAACTCAGCCTCCTACCCTCCATGAGAAGAGAAATAAGTAGTAGCTTACGAGCTACAGAGTGACTGGGGTGGTGGTATGTCCGCTGGCTGCTCCACGGGTCTACTAATTCACTGACGCGTGCAGTGGATGGCCGCATAGTGCGCTGTAGTACCATTAACGTATGCCAATCAACTGTAATAAGTTTTTGTCATTGTAAAGCACTTCTGGTCATGAATCTACTCATATAAACAGCACTGTACCAAAACTTTAGTTCTACAGCAACAACAACATATAACAAACAACAACAATTACTACTACAGCTGACCGGTGCCTGTAGCAGAACTAGCACAAATATCTCGTCCTTTCATCGCGAGTGGTATCGTAGCTGCCTGGATGGCAGTTGGTCGATTATACTGCATAGCAGTCAGGGCACGCTGTAGAGGTCGTCGAAGGTCAAACTCAGCAAACTGACGAGGCTTGTCAAACGATGTCACTTCATCAGCATAGGTTATCTTCTCTCCTGCCTACAGTTAAAACAACAATACTGTGCTGTTACTACAACTACTGCTACTGCTAGTATAAAGGGGGATAAAGCATGCCATGTCCCTTCCAAACCAAAGGGGGGAGGGGGGGTGCTCATTTTGCTTTCTATAGCATTGAGCCAATGAGTCCGTGCAATGGTTACCTTCCCAGCTGCAGAGTGACTTGTAACACATTATACTGCTTCATGACAAAACATGCGTGTGAACAACTTGCCTAGAGAGGTTACTTGATAGTGCACTGGCTGGAAGCCAATATTGCTACTTCTTGATTCAATCAATTAAGAATCCTATGTCCTAATCACTGAGCCAGCCCTACTGTTGCTTACTGTTTTCAACCAGTTAATTACCACCACAAAAGAGGCAACATTTAGCACCTCACTGTCAAAAGCTATGATCAAATATTGGTTAATATTTATGCATGGCTTGACCATAACGCAAGAAACAATCAGTTACATTTCGGTAACAATCCTGATCATCATTCAAATACAGAAATTCGTACAGTATTCTTGCATTATGCACAGTAGCAATACTTAGTAGCTGTCATTCACTACAGGGTGGGCCAAAAAAAACGTGCCACTTAACTTTTGTCCATATCTTCGCCAATTATTGACCGATTTTCAAAATTCTTTCACTGGCACACTCTGCAGACAATTTGCACTAATGTGCTTATTATAGATCCCACCATACAGTAAATGCATCTCTACACTATCTTGTGAAATATTAATGAAATATGCATACATAACAATAATAACAAACAAACATCAAATAAACATTTTGGAAAAAATGACAAAAAATAACACTTCAGACCAACATTGCAGTAAATGGTCTGTATGACACTAGACTGTGTGGGTATAACACAGTCTAGTGTCATATGAATCATTCATCGTAATGTTGGTCTAAAGCATATTTTACATTTACCAAAATTTTTTTTATTGTCGTTAGTTTTTGCTTACATTTATATTTCACAAGGTAGTGTAAAAACGGATTCACTGTGTGGTGCGATAAAGGCATTATTGCAAATTGTCTGCAGAGTGTGCCAGTGAAAAAATTTTGAAAATTGGTCAATAATTGGTGAAGATATGGACAGAAGTAAAGTGGCACGTTTTTTATGGCCCACGGTGTAAATGGCACCACTGTAATGCCACCAGTACTATATGATATAACAGACATCATGGTGGAGATATGCACTCTCCCAGCACAACGTACTACATTTGTACATACCACATCAGCATTGCTCTGTGATTTGTCAAGCTTCTGTTGCTTCTTGGCTTTCTTGGATTTCGTCTTTTCCCTCACAACATCTTAAAACACAACAGCATAACGTCATATCTACCAGAACTACCACAGACTTCACTGTCGCGTCTGTTAGCTCTCTGCATTCCGATCACTCATTCCCCAACATTGTTCATTTTCACCCAAAATTACACTTGAGATGAAAAAATATAAACAAATACACGTGGAGCGATTGTACTGCCTTACTGCTCAAAATAACAAAGTGTCCCCAACTGCTAAACTCCTGTGTTCATGTTGTCAACTTGTCACACCTTATGAGCAATAGGATTATGAGAACTGACAAAGCTATGCACTCATTTGTAATCAATGTTTCAGCAACTACTGCTGCTTAAATTGGCAAAGATTCATAAATGCTGTAATTGGCTGAATGCTGTAACTTTTTTATAAGGTACAGTTAGAACATGCAACTCCTCTGCTAACTCAAGGACACTGTGTTGTCAGACCAGACGAACCTACACCAGCTATGGAAACAGATGTTTTGCTGCTGCAAATCCAAGGTTGTGGAACAAGCTTCCAGCTCATCTGAGACAAACTGACATTTGCTTCAACCAGTTTATGCGGCTGCTGAAGACATTTTTGAGCATTGAGAGCGCAACGCATTGTGGCTAACTGTTAAATGCACCTTTAAAATCATCTTATTTACTTACTTGCTTACTTATTTAAAGAAAGCTGTTGTACCTTGTTTAAGCTGGTGCTCATTGGAAGAACTTATTTCAGCTTCATCAACGTCCATCGCTTCATCATTATTATCAATATCTTCATCATCATCATCATCAGTTTTCTGTTTCATCTTTCTCCTCCTGGCAATCTTCTCATCAAGACTGCTGCACTGGCCAGCAGCAGCACCCACAGCTGAATACATCTGATATGACTGTGCATCATCAAACTGCACATACCAATAAAAAACACTTCTAAGCACTATAAGCTACACGGTGTCTCAAAACATCACCCTTTTATTTTTGTCATAATGTAGTCAGATCTAACCCAGTTTTGCAGTTCCAAATTTCTTGCAACATATTTCAGCCAAAAATTGGTAAAATTGGATTAAATCAGAGTACATTATGACAAAAAGAAAAAAAGTGACATTTTTAGAGACCACATATCCATTATAGATGCTGTAGATTTATCAAACAAAGTTATTTCATCAGCACTAGCTGTCTTTGGCATGCACTAATCAGCACAGTTAATGACCAAACAGTATAACTTAACTCTAAGTTAACCGTTAACTGCAAGTTCGCTAAACTTTTAAAAATCTGAATGTAACAGTCTGACACCAGTTTGATGATCGCTTCGTGTTCACTGTTCTTCTTTTGAACAGGTAATGATTAACTGCTCAGCCATAGTGTCCACTATTATCACTGTCCCATATAAATGTGATCATGTTTTAACCATACCGTGTGTCACATCATTTTAATCACCTAACAAATAAACTTAAGCAAGCTTGCAGTTAAAAGTTAACTAAAAATTAAGATAAACTGGTCTGCTAACTTACGGTGCTGTCATCTGGTGCTAGAATGCCATCATAGAACGCATCCTTCTTCACAGAGATGTTCTTCCTCTTCTTGGCAGAAAGTTGCTACAACACAAAAATAATGAACAAATTCATTTAAAAATAACAAACAGATATGTCATTCAACACATAATTCAGCCCTAACAGTTAGATTTTTTGTCAGAAAATGCAGTTTTCATCATCTGTATTCAACCCCATGCATCCTCGTTAAAAGTTTCCAACTGTTCAATATGCAGCTTCACAAAAGCTAAATAACTACAGGATGCTATCGCAAAAATTCATCATGATTACTTAATGCATACTTATCTACAACCTAATTTCTAACAATAATTCTAGCCGTAGATCGGCGATCTTGCTGTTAGCACTGGAAAATTGCTAGAGGTAGATCGGGTAGGCACATTATTAGGTACATGGTAGAACTTATGTTCCTGGTAGTCATAAGACCATGCCAAGACACTGTCATGTGTTTAAATCAGGCTTATTCAGTATTATATCACTGTCCATCTCAAGCCATATCTGTTTCTTTGTAACATAGACTTTAAAATATATTGTTTTTGAATAAATTTGGTAATTGATAACAAAGTGATATTTCAGTCCCAACCACAGTCCTGGTAATGGAGTGAAGAAATATGGCTGCATTCTTACATTAATAATGTGATAAATGTAATTAGATAAAGTGGCGATCTACCACTAGTAACCTTTTGCTCACTGGTGCGAGATCGCCGATCTACCTCTAGCACTGACCAATTTCTAAACTTAACTCAAACCTATTTCTAGCCCAAAATCCAACATATATCGCACTTACACACTTCGGAAAAAAACTTTTTGCGACAGCGCAAAAAACCAAAATAAAATTTAAAAAGAAGATATTAAAAAGCAACTTTTACAGTTAATGTCAACAGAAAAGTTTGGGACGAGTGAAGTTTACTGGGCGCCATAGGAATACACCTAACCCTAACTCTAAACCCTAACCCTAACCCTATTGGTAGTTATACGGCATATATGTGTGAAATAATAGGCGCAATGTATTCCTATGGCGCCCAGTAAACTACACACTATCCGAAAAGTTCATTACTTTCACGTGCGGAACGTTATTAACAAGTTTACCTCATCGTCACTGTCTTCCTCCGTCACGTTATTCTCACCATCATTGTCGTCTTCTAATGTTCCTATTAAATCTAAGTCGTTTATGATTTCCATGTCAATATTTCAGGAAAAAACTTAATTATTTAGAATGTTTGTACAACATGACTGGATGTTTACAAAATGACATAGAAACACGTCTTAAATTATCTATGTTTTTTGGAACAGTCTATTTGTAATTAACAAGGGGTGGGGAATGAAGTTGGTAAAAAGTTTTGTCACTTAAGCAAACTATTATCCGTTATTGTCGCAACGCCTGTTAAAATTTAAAATTCAAATTAAATAAGCAAAGTAAATTTGCGTAATTTATGTATGTTGTCTTAAGTTTGCTATCTAAAATCATTGAAAATTTTTTATTTGATATTTTACACTTTTGGATTACGCCCCTATGTCGAAGTGGTATGGTCCAGCCGATTTACATATTTACATATTCATAACAAACCATAGACACAAAACATAGAATAATTGTTATAATTTGGCTACGGTTCCGTCAAGACAAAACTCTAGAAAAAAAGTTAGAGTTCAGTCAACGTAAATAAATAAGTAAGGAATTTACGCCAAAGCAGCAGACTCGGACAATGTTTATATAAAGTTTGTAGTGAGACATTCTTGGTTGTTGCTGTAGCCTACTGCGTAAGCTATCGACCTCGTGTTTTGTAGGTTGCAGGTTCGAATCCTGGCTCGGCCAATTTTCTACTTTTTTTCTTTTTTAAGTTAATACTGTAAATTATTACTGTGTTATTTTTTTCGTTTATTCAGCATGCTTTCATCGTCTAAAACAGGTTCTCGTCGTCGATATTAGTCATTGCGTATGAATTGTAAATGTAAATCATAGACAGAAATGTAATCAAGACGAAGCGGACGAGCCCGTGATGTGCCGTCTGGTACTGAGGTCGCTATAGTTGGTTGCCGTCCGCCAGGGTGTCTGTCAAACACTGCCGCACAGACGTCCTGGCGTTGACGGAACTCCGTAAAATAAAATTGGAGTTCCGTCTTGACGGATCCCTAGCCACTGCGTAATTGTTAACTACAATGTAGTCATTAGCACAGTAACAGTAATTTGTATCGCATTATTAACCTAGAAAAAAAGTAGTATAAAGACGAAAATCACTAGTTGTGTGGAGTAAATAATTAGGTGTTACAGGGGCAAGTTCTCCATTAATCTGCTTTGAGGAATTTATGTTATCGCTAGTTAAATGTTAGAACTATT
>Ga0209367_1006496_pt1 | contig 16162 bp, 7 predicted proteins | sample WorMetLIZISLAND2_FD_187412 | JGI IMG/M metagenome (GOLD analysis project Ga0209367, IMG submission 187412) | Marine gutless worms symbiont microbial communities from Max Planck institute for Marine Microbiology, Germany - Olavius geniculatus... ... | reverse complement strand
GCATATGATTTTTCCTTGTTCAGTATCTTACTTCTAAAAAACTGTTTAGGAGCCTACCTTGGGCTCTGAAAAACAAATGACTAAAATGAATGAATAAATAAATAAAAAACAAACAAGCTAACCTTGTCTCGAATGCCCTGTCTCATCGTCTCCCGTTCCTCTTCCATTTTTCGGTATTTCTCCGCTCGCCTTTCTTCCTCCTCGCGTCTGGCCTCCGCGATCTCCGCCTCCTCTTCCTCGCTGATCTCCTTCTTGTCATCCTTCTCTTCCTTGTCGCCTAGGGCACCTGCACGTAACGTAACGCAACAACGCGTTTTACGCAGAGCCCCCTGTAGCTTTTACAACGCAACATTAGTGTCACGTTAAGAACATGAGTAGGCCTATACACGGGTTTGTTGTGAGGTGTTTACACGATCTAGTAAACGTCCAGCAAACTTCCAGCAAATGTATTCAAAATACACGTGTAGCTAATGCTGGACATTTGCTGGATCGTATAAACACCCTATTAGAGTGAACGAGTTTTTGAATTGCCGGGAAGAGGGGGGAGGTTGATGAGTGGACGCAAAGCTATTTTCCTGACCCCAACACGATTCACAATTTACATCATGCGCAGTAATTCCGAACGGGCTTCAACAAATTCAACCCTGCAGCTACCGTTCCACAATTTTCAAATCTTAGATTGCATACATTTTATAATCCAGCTTCTTGGTTAATAACGACAAAGAAAAGTGTTTAGCCCAACGTATAATCTATCAAACGCTACGAAATTAATCTGGCATTTACCACATAGTTGATTTTTATTGAGGAGGGGTATTTTCGCTTTGAAGTTTAACAGTCATTGTAGAACTAAAATAAAAATGACATCAGATTATATTACAAAAATTTGCACATATGATGTATCAATATACAAGCTATACAACAAGCAATTTTACACTATGTAATAGAATTCCACGCTAAATTATAATTAGGTCATGTCCGTAATTAAAGTCCAACAAAATCTGTCCGAAATACTGTCATTGGTTATTTGACATTTATTATTGCATATAATATTACAAAGTCTAACTTTTTATGACATACTGAAGAAAACTCCCTATGCTAAATTGCATTAATAATTAAATATGTTTAAAATAACAAACGCAACAAAAAATATGCGAAACTCAAAAATAAGCAACGAAAAAACGAGATCGGCGTCGTGTGACTGCTGGAACTACTAACTCACAAAGAAGCACATTAAGCAGCTTTGAGCGAATATAACGACGCAAATTTAAACTAAACGCCCGTAAACAAAGATAGCACAGACCGGCACGCGAAGTACCACAACCAAACTAACGAAGATGTCGGCCCAGTGCCGTCATAACATGCGGCCGTCCGCCCAGATAAACACACTCTCCCACTGGACTCCGCAACCTTAAGCCTCAAGTTGGTCTAAAACTTTGACCTTTTGACCTGCATACTACTGGTTAGCGTACTTCTGCTTTGGATAGCGTTATACCAACTTTGGTCTTTTTCTACTCACTTTTGTTTTCGAGTTGAGTGTCCGTATGGGACAGACAGACCGTTAGAGACGAACAGACGGACGAGCGAGGCCCGTTATGTGGCCTATTGGGACAGCGCAAAACAAACTTTCAATGCTAAACAAATATTATAATAAAATGAATCCCAGTTAAATGTTCATAAACAAAGATACAACTCAAGATATATGCCGCTAGATAAACGAACACGTTTGTTCGGCAAAAGCAGAAACAAGAAGAATGTTATAAAACAAAAAAGGTAAAGAGTGTAGTGCACAAAAAATAAGTAAATAAAACACATATTACATGCTAACAAAACGTCACCGCATACAAGCAAAAACTAATAAAAACGATTCATTTAACATGAAAAGACATGACTAAAGACCTATCTTAACGTTTAATATTTAACTGTGTCAACTAATAAATACGAACATAATTTGTCGAAATCGCCTTTGCGTGATTTACTTGTATTTTGTATAAGACACGTTATTAAAATGTATAAATCTACTTGTATAGTGTTAATTAGCACATTAAGTTATTACAGTAATGTCATTTCAGGTAAATATTCCGGTCATATTGGCCTTGGGTCGGGTCGGGTCGGGTCAAATTTTGTGTAGGTCGGGTCGGATCGGGTCCCAAAAAAATTGACCCGCGTCCAACCCGCAGCGTTTCAACCTATAACGTAATAAAATTGTTGGGATTATAAACTATTAACCGTGCATTTTGCTCTACAAAAGTTAAGTTGCTAACAATATAGTTTAGAGACCAGAACACATGTTTGTAATAATTACTGATGTAGGCCTACTTGTGATTTTTCTAAAACTATGTAAACTTGACCGTTTGCAGCGGAATTATAGTTTTCACGCACTAGTGACCAGACTCATGACAAGTTGTAAACAGAAAAAAAGTCTATTCGTATTAGTAATGTTTTTGTTTATTTTCGTTTTAACATATTATAACTGCGACTGCTTTAACTGTAGAGCAGGTAACACGGCGTGATCACGTACGGCGGGTGACGCTCCGTAAAGCTCTGACATGGGTTTACATCTGTTGATGAACATTTGGTTTTAGACTATTATTGCACTCTACAGTTTGACCTATTTACTGGACAGTTTGGTTACTTACTTTTTTGCTACTGCGTAGATAACTGTTTCCGTTTTTGAGAAATGTGTTTGGTCGATAAAAGTTGGCAAATTATACCTAGCTCTGCTATCGTTAAATATTATTTGATAAACTGAACGTGACAATGTCATTAGTTGTATCAGTTTCATCAATACATCAACAGCTACACATCATATGAAACCTTTTGACCTTTTTGACAGAATCTAGACATTAGCGACTAAACTTGGTCGACTTAACCTGGATGACTGTAGCTACAAGGTGCGTGGTGAAGATTGGAAGCAGCGACGCCGAAAGACGGAAATTGAAAAAAGTTTAAAGATCACTGAAGGTCATTGCTACGTATTATACGCCAGTCTATGGGTACAAAGGAAGACCCTAACAATCGTCCGTTATTACTGCATCAAATATTATTGACCTATTTTCAAAAATCGTTCACCGATAATCTCTGCTGTAAATATGCAATAAAGTGATAATTAAATACGCCTGTTTCATCGTACTCAAGCATGTCGCTACACTACCTTGCGAAATGGCCTAGAGTGAGCTTTAGAATACGTCACTCTGGCTCACTTAGGCCAACTCGTACAAAGTTAGTTTCAGCATTCCAAATCAGCCGACTATTATTTGACGACGCATTCATAATGGAACGAAATCAGTGTTAGATTTTTAACCGTGATTCCCGTAGACTTTGAAGGTCGTCCTTACAACACTGACACTATCATATGAGGTGTGATGGGCATGGCCAGTAAACGAATTTTGAAAATCGGCTAATATTTGACGTTCGAAGCTGTGGTTGCATGAAGTTGTCAGCTTTTATGGACCACCCCGTATATAAACGGTGTTTCATAAAAGGACCCCTTTTTGGTTTTTTTTATAATTCACTAAAATGATGAGCAGTTAATATTAAATTTTCACCACTTGTAGCTAAAAAAATATTAATTCAAAATAGTTTAACAAAATATGGCAGTTGATTAAATATTCATTGCTAATCGTGACGTAACACTTTTGACACACGTCATAATGACGTGTGTCACGGGTACAAGCTTGCTAGTCTCAACTGGTGCTGTCAGTTGCTACCCTGCTCCGATCGTCAAAAATCCGGTTTGTTGGTAACAAATATTTGAAGTTTTACAGTTGCAGCCACAAAAAAACGAGCAAAGGAATCGCATTTACGTGTCTGTGAGTTGGACTTTCACACGTTGGAGCAAGACAGTGCACTATCACACCGAGCTTGCAAGACGTTGAGTTTTTGAATTACAAGACGCCTGATTTAATGTTTCTATCTTACTCAGTGCTGACACGATAAGCATTCTTCATTAGCGAACCAGATTAAGTTCACCATCGAAGCAGGGTAGCAACTGATAGCACTAGTTGAGACTATCAAGCTTGTACCCGTGATACATTATGATGTCTAAGTTACGTTACAACTAGCAAATAATATTTAATCAACTGCTATATTTTGTTGAAATGTTTTGAATTAGTATTTCTTCAGCTACAGCTGGTAAAAATATTGCTTAAATTGATCGTCATTTGAGTGAAGTATGAAAAAAACAAAAAGGGGTCTTTTTTAATGAAACACCGTGTATATGCCAGACTAGGTGTTCAACATGCAGCACACGCATGCAGTCAACGTTATTGTCGTTTATTGCTTCAGCAGCAGGCGAAGCAACAAGAGCAGATGCTGCCGATGATGATGATAAGTTGAGACTATACGGCATTAATAACTAACACAATCTGATGTACGCCGCAACCTGCTGCTGCTGCTCTTGATGACCGTAATAAAACTGGACCGCAAACACACTGACCGATTTAATGTTCCGGTCGTGACCGTCAAACACGACACCCGGTCAATCCTAACGTGTTATTTAGATTATGACGTGTGATTAAGCGCAAGCTTCGCTATATTCGACTTGTCGACGATCTGTTGGATTGGACAGTAAGTCGTAAGCCTACAACGTGAAGTAGGTCTATAAATGTGTTGCATAACGTGTCAAGATGATGTGGATTTGGTGCAGACTGTTCAAGAAAGAGCTTGTTGCACATTTCACGCAAGAAATCGGCGACAACTCGAAGCAGACGGAGTTCTGTCTTTAGCTGCCCGGCGTTATACGGTCTGTGTGAAACGAGTTAATCGCGTATGAACATCTATCGTCCGAAGTCGATAAACTAAATCATCCGTCACAGCTACAAGACTACATCATTTCTACTGTTGCTGTATAGCTGCACCAGATCTACTATGGGTTAAGACCAACCAGACACGTCGAGACGGGGGTGGGACAAGGGGTAAGTTACCCCGGGACCCGCAACGTTGGGGGCGCCGTTGCTCGAAAATATAAAGTACACCGCCATTTCAGAAAAAAATTTCTCCCCAGAGGGGCCCCGCGAGAATGTTTCCCAGGGCCCCTCTGTGGCTCTCGACGTCCCTGGGTCCAACTGACTTGTTTTGCTTATACAACTTAAGGAAAATATTCCAGCTGACCGTCGATGACTGTAAAGGAAGTAAGTAAGCAAAGAAACTTAGAAATTTGTATAGAGTGTAATGTTCTCCGGAAACCCCATCGAATAGACTGTGTCGGTTAAACAACTGTCTCCAGTAGCCTACTGTATAAACCCGCTATTCTTCGCGTTATTCATCCGCAAGCGGATCAAAGTCTTAAATTATCTGCCAACTCTCATCGGTCAATCAGTCAAATGCCCTTTAATTCCTCGTCCACGGAAATAGATTTATTGTGCTGTGATCGATCGACTGCTAGGCCTGTGGATATAACTACGACAGGGCTGCGCGGACAGAGTAATTCATCATGCAAATACTCGCATACTCGAGTATTCGCGTGATAAATTACTCTGTCCGCGTAGCCCTGTCGTAATTATAGCCCTGAGCAAAAGGTCCACGAAACCCATGATAAACGGCATCTGCAGGCTCTCTGAACATACCTGACACCGGAAAATTTAATAACTTCTCTGCAAAGTGATAAATTATTTGTAGGCATAACGAAAATCTAACATTATTATTTACCTATAGGCCTACCGGCAAACAAACTAATGGAAAAGTACTCACAATAGTCATATTTATATAAATAAATTTATGTGCATATAGCGAAATAACGAGGCCTACTTTTTCTCGTCAGGTAAATGCAATAGCCTTTTGCAATGTTTAACTGGCTTCACTGACTTTTGCTTAGCAGTATGAAATTGCGACGTAAATTTTTAAATTTTCCTTTTATGAAACACCGTGTATATCTGAACATTTTGGGTTCATTTGTATGCTGTGTAGGCCATCCCGTGGATTTGTACAAAATCACGAAAAGTGCTTTTTACAAATGATGAATCATAAAAACATGAATTAGACTATTTTGCCATTACAATCGTGTTCCTAATGTTGTGTTCGAGTTAACGTGAATCGCTGTTGCTTGTTTCTGTGAAAAAATAAAAAAAATTACGAATGCATTTTATGAACTTCAGTTAAAACTTTTTCAAGCAAACGTTGTGGTTAGCTTGATAATTATTAGGCTACTACGATAATACCCTGTTTACACGATCGAGCAAACATCGAGCATACATCAAGCAGGCCTGATGGAACCCCGCCCACTGGCTCAAATGTAGGCCTGGGCTTAGCCCACAGCTGATCACGTGTTATATAGGCCTTCCAATTACAACCCGCCCGCCATTCTAATTAGCATGCTAATTACCATAGCTCGTCGAGCTAGCTGGATGAATGCTAGCAAACATCGAGCAGACGTCGAGCGACTAGTACGTGTATCTTGAATTGGTTGCCGGTGTCGTGTGGTGATTAGGTCGGCAGGTGCTTCTTGTACGCCTACTCTGGCGCTCCAGTCTTGCGAAATGTCAACGACTTCTTGACCTTCAATACCTCTAGGCAAGTTGAAACGGAAAAACTCTTTTCATGAATCATTTACTTGTCAATATATCAAGCACACAGTTCATCGTGTCAACGACGAATGTGACTTCAAGCTAAGCGCCAACTGACTCCATTGGGCGATTGGGTAGAGGCGACCGATCGCCTTCCCCCGCGACCCCCTATAGGCGCAAAAATATCGCAAAAATATCGCAAAATTCTCTTACGCAAGCCGAGTTATAGCCAATTTTGTCCCAAATTTTGTTGCCATGGCAACGGGGGTTAACCGGGGGGGGGTAAATATAAATGTCACCGTTAAATATGCTGTCCCCGAAAACCATATCCTAGAACCGTAAATTACGACTCTATTTTGCACGCAACCGAAGTTATGACAGTTTAAAGAATTTTAAAATTTTCTCCATAAAGGCCATTGTAATTTTTCCGAATTTTTCGAATAAATAAGTGAAAAATAAAATTTTTATTTCATAACAATAAAAAAGCACTTTTTTGCGCAAAACCGCGTCATTTGACGTATTAAGCGTAAAAAATCGGTCTAACGGACTCGCCTGCAGGCGAGTTCAAGAACCAAAAAAACTGTAGAAATTTCGAACAGGAAGGGTGTATATTTCACTTATATGGGGAACAAAAATCCCTGGGCGGATTGAGCCCAAATTTTCTGGTGATAGGCGTCCATGACGTAATCACGCCATTTAAATTTGGTGACGATAGGTTTAGGGGTTTTTGATTGGCTGAGGGTCAAAGTTTGCCTTTTCCTATAGACTTTGAAGGTCGTCCTTACAACACTTACACTATCGTGTGAGGTGTGAATAAGTTACGTCGTGCTACATTAAACTGGCGCCAGGCGCTCCGCACAAATTGAATTTTTTTATGAGAATGCGCTATATAAATTTACATTTCAGAATAATAATGGCACTTGACTGACTGCTAGAAACCGTGAGCCCAAGACCCGCTCATTTCATCATTGCGATATAAATTGCCGGTCTGTGTGTCACATTGACATGACGTCCTGATCATGCAGATTGGAATTTGCCGGCGACATTTCTTCATTCTTGGGGCAGCAAAAATTTGTGTTAGACCCATGTAACTCGCCGAATCCATAAATGCAAGACCCTAAAAGCGAAAAGTAACGTGAGAGGAGCACTTCGTTTGCCGAGTCTGGTTCGAAACCCCAACGCGTTCCAGCCGCCAGCGCATTTTGTGCATATAAACACAATTTTAAACAGATATATTCATGTAGGGTCTAAATGATGTAAAATCTTGCAAACATAACTTGAAATAAAGTGTTCTTCTTAACTTTCATATGAAGACTGGGTTAGTTGGACTTGGATGTCACGCCACCACAGAGTTGAAGTAATTGCTCAGCAAGCAGCACCGTCGTCTTGTAACGCCTCCGCTAATTATCCCCTCATCCATCGCTTACTTATTTAATGGTCCGATGACGTCACACGCGTACGATCATGTGACTCGGCGGAACGATAACGATAACGATAATGAGACCGGCAGTGCAGCAGAAGAGCGTCATTAGAGCCGATTACATGGAACTATTGAGATGGGGTAGGAGAGAAAGGAGGAATGATGGTAATAGAAGGTATGGATTGAATGTCAACCTGGAAAGTCTTAAGCTTGACTTCCATCCAATGCAACACGACAAGACCGCACGAAAATAAGCAACAATCGCAACTGGACGCAAGCATAAGCTGGAGACTAGTTGTGGGTAAGCTTATTTAGAAAAACAAAGAGTGGGGTGTGGTTATAGAGTAGGAACAGCGATAGAGACCCCTATACCAGCCAGCTAACAAGTCTGAGATTGTTGTACGTAGGCTCCCAAACGCCGGTCTCAAATATTTTTGGGTATGAAGGCCTCGAGAGGCTGAATATGAATGAAAATGCACGTTGTAGGTATTAATTTCGTAGCTTTAAGCTACTGCACGAACTTCCACTTAAACAAATTTGAACTGAAGTTGAAGAGTGCGGTCGCCCCTATATCGACTCCTAGCTGCACACTGACGGAAGCGACGCAACAGACAAAACGCGAGGATGAATAGAAGGAGTGCATAAGTCTACTCTTGCGTTGGATGGAACTTGGACTTTAGGTTGGCAACTGGTGTTAATGCCCTCTAGCGTCACGTAACGACAACTAATTATTGACTTTCCTCGCTGCAGTTTCAGCATTAGCGTCCAGGGATGTTGACGTAATACCATATTATAAACCTTGCAGCAAAATGCTTCATCACAGAAATCAAGGAAAGGTTTTTTAATGCGCTCAATTCCAGGGGTAGTTTGTGTAAGTTAAGACCTCACTGACCTTATCACACGACATAATACACCACATAGTTTATTTGCAATTAGTCCAACAGAACTCAGTCAATATAGCCTAATGGTTGGGATTGTTTTAGCAAACTATTAATTTCACTAAATAAAAATAAATCATAGTAATATTTAGTATTTTCTTGTTTTTTTCTAAAACGCATTTAAGCTTAGAGTATTGTAGCGTAATACTTCTTCAGATAATTGGATAAGAACAGCAATTAAAATCAATTTCAGCGATAAACAAAAAAAAATCCACGTCACCGCTAAGCAGCAGGCATCAATCACGTAACGAAATCGAATAAACTGAATATCGCAAAACCGCACATCACTACTAGATCATGCTTCTAAGGGTGAGACTCGCCATCACCAACGGTAAAGTAACAAAAGGTGTGCTGTCAACTGAACTCAAGATGCTATGTGAAAGAAAACGGCACCAATAGAACCACGACGTACTATAGAGCCTATACTGGCGGTACGGCAAAGCATGCAAAGGAAGCGCCCAAGCAGTCTAGTTCATTGGCCGGGGGGAATTGTCGGCAAAACTGGCTGCGGCTGCGGCTGAATTCTCCCTCAACAAATTTTCCCGTCATTTCTTCCCTGTCCCCTTTTCTTTTCTCCATTTTCCTTTTTCGCTTCTTCTCCAAAAGATTTTTCATTAGCTCAAGCAGGGGGTCTGAAAAGAGTTCTAATTATCTTCTTCAAAGGGATCACATCGATTTTGTGACATTCTGGGCTAAAAAACGGAATTCAGCGGCAAATCAAAGAGAAAGTTTGAATGAGGACAAAGAGGACAGGGCAGACATTAAGGAATGATGAGGTTGAAGGAAGGAAAAATGCCCCCTCGTATTTCAGAACGCTGGCAATTTGTGCCCCTCGTCCGGGAAGATTATTTCGTTGGGGGGGATTCGCGGCTTATGTGGTCTAGCTTACCGCCAAGCGGGTTTCCTCCGAATAAGCCGCCTCCAAGTAGCGAAACCATCCCTGTTGCCGCTGCTGCGAGTAAAGCGGATTAGTGATGCACGAGTGCAGAGAATTCACAAGCAGAGGTGCTGAGCTGATTCGATTGATTTTTGCCTTTGTGCGGCTGCGAGCGTACGGACAGATGTCGCCACGAGCGAGTCGAGTCGTTGAATGACTGTAAAGAAGCGACTCCCCGGCAGAGTAAAACTGTCGGCTGGAGCACTAGGCGCTGCTGTAGTGAATGTCAGTTGCTGAAACCAGTATTAGCATCATCATCATCAGCAGCAGCAGCAGCACACGGATGTAAACAATGGCATACTTTTCTTCATAACCAATACCAGGACTGCATGTGGTTCGACCTAATAGGTAGGCCTACGCTACGACGAATATATTTTACAGCGCCGATGGACAAACCAATATAGAAATGTTACAAAAAAGCGCGTTTTGGGTCCGGTTTGCACTGTAGCGCAATACAGCTAGACGAAATAGCAGACGTCATTTGGCCTAGGTAGTCGTGGGAAGAAGGTCTACTCTACGCCAGTTTTTAAGAACCGCCCCATAACGTAGTTAAAAAAACTTTTTCTATTAATTTAGCCAACATTGTAGATATGAAATTTAAAAAGTGTGCAATGTGTGTAAGTAAACCATAATAAAATAATAGGCCTAAAAGTTACCTGGTTCCTTAACTATAAAGTTTAACCAGTGCATCGAAGTATTTTATAGTGTAATGGATAGCGTAAAGTCTTTGATGAGGATTTGACGCTTCCGTCAAGACCAAGAATTTAGGCTACTCTCTGGTCGCCTCCCAGGTCAACTCAGTCTGGCCATCCCTCCGTGAATAGGCGCAATGAGTACCAGTGAAAGCTGGGGTGTAGGCTAACTAAACAGGCACGTACCGCACGATACACTAGCCTCGTATCAGTGGTCCGAGGTGTAAACTAGTATCTGTCTGAGAGCTAAAAAACGGAGATCAACGCCGCCCTATATGGGCCTTGCGGCTGGGGAAAGATTTATCTATAATACTATATTAGACCATCATCATCATCACTGGTTGTCTGCAGTTCAGGCGTGCGTCGAGTTCATTACATTAGGCTAACGCTATATTAGGGCTATATCGACAGCGCATTGACCACGGGGCAAGTTGCCGCAAACAACGTACGTCGTGCTAATGACAACACATTACAGCACTTATCGTTACATAGCCATGGTAGCCTACAATATACCTTTCACAGCTTTAATTTTTACTCCTCGCGCGCGCGCGCTACGTTTCTAACGTAGCGAAGAGGAGTATATAAGATTAGTGAAATATTCAGGACCGACCGACCGACCGACCGACGACCGATTAACGAATGACCTCTGTTCCTGGAAGAGCCTTCCTGAAAGAACTTCAAACGGCCATATCTCCATAACTGTGCTAGATAGACGCATGGTCATTATAGACCACCCATAGAAGTCGACCCGGGAGTCGAATGGTCACGTGACCGATGAGGTCATTTACGATGTGAAAAGAAAGGAACTAAAAAGCAGTTAAAAGAATACATGAGAAAATAATGCGAGCGAGGAGTACATTAGATTGGTCACAATCTAAATTATTTCTTGTTATTCTTTATATTAAACCTCGTCATAATGAACGTAGTGAACTGACGGAAATTAAGTAACCGCTTTGTGCATCATTGACTCAGCATGCATGACGTAAAATAATAATAAGCAAATGTTACAACCACAAATACTATTTCATGGTTGCTATTACATCTATGTTTATTCACGTGATGATAAACCATAAACAATATTAAAAAAAGTAAATGTTATAGGCCCTATTTAGATTCAGTGTGCTCAGTGCCAACATATTTTGCAGCCGTCCGCCTGATCTTTGACTGTTTGAATCTGACAGTGGCTCAAAAATCAAGGAATAAACACACGCCATGAGAAATCCTCGTCCGACTGAGCCAAACTGGCCGAAACGCGCTGACACATTAATTTTAAGTTTTATTAGCGTCATCTAAGACGCTGCAACCGAACTGTTCGATGCAATCCACAGATCGGACGCAACAACCCCCCTTTTTTCTACCCATTCCAACAGTGGTTTCATGCAAATTTGCAGCATGTGCCATGCAGCGCCAATCCTATATAATGTGTGACAATGTAGACTACAGTTAGAGAAAGTGCAGCTAAGAAAACAGCATCTAAGAAATAATGTATAAAGCGTCAGAGATGAACCGAACTGAACTCCCAGTTCAGTTCAGTCCAATTCATTCGCTATAAAGGGCGCTTGACTTGTAAAGTAGTGCATATCATAGATGTAAAACATTTTTATGTTTTTTTTTATAAAAGTATAAAAATGTTTTTCCATGTTTTTTAAATTTTTCAATGTTTTTTTAAAAATTTTTTGTTATTTTTTATTTTTTAATGTTTTGTGCTTTTTAATGTCATGTTTTTGTTCTTGTTAAATCGTTAGAATAAATTGCTACATATGTGTTAAAAAGTGTTAACGTGACTAGTATACTTGGTGTTTGTTCTGATATTTGATTGTTTAGTTCATAATTGATTATGTAATCACGGTTACATAAAATAAAAAATGCCCAAAGTAAAAGTGGCTATTGGAAGCATCTGCAGTTTAATGTGTTTTTATAATGTTTTTATAATGATTTTTATAAAAGTATAAAAACATGTCGTTTATGTTTTTTATTTGCAAATGAATGTTTTTAACATCTATGGTGCATACTGTTTAATCAGGCTATACTGCCACTGCTGCAGTTCAGTAAAGATTAAGCAGACATTTGACTCAAATTGTTGTGTAATGCACTGTGGAATAAGCGACTGCAACGTGTGACAAATCCATAGCAGATTTCCTACATGTTATTTGCACATATGCTGTGAAAACGACTAAACAAAGGGTGTGCATAACGCAGACGCATCGGGAAACACATTGTGTCGTTTCATTATAAGACTTTGCAATGTACCAATGTTTTATATCGAGATCAATACCGGGCATAAGATCATCAACATTAATTATAGTAAACTAAACTTATTGGCTGGTCCGAAATGTATTGTTTATCGCCGTCATCAAAGTGATAGGATTTTATATGTGATGTACAGTGCAACACACTTTCAGAACACACTAGAATTTACGCATGCCTGAAAGTTTACAGGACAGACTTCCTAGCCGAATTTTAGAGAAATAAATCAAGCTGAACCAAAAATATGGCTGACATCCGGACTGGCCAAATTTTGTCTCGTCGCCGGTGTGAATTGGGCATAAAAGGCAAACCAAGCCGAAGCATGGCCGAAGGTTAGCCGAATTTTTTTGCGACAGCTAATGAATTTCATCTAATGAATTTCACAAATTCGGCAGCGATTGCGGCGGCCGGATTTTTTTCAGCGGATTTTCGGCGGCGGCCAAAATTTCGGCGGATCCAGATATTTGGCGGCAGCTAGGAAGACTATTAAAAGAAATTAACGACTAAAAACCACAAATAAACCAGAAAAAAAAACAAAAATCAGTTGGTAATGCAGAGGTAGATTCAGGCAAGCTCAAGGGCCTCAAAAAAGGAATCCCCTTAGTATGCCGAAATCTACAATGCACACCGCTAATTACTTAGGTTTAATTATTTCTTAAACTAAAAATTTATGCAATGGTCCCTTATTTTTAACGAACAGATTATATTATGTTCGGTAAAAATCTTGCTTAAATCCGACCCTGATTTACGTTATCGGAAGCAGAAACGTCCGTTTTATAGACGACAGAAGAATAGATAAGTTTGAAGTTTTCGACGAAAATAACGATGTGACATTGCTACATAAAATTGTACAGTTATTTATGATCATCAATTTCAAAATAAACTTGCAAACAACAGACATCTTTCTATTGTATACGTTCTGTTGGACTATGTCCTATACGTAGGACTACTGATTTGTGTTTTTTTTGTTCATTTTTATTCAAAATTGTTCTTCACGCGTGCGAAAAGATTTTATTTAGTTAATAAATGATTTGCTGAATACAAATTAAGTCTGGCTTAGTTTGCCGCTTTTAGCTTTAATAAGATTTGATCCCTCTAGTCATTTGTGTACTTGTGCAATTGAATGGAAATAAACCGCACATTTACAAAAATAAAACAAAAACATCAACGGAGAAAAATAAATGTTTTATACGAAAGACCGGCAGAAATAACGTACAATAATAATATCATTAATAGTACTATTGTATTATTAATATTAATCAACTTTATTCATCATATTAATTATACGGCTAAACACCGACGGTAATTATTCGTTCGTTCTGAGATAGCTGTTACATATTTTTTAATTTATCCCTGTCCGTCTTTTCTTCAGGTAAAAGTAAATGTTCTGAAATAATAAATGTGTTTAGCACATTGTTTTTGCACAGTTCTATTTGTTTTAGTACACCTATACGAATTTGGTATCGATCTAATACTTTAAAATTCAGGAAATAAAAACTAAAATTATTCATTATTCAGAACACGAAATTACATTACATTACACTACAACTTTTTAACGTGGCCTAAGTAAAAAAACCTCAAGGTCCACAAATAAAACCGCAAGTCACGACAAACTATGTATGAATCTCTGGAAACCATGACAGTGTGTCACGTGCGATAATGTCTGGTGGCCTAACGAACGTCCAAGACACGCGGAAAACGCGGCTGCCACGTAGCGGCGTCACAGAGAAATGTCAAAAAGGTAAACGTAAACGTAAAAATAATTAAATAAACAACATGAAAATTGCTGCTTGCAGACACTCACATCACACAGCACTTCCGAACTCGGAACAAACAGTCGGTCCGGTCTTAATGCATAATCACTTAAATGCCGATCGAATAAGAAGTAAAGTATCGAATGTTATCGATTCTTACCTTTGACGGAATTGAGCTGATTGCCCATCATTTGTTTGGCTATGAACGACGCCATCGCGACTATATAAGCTAGAGTCAGTACGGTATAATATATCAGCTAATTAATCGGTTATTTGGACCACCCAAGTGGTAGAGTTAACAAGACCACCCCAAGTGTCACAGCCAGTGAGATGACGACAACGTCACTTGACACGACTGATCAGTTCTGCTGCTACACATGCAGCCGCGACACCAGCAAACAACGGACCACCAACGACGAAACTACGCGATCGTACCAGACTTCTACTTGTGCGGTCTAACTTTCTGATCGGTCAATCACGACTGTTGTACGCGTACGTACGATGACACGGCTACCAGACGACTGACGGCGCGTCCAGTTCCTGGCTCAACTGCGCAATCAGCAGCGACAGCTGCAGCAGCTGCACAGTCGACTCGAAGCTGCAGCTATTGGCAGCAGTTCGTGCACGCAGTGACGGCGTGTGCGGCAGGCGTCCGTTCGGTCGTTGGTTCCGTCAATACTCTCTCTCTGAACGAGACGCACGCACTGCCGACAGAGAGGAAGACAGAGACCACACAGACACACACGGGGCAACTGAAAATGCGAGACTGGAAAATAAAGGAAAATGAGCGCCTGTGTTAGAATCTTGTGCGCAGTGTTGGTGTTGTATTCGATTCAGAATTATCCTAGAAGTCACACATCAGTAGAACTGCAAGTGCTTGTTTTTTGCATCTTGCATTTTGCATCGTAGAAAGCTACGACAACTGCGAGGTGTAGTGACTGATGAAGTCATGAATCAGTTGGCGACGTCACTGGTTCTCAGCAGATTAGACTATGGTAACTTCGTGATGTACGGGCTTCCGGCATCTAGTCTGGCACCTCTGTGCCGAACGTGGCTGCTCGGCTTGTCCTTAAACTGGATCACCGGGCATACATTGAGCCTGCGCTACAGAATTTTCAGTGATTTTCTGTGAAGGCGCAAATTGAGTTTAAAATCGCCACCATAATGCACACAATTCTTTATCAACGTGGCCCGGCACTTTTCAGCAACATGGTCAAATTTAGCAGTGAAGAATCTGGACGCCGACAGCTTCACAACTAACGCAGTTGTTGACGTAAGGATACGGACCCAGTTCGGGAAGCGCGCCTTCTTTGTCTGCGGTCCAGCAATTTGCAACCAGATTCCTTCCCATATCAGAAAGATGGACTTGATTTACAATTAAGCATATTATTGTTAAAATTTCAGACAAAAGTGATACGTTTTTGTTAACTTATAGCTATTTTTTCTAGGATCACATTTTATTGGGACACAGTGTACATTACTCACACACGTAATTTGTTTTACCGAATTTTCCAGCTGTGAGTTTTTTGTGCTCCATTTTTCAGTCTTGCATTTTCCAGTTCTGCATTTTCAGCGTCCCCACACACTCACGCACGCACAGACAGACGTCGAACAGTTGATGGTCGCTGCAACCGTGCGTCCGCCACGCAGGCATAGATCGATCAAACGTTTTAC